>ENA-OREM01001066-OREM01001066.1-marine-metagenome-genome-assembly--contig:-NODE-1066-length-14812-cov-3.446420_pt1 | contig 14812 bp, 11 predicted proteins | sample MGYA00248623_ERZ508561 | MGnify/ENA primary metagenome ERZ508561 (study PRJEB26227, sample SAMN06264494) | marine metagenome | isolation source: Columbia River Estuary | place: USA:Columbia River...
TGAAAGTGTTTTCACCGGAGCTACAGATGCTGAATACCTTTCAAAAGGAATCTTCAATACCTATCAGAATCGAAATCTCCGTTACTCGCAGATCGTTCCATTAAACATGTTTGAAGAAAAGAACTCTGGATCGAACCTACCCGCTCAGATCGATATTTACGCGAAAAAAGGGGCTTCTTACGAATTCCTTTTCCTTGCAAAAGGTGGAGGTTCTGCCAACAAAACTTTCTTATACCAGCAGACAAAATCTTTACTGAACGAGGCGTCTTTGGAGAAGTTTATTCGAGAAAAGATCAAAGATCTTGGTACTGCGGCATGTCCTCCTTATCACTTAGCATTGGTCATTGGAGGTACTTCGGCGGAAGCAACTTTATCTGCTGTGAAAAAAGCATCTGCAGGATATTTTGATGAGCTTCCAACAGAAGGAAGTATGGGCGGACAGGCATTCCGTGATCTGGAGTGGGAGGCACGAGTTCATAAGATCTGCCAGGAAAGCATGATCGGAGCCCAATTTGGAGGAAAATACTTTACACATGACGTTCGTGTAATTCGTTTGCCACGTCACGCGGCTTCGTGTCCGGTTGGACTAGGTGTTTCTTGTTCAGCAGACCGAAATATCAAAGCAAAGATAACAAAGGAGGGGCTTTTCGTCGAGCAGCTGGAAATGAATCCACGAAAGTTGCTTCCTGAAACAGCACCTCATCTTGAACCACCGGTTGAAATCGATCTTGACCGACCGATGAAGGATGTATTGGCTGAATTGAGCAAGTATCCAATCAAAACACGATTGAAATTGAATGGTACGTTAATCGTTGCGCGTGACATTGCTCACGCAAAGATCAAAGAACTATTGGATGCCGGACAACCAATGCCGGATTACTTCAAAAATCATCCGATCTATTATGCAGGTCCGGCAAAGACCCCAGAAGGGATGCCTTCAGGATCTTTTGGACCAACCACAGCAGGACGAATGGACCCATATGTTGATTTGTTCCAGAGTCATGGCGGTAGCATGATCATGCTGGCAAAAGGAAACCGTTCGAAGGATGTGATGAACGCATGCGAAAAACATGGTGGTTTCTATCTGGGATCGATCGGTGGACCTGCAGCCATTCTTGCGAAAGAGAATATTGAATCTGTTGAAGTGGTGGATTTTGAAGAGTTGGGCATGGAAGCCGTTCGAAAGATCAAAGTGAAGAACTTCCCTGCGTTTATCATTACCGATGATAAAGGGAACGATTTCTTCTCCAACTTGAAATAAAAACAAAACCCCGGTCTCCCGGGGTTTTTCTTTACAGCTTAAAAGAGGCGGTTTTGTTTCTGCGGATCTTGTCTTTTCCTTCTATCTGTAAAAAGAACGTTACTGTCGTTCCTGGTCTTGCTTGTCTGAGTAAGGTTTGAGCCTCTGATGACAATACATTTCCAGCTCCCTTTGGAGGTGCCCCTGGTAAACCTGAGATCACCATCTCCCATGATTTCACATCAAAAGTTGCATTCAACGGCACGTCTGGAGTATATTTTGCGAATAGATTCTTTTCTCTTGAACTAGCTCTTTCTCCATCTTTTGCGGCACCGAAGTAGATCGTCGGATCAGGTAATCTGCTCACTCTGAAATTGTAGGTGCCAAGAGATACTTTTTTACCACTTACATTGTTCTTCCCCCATACTGTGATGGTAGCGTTCCTTACTTTATGCGGATCAGCAATCCAACGATTACCTGACTTTCGAAGATTCACTCCCGTTCCACTTAGAATAGTCTCATCGTAACCGGAAGCCACTCCTTCTACCTCATTGTCATACCCAAGGTACAACATGTTCAAGTTAGGTAAGGAAACAGTTCCAGATGGCTTCATGATCCTCACAGTCTTTTCCCAGTTTTCTGATTTGGGAATGCCTGATTTGTTCTTGATCGTGATCTTTCCCGACAATTTCATCTCACCTCCTGATCCCGCTTTCATTCGGATGAATCCTTTTCCATCACGAACTTCACTCACACTACCACTATTGATCACTACTTCAGGCTGACGATCACTGTCATACGCTGCCATCAGCACTTGCACCTCGAATTCTTCACCCTGATTAACTACATCCGGTCCGTAAGCCAGCGCCATGATCCTGTTGAACGAGTATTCACCTCCTCCTACACGATTTCTGATCAGCGCGATCGCATCCGCCCTTGCCGTCAGGATCTCTTTCTGCATCGATGTCAAGGAGGCAATTGCTGCTACGGCCGGTGCATGATCAAAGGTCTTTCCGATCCAGTGCACATTCGGCACTTCATTCACGGTCCAGCGTTCTCTTTTGGTCAGCGAAGCATAGATCTTTTTGATCGCTTCCTTATCATCCTGATTGACATTGGATGAATTGATCGCTTTATCGATCATTGCGTTAAGATCCTTAAAATCCTTGAACTCATTAATGCTTGGTGCTTTGAAAAAGAACTTCTTCTGCCCTTTGTCAAGCACCCATGAACCTGCGATCAGCTCGGTTAGCTCCTTTCGGTACCCGTTATATCTGTTCCATAGGTCCATCCCTTTACCTTTCGGTGCCGTCAGGTCCTCGCCGATCATCAGGAACATCGGTTCATCATACTTGTCTTTGCCATTCACATTGGCCAAATTCATTTTTGTAGGTTTCAGCGGATCTTTTGCTGAATAAGCTTTCACAATGATACTTTCCGGAGCACCTACACTTGACAGGTCCTCTCCGATTGCTTCCAGGATCTCCAGTTTCAAGTCATCAATGAATTTGATCTCCTCCGCAGTGATCTTATCGATCTTGTCTACTTCTTTCAGGTATTTTTTTGCTTTGGCACTGAGCTCCTTGTTGTCTTTGTCTTCAGATGCCTCTTTCAATGCAAAGTATTTCTCCTGACCTCTTACATGTTCGTTCTCATTCGCCACCTGCATGTTCTCCTCGATCGCCACAAAAGCATCCAATATCGATTTTGAGACATTCAATGCAAGTAAAGCGGTAAGCACGAGATACATCATGCCGATCATTTTTTGTCTGGGTGTTTCTTTTCCTCCTGCCATGATTTCCTAGTTTTTGGTTTCATGGAGGGAATGGAAAGAAAAAAAGAAAGTAACAGGAAAGGTTCAAAAAAACCTCACTTGAAAATTCTTTCCCGTAGGGAAACTATTTTTTAGCGTAACGGATCAATCGTCTGACAGACAAGGTGATCAACAAAATCCATGGAGCTCCATGCATCGCCAGATCGATCCAGTCCATGCCTAACATGGTACGCCCATGATACAAATTCATGAGCTGTTTCCAAATGTGTGCGTGAGGAAAAAAGGGTGCTAACCCTAAGGTCAATGAACTAATAATTGCCAATCGGAACAAGTCCTTTTCGGTTAAATTTTTCATGCTTATTCCCTGTCTTTAAAAGGTTTGATCTGCAATTCAAAAAAGCCTTCCGGATAGGTTTCTATCCCTTCAAATCCCAACTCGATATCTCTTCCGGAATGAGGAATATGATCGGTCTTGAACAGATAATCCCAGATGCTCAAAGTGATCCCGAAATTGATCCCGTAAGGATGCTTAGAAGGCATGTGTTTAGCATGATGCCATATATGCATTTTTGGGTTGTTCAGGATGTATTTCAGGGGACCATAATCCCAACCCACATTCGCATGGTTCAAGTGTCCGACAAGGATGGTGAACGCATGCATGAAAAAGGCGTATTCCAGCTTGAAATTGAGCACCCAAGCCATGAAAATATACAATGCTGTTTTGTAGACAAAGGTTTCCATGAAGTGGTATCTCAAATGGGCTGCAAATCCCATCTCACGAACGGAATGGTGAACTTTATGGAATTTCCATAACCACGGCACTCTATGCAGCATCACATGCACCGACCATTGCACAAAATCAGCCAAAATGAAATAGATTGGAAACTGGATCCAAAGTGATAATCCGCTCAGATCGATCAACCCTTTTTTCGGCAGTCCAATAGCCTGCATCATTTTGCCAAAGTATTCCTCTGTAACGGAAGATAAGGCGATGTAAATGATCAGGTTAAAAATGAAAAAGTTGAAGAACATCCAGAAGGCATCCAACCAGAAATCCTTACGGAATATCGACTGGTTCTTTCTCCAAGGCAACATCAGCTCAAGGATCCATACTGCAAGCGAAACGTAGATGAGATAATAGAAATAATTGTCGTAACGGAAGGGATCTGAAATTGTACCCCAGAGGTATTTTGCATACCCGGTGTAGATGTTCACTACATGATCGAAAAAAGCCATACCTCAGAATTTATTTTACAAAATTAATTCAGTTCTATCCCTTCGATGTAACTGAAGTTGCTTTACTATTTCTCGTTCTTACGATTCTTTTTGCCCAAATGTACACGGTAAGCAGCTAAAGCAGGTATTCCAAAAATGAATAAGAATGCCAACAAGTATCCCTCCGGCAAAAGATAGAATCTCTTGATCCCGATCATGTCTTCTTCGTTGTATCCGAGTCCGAAAAAGTAGGATAAACTCATTGGAGCTTTCACCACTTGTTCAGAAATCCCATTTTCAAGAACAATCTCTCCCTGAAAGAGATTCACAGGAAAAATGCACAGTGGAACAGCAATGATCAAAAGCATTAGAATGAATACTTTGACCGGATTTCTTAACAGCTTTTTCATATGGTGTAAAGTTAGCTATTTTTACAGGGTGAAGATCAAGCTTGGTTATATCTGTGGCACGCAATCCTGGGGAGGATTAGAAATGAACCAATTCAGAAATGCGCTCTGGATGAAAGAAAGGGGTCATTCTGTGGTGATGTTCTGTCAAAAGAACAGTCCAGTTGAAAATGCCTGCCTCGAGAACGGAATTGATGTGATCACCATTCAAAAACACAAGAAGTATTTTGATTTTAAAAATGGGAAAATACTCGCCAAGCTGATTACAAAAAATAAAGTAACTCACCTTATCGTTCGCGCCACCTATGACATGAGCCTAACGGCAATTGCCAAGCGAAAACTTGGCGAAAAACTTCATCTTTCTTACTTTATGGAAATGCAGCTAGGTGTTAAAAAGACGAACTTTTTGCATACACTTCGTTACCGAAACTTCGATCTCTGGTCTTGTCCATTGCCTTGGTTGGCAGAGCAAACACGGACGATGACCCGTTTTCCTCATGATCGCATCGTTGTGATCCCTTCAGGGTTGGATCTATCACAGTTTTCTTCGCCTATGGATAGAACTGAGGCAAGAAAGATCATGGAGCTTCCGGAACAAGGGCTCATGTTTGGTTTGATAGGACGTTTTGATCCACATAAGGGACAGGTTTTATTGCTGGAGGCAATGCATTTATGCAAATCAAAAGATTTTTCAGTCGTATTGCTTGGAGAACCTACTAAAAACGAAGGGACAGCATACTATGACGAGATGCTGAAACTTATTGAAGAAGGTCAATTGGAGGACCGCGTTTTTGTTCGTCCTTTCAGAAAGGATACAGAACCTTTTTACAAAGCGATCGACTGGTTTGTTATGGCTTCAAGAGCTGAGACATTCGGTATGGTGACCATCGAAGCAATGGCTTGTGGAACTCCTACGCTGGGCAGTAATGCTGGAGGAACCCCTGAGATCCTGGATCAAGGAAAATACGGTGTGCTGTTTGAACCCATGAATGCAACTGATCTTGCTCTAAAGATCGATCAGATCATCGAAGAAAAAATCTCGATTGACCCTTTATTGCTCAAAGAAGGAGTAAAGCTCTACGATCATAATGCTGTGTCTGAACAGTTAGAAAGAACCCTTGGATTGATGGGTCACAATTAACTCTGAAAAAATCCGTTATTTTAGCAATTAAGCGAAATGGCAGTAAATCTATATTCGAACAAACAAAAGTGGAAGATCGCATTGATGCTTCTGGCTTTTCTTATGGTTGCTGCTTTCCTGTTTGTTTCGAATACCATTGTCTCAAAAGTAGGTGAACGCGAAAAAGAACGTGCTCGTCAATGGGCGGATGCGATCAAGAAGAAGCTGGAGCTGGTGCAATTGACCAATCGAACTTTCTCCCAGCTTAGAGATAAAGAACGAAAGGAAATGACCTTGTGGATCGATGCTACGAAGGAGGTCTCTAAAGCGAGTCCATTGGACATTGATCCCAATCTTGATTTTCCTTTTAAGATCATTAACGATAACAAGGATATACCTGTGATCTTATTAGACGATGAAGATCAAGTTTCTGGATTTATCAACCTTGACATGGACACTGCAGGTTATCGCGCTGAGCAAGGAACAATGGATTCTAAAGATTTTAATAAACTGCTCAACGATTCACTTGTCAAACTTGCTAATTCATGGAAAATGAACAATCCACCATTTTCGGTTGAAGTATTCGAAGATTTTTTCATGACCTACTATTACAACGATTCGAAAGAGATCGTGAGACTGGAATCAGAACGAGATTCACTTTTGAATGCCTTTAATCGAGAGTTGATCGACAATAAAGGATTGGTGCCGGTATTACTGATCGATGCAAAGGACAGCTCGGTCATTGGAAGTAACTTAGATAAAAAAGAAGTAGGAGAAAAATCACTTCGGGCAACTATTGCCAGACTTGCGGCTGAAAATGAACCGTTGATCATCGACTTCCAGGATGGACAAAAGAACTTACTGTACTATGATGATAGTCCGGAATTGAAACAGCTCCAATATTTCCCTTACATCCAGTTTATTATCATTGGCCTTTTCGTACTCATCGCCTACCTCATCTTTAGTACCTTCCGTAAGGCAGAACAAAATCAGGTATGGGCAGGTATGGCAAAAGAGACAGCTCACCAGCTCGGAACTCCGTTGTCTTCCTTGATGGCCTGGATCCAGTTGCTGGAAGCTCAAGAGATCGATCCGATGATCCCAAGAGAAATGCAAAAAGATGTCGAGCGCCTCGAAAAGGTGACCGACCGCTTCTCCAAGATAGGTTCAGGAGGAAAATTGGAAGAGCTCGATCTGGTGGCCACTACACTTGGTGTTGTTGATTATCTCAAACTGCGAGTTTCAGATAAAGTACATTTCGTTTTTGAGGCAGAAAATCCATTGGTTGTTAGACACAATGCCTCGCTAATGGAATGGGTGATCGAAAATATTTGTAAAAATGCCGTTGACGCTATGGAAGGAAACGGAACCCTGACGGTGACAGTTCATAGCAGTCCGGAATGGGCACATATTGACATAAAGGACACCGGTAAAGGAATTCCTGCCAATAAGTTGAAGACCATTTTTGAGCCAGGTTATACTACTAAACAACGCGGTTGGGGACTCGGACTTTCTCTCGTTAAGCGCATCATCAAAGAATATCACAAAGGAAAGGTTTTTGTCCTTGAATCTCAGGTTGATTTAGGAACTACCTTCAGGATATCTATTCCACTATAAAAGAGCCTGTTTTAAAGGTTACTTCCAACTTTAATTCAGTCCCATGTTCTGCAGATCGACCATACGCATCGCGATAAACGATTTTACGACCTTCTCACCAATCCCAGGAACTTCTACATGGATCAAATACACACCTGATGCGATCGGGATATTCTCATGGTTCGTCAATGTCCAGTCTTGATACGTTATCGGGCTGTCCTTTTTGAACTGCTTCACGAGCTTCCCTTGCATATCATAGATGCGGATCGTGCACTTTTCTGGAAGGTTTATGATCTTGATCCTACTATCGAGTTTGTTGTTCTCATATTCTGAATAGGCCGCATATGGATTCGGAACCACATTGATCATATCCAGTGCTTCTGCCAATGCATCGGCACGATCGGTCTGCGTAGCAATATCATCCATACTCCAGGAATACATTGGCAAACCGCCATTTTCATTCGTGACAACCAAATTCTTATACTCTTTATTTATTCGAAGCTTGATCGTAACATCAGTGGATAAATGTGCCTGTCCGCTGGTCAATAAAGGATATGAAATCCACGATAAACTTCCATAGAATTCACGTTTCGAAGCAGAGTTATTTGCTTCTACTTCTAACATTTTCTGATAGGCAAAATTCCCTGAATTGTTTTCTGCAACGGTTGGTTCATAATAAGGGAAATCAAACCCCTGAGAATAATTGTTGATGGTTTTCTGATGGTGACTGAAAACATAGAAAGGTTGAACTCCTCCCATTAATGGATTTCCCAGGTCATCGACAATTCTATCTGAAGGATTCCAGATCATATCTGCACCATTCTCTGCACCCAAAAATGAATTCTCACCAAACGCCAAGTACAAGCGAGCACCAGTTTCCAGATCGATCGCATACCCAGGGAACCATCCCATACCGGTTCCTGATCCGTCCGGATTTCCATACTTATCTACACTTTGGCTCTTTCGAAGCTGACCAGGTGATGCTCCACCAACGTTCAGATTGACCTCTCGTCCCAACTCGATCACCGGACACCTCGTCCATTTGGATTTATCGGATGTAATGACAATGTCTACACTTGGCAAGAAAGAGATCGACGCATTGGTTTTGGCTGAACCAGGTGACGTTAGGTTGTAATAGGCCAAAGGCATGAAGTCACATTGATATCCAACGAGTCGATGAGGTGCTATACCCCCATCCAAGAGTTTTGCAAAATTTTTATCATCATCCTGCCCTGCTTCATCCCGATAATTACAAGGATCCTGATAGCTTAGACCCGTATTATCACATTCATCAGTTCCAGGAGCATAATCCCCTGACCTGATCCAGTTCGTCGGATAAAATGCATCATTGTCCTTGACAAAAGTCATCCAGCGTTTTGAAGAATCGGCAAATTCGATCGACGCATCGATTATATCTGTCACCTTCACCGATGCATTTCCGGACTGACCATAATACTTGGTTTGCAGGATCTGAACAGAAACTCCCCACTTCGGGATCAACTGTTCATTGTCGTGATCGATGGTCTGCTGTGATGTCACTGAATCGAGAATGGATCCATTCTCAGTTGTTCTTCTATAGATCACCCAACTGGCAGTATCAGCTCCATTCGATGTTGAGGTCCCATAGTCTCTGAATCTTAGTTCAAAGTATCCTTGAGACACATTGAGCGGATCGACCACCTTGACATTGATCGGTCCATTTCCCTGAGTATAAGTGATCTTTTCCCCGATTCCATTCTGAAGAATATACGAACGGGTAGCTGAAGTAAAATCAAGGTATCGTTCACCATTACCTGTTCCATCGTGGCGTGTGATCTCAGGAGTCATTCCATATTCGAGATAATGCAATGTTCCATTTGCTTCGGGCATTGGATTGTGTGGAATACCCTCCAGTGTGCGAACTTCACCTGCGGCAGCCTTTCTTGATGGTAAATATCTTTTCTTCTGACCATCAAGTGCATCCGGATCATTTGGATCGTAATTCTTGTAATTGTTGTAGGCATATGCTACAGCCAGGTAATAATACCTTTTGAAATTCACCAGCTCAGTATTCCCTTGGGCAAACAAGTCGTTCTTAACAGAAAAACTATGCTTGATCCCTTTGTTTTCTCCATTAACTCTTTCCACTGGAATACTGGCGCCTAGATCCTCATCAAATTCAAAGTTGATGATCTTTGAAACACCATCTTCAATGTCGCATTGAGCTACTAATCTAGCTTTTGTAGGATCTCCAATGTCAGAAAGTGTTGATTGCTTATTGGCCATCTGAAAGATCTGATATCCTTGAAAACGATAGAATTTATCTGCATTTGGATCACTGGCAACAATAAAAGGATCGAATTCCTCGTATTCTTCATTGTAATTGTTGCTATTCGAAAGATTACTCAGGGTGAGGATCAGCTCGTTGTTCAATTCCTGAATCTCCAATTCCGGAGCATGAGGTCCATCCAGAACTTTAAAGCAATTCTCAAACAATGCTTGTGCTTTGTCATCTGCTCTCTGAAGTACTTCAACTGAAGCGAAAGGATCGCCATCGGTACTTCTCGCCCAAACAACTCCAACAGTAATGTTGTTGACTGCTCCCGGCTTCAGGATAAATGGTCCTGCTGATTGTACAAATCGTCTATCGTTCGGTGGGTTATTCGAAGTCTGTTCTGTCCATGGATCTTGAGGAACACCTCCTGTTCCCCAACCAAGGGGATCTGTATCTCCCGGAAACATGAATTCACATGGGATTGCCGGATTGGCATCGGGATCTGAAATGTGACCACTCCCTCCATAGTAAAACGGTGAACCGTCCTTCCAGAATCCTCTCAGATAATTGTAATAATCTGACGCATTGATCGGATCGGTCTGGTTCGGATTTGCTCCGTTCGTTGTGTTGGAATAATACAAGAAACGACGCATTCCAAAACGTTCATTATCGATAATCCCATCTCCATAACCTATTCCATTGAGCGCCTCATTCTCTCCAATGCCAAATGCGTTATCAAGACCGTCATCATCCTGATAAGGACCCTCAAAGAAATCCACTCCAACAGCAGGGGGCGCATACCCGTATCCCTTGAACCCGAGATTTTCGCCATCATAATTATCACCATTGTAGTAGTATCCAAGTCCTCTGTTTACATCACACCCGACATAATCGTCAAAAGGATCACCCAACGCACCATCGGTAAAGAATCCGAAGTAGGTATTGTATAAGGTTTGTGTCCCACGATTGATCAATTCATAATTGTAAAAGGTCATGTTGTTGATCTCATCATTGGATGCAAACGCAAAGGCCTGAGCTCTGATCTCCATTCCGATCGGATCTGCACCTGTCTCCGTATGGATGTTCCCTTTGTCGTTCATTACCCACCAGTAATTCATGTCGCCATACAACAATACCTTACGGTCCGTCTTACATTCCTTTGTTTTATTGATGTCGTACCATGGGAAATCACCCTGCTCCCAATTGTAGGTGCCATCTTCATCATTATCATAGAAAGGAGCCAGATAATAGTCCTGACCCTGTGATACATCTCCATGTGCGGGCCATTCTTTCACGATGTTCGGCACTTTGTAATCCGGAAAGAGTTCAGATTGAGTATTCGTTCCATTCTGTTGATCCTCTACTCCAGCCTGATACCAAGCATAGAATTCTCTGATCTCATCCTGCGTAGAGACAAAATGTTTATCGTATTTCGAACAATTCTCGTACGTCGTTTCGGCAAATACCTGAGAAAGAGGGCCGGTCCAGTAATCCTGTCCATCACGATATCTTAATGCTGCCAGCTTCAACTGGTTGTTGACATCCGTTCCTCCCAACCAGAGAGCTGAGGTAAACAAGCACATGATCCCCGAATTTTTCGGGACTTCGTATTGTGAGAAATTCTGATTCGGTACCTGCCATAAGTTTCCAGCGGTGTGGATCATGGCGCGCACATTATTCAATTCAAGATAGGTCGTTGTAGTCGGGGGCGTACATTGGGCACCTTTCGTTAGATCGCTTTTCTTCAGAACCGGTTTTCCTGAACCTGCATATGGCTGAGCAAAAGCTCCGATGCACGAAATAAGGAATAACAATGTCAGTAAGCCCTTCATAAGTCGCAGTTTAAAAACCAAATTACTGATATTTTGTCAATTTCACTTTATGGTTCAAACCAATGTTCGGGAAAAACATACATGTCTATTAGAGGGCCAAATTTACATTTTGAGGTAAGTTTATTTTGAAGTCAGCTTCTCGGCGAAGTGCACCAGCATATCCGTCATGTCTATAACTTCTGCGAAGCTCAGATTTTCGTAGGAGTCAAACACATCATGGTAATTCTTATTCGGCCCCATCGTGTATATGAAGAATGCCGGCACACCCATCTGTGTAAACCAATAATGATCTGAATTGGCAGCCGGTCCTCTGCTCTTGATCTGAGTCAGATAATTCTTTTCCTTATTGATCTCCTGAAGTAAGGCAAATTCTTTTTCAAATAAAGTTGCATTTACGACAGTGACGCCCTCTTCTCCTGACCCCATTATATCCAGATTGATGAGGAAATCGATCTTTTTTAAATTGTATTGCGGATTCTCAGTAAAATACTTTGATCCAAGCAAACCAGCCTCTTCTCCAGCAAAAGCGATAAACAACACGTTGAATTTTGGCGGATGCTCCTTGAAGTATTTTGCCATGACCAACAGCATCGCTATTCCGCTTGCATTGTCGTTTCCACCTGGGAAATAAGTATCTGAACCCATTCGTCCGAGATGGTCATAATGGGCAGTGAAGACGATAGTTTTTTTCGAACAACCTTTCCCTTTGATCATGGCCATGACGTTTCGGGAGTTGTAGTTTACCTTGAACTGTTGATCAATGTCCAGTATGATCGATTCTCCTTCATTCCAGGTTCCTGGCTTCAATAGGATATATGGGGCTAACAAAACCTCATCTGATACAGACCACGTAAACTTATCTTCTGTAACAAGAAAAACCGGCATTTTCGAAACCGTAATAAAATCCCTTGAAAATTTTATAAAATCCTTTACACTGTCTTTTGGAGCCGAAGAAAAATCAAAAACAAAAGCATCATGAGTTTTATCTTTTAAAACATGTTTTATGGTCCAGATGAATTGCGGCTCATTTTTAATGAGCTCATAATTGACCAGAATTGGATTTAAGGTTTTATTGCCTCCCGGTGATGATGGATCGATCAGAAAATCGATCCCCGGTTGTAAAAGACGATCCCCGGTTTTCACTTCCATCTTCCCCGGAAAGGTGTTGACATTATGCGTAAAGGATTGAAAATAATTTCCTTTGATCGGGTCCAGTCCTAGCTTTTGGAATTCAGCCGCAATAAATTCAGCGGCAATGGAATCACCTTGATTGACATAGCCTCTCCCATGAAATTCAGGAGAGCAGAGTGTTTGTGTGATCCGTCTGGCCTCTTCCAGCTGAGCAAAGAAGGTGAGCGGAACAAACAGGAGAAGGATCAACAACAATTTATGCATAACGACGGCTCACTTTGGCAAGAAAATCGGCAACCACTTCACTGTCTTTGTCCCACTTATAGGTTGCAGCCATCTGAGCTACCTTTTCACCCGCTTCAGATTTTGTGGAAAGTGCATCAAGTACTCTCACTCCTTCTGCAAAATTCTCAGATGAACCGCCGAACAATTCATTGATGAACTGTAGTCGCTCATTTAATCCAAAAGCTCCGACCAAAGTATCCAACGGCATATTTAAACCTGATTCCGAATGCGCTTCCATCATGATCTTCTCGAATGCAGATGCTGAACCCGATGAAACATGGGTGGATTCAATTTTAGTATGGACCATCTCCACTGTTTCCTGATGGATTCCATCTTCTTCCTTCTCGGTATGTGATAAAGAGATGTGTTCTTGGATCTCTGGCTCATCGGTGCTTTCATTTGGGGTGTCAAACAAACTGAAGTCAAAAGCTGGCTCTTCTTCTTTTTCCTCTTCCTGCTCCTCAGCTATTTCCTCTTCCTTGGTTGGTTCCTCTGCTACTGCAACAGGTTCCTCAACTTTCTCTTCAACAACCGGTTGAGGGGCGTTTCCAAATACTTTTTCTTCGAATGATTTGTATTGTAGGATCACACTTCTTTCGTACAATTCACGGGAGATATTCACCAGATCCTCCACTTCAGAAGATGAAAGTGTTCCTTTTTCCAATTTCCTGATCAATGCTTTGATCTCTTCGATCTTGTTTCCCAGATGGTGTAGATTTGCCATAGCTCAATTGCGATTTTTCAACATTTATTTGAAGTTGCTAACGTGGACTTTGACTTCATTTTCAAAATGACCACTTTTAGCATTGTAAAATTAACGAATCAACTCGGCGTCGTAACAGAAAATGTCAGAAACTTCTTCTCGCTGCGATGTTGAAAACCAAAACTAACGCAATACCATGTTTCTTGAACAGTTTCCAGGCGAAGGAAGACAGCACGGATGGATCGAAGTGATCTGCGGATCGATGTTCTCCGGTAAAACGGAAGAATTGATCCGAAGAATGAAAAGGGCTCAGTTTGCCAATCAGAAGCTGGTACTCTTCAAACCGATCATAGATGATCGTTACCATGAGGAAAATGTGGTAAGTCATCAAGGAACTTCTTTGAAAGCGGTGCCTGTAAATGATTCCCGAGAGATTCTTGAAAACTGGAAGAACGAGCGAGTGGTTGCCATCGATGAGGCTCAATTCTTTGATGAGGATATCGTGCGTGTGGTCCAACTACTTGCCAACCAAGGGAAGCGAGTTATCCTTGCTGGATTGGATATGGACTTTGAAGGCAACCCTTTTGACCCCATGCCTAAGCTAATGGCAATCGCCGAATACGTCACCAAAGTACATGCCATTTGTATGAAATGTGGGGATTTGGCTACTTTTTCCTTTCGCCTCTCTGCTCTAAAAGAGAAAGTAGTCCTCGGCGAAAAGGAAAGTTACGAAGCCCGATGTAGAAAATGCTTCTACGAGGATCTAGGCAAATAATCTCCCCATGCTTAAAAAAACGCTCGGCATCGTATTAAACCACATTAAATACAAGGACAGTAGCATTATTGTCCGGATCTTTACCCGCGAACTTGGACTCAAAGGATATTTGGTCCATGGGGTGAGGAGCCTAGGTAAGGGAAGTAAAATTGCCTTATACCAGCCACTTACCCTCCTTGAGCTAGTGGTGTACGATAAGGAAAATCCTGGATTACAGCGTATTTCAGAAGCCAAAATCAAGCAGCCCCAGCGAAATATCCCCTTTGATATGGCCCGTACAAGCCTAGCACTCTTCGCAACAGAAGTCATCCATCGAAGTATTCTTGAAGGCTATCAAAATGAAGAATTATTTGATTTCAGGCGTTTCAAAAGGTTTAGGACTCAAGATTGCCGAGACGGCATTGGAGAATGGTTTTTCAGTTTACGGTATAAGCAGAAGTAAGACTGAAGAGCTTGAGGTTTTATTAAAAAAACATCCTG
>ENA-OREM01001076-OREM01001076.1-marine-metagenome-genome-assembly--contig:-NODE-1076-length-14732-cov-10.964517_pt1 | contig 14732 bp, 14 predicted proteins | sample MGYA00248623_ERZ508561 | MGnify/ENA primary metagenome ERZ508561 (study PRJEB26227, sample SAMN06264494) | marine metagenome | isolation source: Columbia River Estuary | place: USA:Columbia River...
CAATATTATCCATGGAAGTTGTGTCTGAAACATTAAAGACCTCCCATTAATCTCAAATAATACTGGATTAAATATATTTCCCGTTGGAATTAGAGGAGCCCATGATAAATTTTTACCCTCACTAAGTTGATCATAATAAAGGAAAAGCTCAACAAATATGTTTTGTCCAATACACCATATAGTCAATATAAAAAAAGAACCCCATCTCCAATTATTAAATATATAATTTTTCTTATTACCCATCACCCAAATCAACCATAGACCACCAAGGCAAACTGTGCCCGCATCAGCCAGCGAGTTTACAATCCAATTGATATGAAGAGGTATCCATTGATTTAAAACTTCAGATCTTCTTTCAATAACAGATTCGCCATCTATTAATCCATAAGTGAACCATATCTCCCAACCAAGAGCGCACACAATAAAAGAACCTAGATAAATAGCAGGCACCCATTTTGGAAGCTCATAGCGATATTTTATTAAAATAAGAATTGGAATAATTGAACTTGCATAAACAATAGCTATATATCTTATTTCTTCAAATGACATTCTTTAAAACTATCATACTTCTTTCACTTTATTAAATATTTGGCATACTTGTTTATTATGGAAAAGAGCATTAACTCAGAATCTAATATGCAAAAAGTTGCACTTACTTCTTTAGCGGGTACAAGTATCGAGTGGTATGATTTTTTCCTTTACGGCGCTTCAGCTGCATTAATATTCCCAACAGTATTTTTTGGTGAGGCTTCAACTTCCACAGCATTAATTTTGTCTTTGCTTACTTTCGCAGCTGGGTTTATAGCAAGACCAATAGGTGGAATAATTTTTGGCCACTTTGGCGACAAGGTTGGTAGAAAAAAAACATTGATAATGGCATTAATCTTAATGGGTGTCTCATCAACACTAATTGGCCTACTTCCAACTTATGCCATGATTGGAGTCACTGCACCAATTCTATTAACTTCTTTGCGCTTTGCTCAAGGCCTAGCAATAGGTGGTCAGTGGGGAGGGGCAATGCTACTTGTAACAGAAAGCGCTCCTTCTAATCAAAGAGGCTATTACGGAGCCTTTGCTCAAGCAGGAGTACCGGTAGGCGTGATTCTTGCAAATCTTGCATTCATAATTACTGGAGCTCTTGTTTCTGAGGAAGCTTTCTTTTCGTGGGGTTGGCGTATACCTTTTTTGGCTAGCGCAATATTAATAGGTATTAGCATGTATATTCAATTAAATTTAGAAGATACCAAAGCATTCAAAGAATTAGAAGCATCAAGACAAATTGGCAATACGCAAAAGGCAATAAGATCACCAATCATAGAGGCAATAACAAAGTACCCAACAAAAATTGCTCTAGCTGCTGGAGCATTCCTTTCAATACAAGTAACGTTTTATATATTGATAGCATTCTTATTAGCATACGGTGTAGCAAGTGCTGATATTACTAGAGATGATATGTTGGTGGCAGTGTTAATAGCTTCTGCAATCATGATACCTTTTCAGTTCTTTTTTTCCTCATACTCGGACAGACACGGCAGAAAGGGTATTTTCATGCTAGGTGCAGTTTTAACTGGTTTATGGGCTTTTGCTATTTTCCCGCTTGTTGATACTGGAAATTTTTGGTTGATAGTCTTGGCTATAACCGGTGGATTAGTATTCGTCTCTATGATGTATGGGCCACAAGCTGCTTTTTTCACTGAGTTATTTAGCACTGAAGTTAGATATTCGGGAGCCACATTAGGCTATCAGTTCGGTGCGATTTTAGGTGGCGCATTTGCTCCAACGATTGCAGCACTTCTTTGGAATGATTATGGAATTATTTGGGTCTCGGTCTACATAGCATTTGCTTCATTTTTGACTTTGTTATCAGTTTTATTTTTAACTGAAACCTTTCAAAATGATTTAAATGAAGATTTACCCAACTAAATCTAGCTAATAATAACAAAAAATAATATCATCTAATCTTATTGCAAAGGGGTGGCTTTATTGCCTGAGATCTTTATAGAAACCCTTTGAACCTGATCCATACAATAATGGCGGAGGAATTGCATGAAAACCATTAAAACTTATTTTTTTCTTTTTTTCTTTTCAATAAATTTAATATCAGAAGATATTGAAGAGGTTATAGTTCAAGGTAATTGGAGAGAGACGAGGCTTGTTGAAGAAGACTCAAGCGTATTAGTTTTGAGCTCAAAAGAAACTCAGTCGGCTCCAATTAAACATTTTGAAAACTTATCTTATTTAATACCAAACTTGAATTTTGCAGCTAGCGACTCACGAGCAAGGCATTTTCAAATTAGAGGTATCGGTGAAAGATCCGGCTATGAAAGGACACCCAATTCAGCAGTTGGATTTTTAGTAGATGATATTGATTATTCTGGACAAGGAGGAATTGCAACGACTTTTGATGTTGATCAAATTGAAGTCCATAGAGGACCACAGGGCTCTAGAATTGGATCAAGCGCTATGGCCGGGCTAATTTATATAAAAACCAAAGAACCAACAAAAGAATTTGAGGGAGTTAGTGAAATAACAACTGGAGCATATGGAACTAGAAATGTTGGTATAGCTTTTGGTGGATCGGCACAAGATAATGAAGACTTTACATACAGAATAGCTTTAAGAAAAGACTACTCAGACGGTTTTAGAAAAAATTTATATTCAGGTAAATCGGACACTTCGAAAAAAGATGAATCAACTTATAGGCTTAAGGCAAATTGGGAAATAAACTCAGAATCAACTATTAAATTTTTAATGACACAAATCGATCTCGATGACCCTGCAGATATATGGACCATCGATGGAAGTCTAAATACTCTTTCCGATAGACCGGGCATGGATTCCCAAAAAACAGATGCTTATGGTATCAAATTTTTTCACGAAACAGATAATTTTGAATTTCAAAGCTTAACAAGTGTGACAGATACCAATGTTGTATTGAGCTATGATGCGGATTGGGGCAATCCTGCCACCCACGCGCCTTATATTTATGATTATTTCTCTGAAACACAAAGAAAAAGGGAGACTTTTAGCCAAGAATTTAGATTTTTATCAAATTTAGCTGATTTAGATGAAAATAAAAGGTCTGAATGGGTACTTGGACTCCATTTTTTTGAGTCCAAAGAGACAAACTTAAAAAATGATGATGGTATTTATGGCGATCCCCTGGATCCATATAGTCCTTATATAAGTGAAAGTTCATCAACAAGTAAATTCTCCGTTGATAATTTTTCTATCTTTGGAAATTTAAATTATCTGATAAATGATTCAATCACATTTAGCCTGGGTGCTCGCTGGGAAGATTCAGAGTCAACTTATTCAGATTCATTTGGAGAGTCGCTTAATCCATCAGATAAAATTTCAGGCGGAAAAATATCAATTAATAAAATTTTAAAACAAGATACTAATATTTTTATTAGTATTGCAAGAGGATATAACCAAGGTGGTTTTAATTTAAATCTTGGTCTCGATCCAAATTCAATAAATAGCAATCTTTACTATGATCCAGAATTTTTAACCAATTATGAGCTTGGACTAAATTCAAAAATTGTAAATTTAAATATGAATCTAGCTGCTGTGATTTTTCACTCTGACAGAAAAGATCAACAGGTTTTAATTTCAACTCAGGTCGATCCAACTGACCCAAATACTTTTACATTTTTAACCCAAAATGCAGCCGAGGGAACAAACAATGGAATTGAATTAGAAATAGATTTTCAGCTATCTGATAACCTAGATATATTTTTTAATTTTGGGCTGCTTAAAACCCAGATTAAAAATTGGAAATCTAGACCAGATCTTCAAGGTAGAGCTCAGGCTCATGCCCCTGAAAAAAGTTATGCAATTGGATTTAATTGGAATCTAACAGAGCAATCAAATCTATCATTTGATGTGGTGGGGAAGAGTAGTTTTTATTATTCTGATTCGCATAACAATAGATCAAAATCATACTTCTTAACAAATCTAAGCTATAGCTATTTTAGCGGTCAGTGGACTTACTCTCTTTGGGGAAGAAATATTTTCGACGAGTATTATTCAACAAGAGGTTTTTACTTTGGAAATGAGGCTCCAAATTTTATTGATACACTCTATGAAAGACATGGCGACCCAAGACATATGGGTGTTACAGTGAGATATGATTTCTAATATTATTGGTTCTAGTTGGATAGAACCAACAGCGGTGATTCTTGCAATAGCATATTTATTATTAGCTATAAAACAGAACATAAGTTGTTGGTTTGCGGCGTTTTTTAGCTCTCTTTTATATTTTTTTGTTATGTATTCTGCAGGGCTTTATATGGAAGCAGGATTGCAAATATTTTATTGCATTATGGCTGTTTATGGGTGGACACAGTGGCGAATTACTTTGCCAGGAAACTCAAAATTTCTTGTAAAAACATGGAATAGAGATCAACACATTAAGGCAATATTATTAATCATTTTATTAGCGATAGTCTCGGGCTGGGCTCTTGAAAAATTTACAAATGCTGCCCTGCCTTTTCTTGATTCCTTGACAACATGGGGAGCCATAGTTACCACCTATATGGTTGCTAAAAGGCTTTTAGAAAATTGGATCTACTGGTTTGTAATAGATACAATTTCTGTGTTTTTATTTTACTCAAGAGGACTAATTTTGACCTCAATATTATTTTTAGTATATTTAATAATTATTTATTTTGGCTACAAATCATGGACTCAAATGAAAGATGAAATTAGTCAGAAAAGTTGAAAAAAAAATCTCATCAATCGATGGGGAAATTAAAATTATTTCACCATTAAAAACTGATCTTATTTCTGAAATTTTTCTTTGCACTTTTAACGATATCAAATCTGTCTTAAGACTTGATTTTGATTTACCAAATTGGTTACAAAATCAAAGGTATTCAGAATTTCAAATATTAAATTTTTTAAAAGACAAAAGGCAAGATCAAAATATTTTGTATCATGATTCTGACAGCGGGATTCTCATTAGGGAATTTCATGAAGGAAAAAAAATCTTAGATGACGAAATTAAAAAAAAAGAAAATTTATTTTCTTTGGGTAAAGAAATTAAAAAAGTCCATCAAATAGAAACAGACAATTTTTTAGTTAATGACTTCAACGATATTGTAGAAAATTACAGATCAATTCTAAAAAATAAAATTAAAAATGATTATTTCCTAGATCAAGGTTTTCAAATTTTTGATTCTCTTTCATATGAAAATGAATTGAAAATTTTTTCTCACAATGATTTAACTCTTGGAAATATCTTATGGAATAAGAAATGTTTTTTTATTGACTGGGAGTACGCATCTTTGAATAGTCCATATTTTGATTTAGCGTCAATAATTTCTTCTTACAATTTAAATAATAATGAAATTGTTCATTTATTAAGTGGATACAACAAAAATAATCATCTCAACACAGAAAAATTAAGAAATTGGACTAAATTTACCTACTTTTTAGACTATATATGGAGAATATGCCTCATAGAAACAACAAAATATGATGAAAAAACTCTTAATATTAGCTTTTTAAAGAAAAATTTATCTACTTTTAGTTAATTCTACACATTTGTGCGATTTTTATCATATCTCGATGATGCTTAATTGAACTATCGACTATCTTGTATAATCTTTTAAGATAAGATATTAATCAATTATCAAAATGGACAAATTTAACGAAATTCTTACAAATCATATTTCTAATTGGAATATGGTTTGGTTCGGCCTTATTTTTTGGGGAAGCGTCACTAATGCTATAGCAGAGCTTTATTTAGTAAATAACAATTCAATATTTTGTTATTTGTTTGGTTTTTTACTGGGGGTTGTCGCAAAAATTAGAGGAACTTGGCTATGGAAGATATAAAAAACATACCAGAAGAATTTTCCTTTGAAAAAGAAAAAGAAATAGCTAGAAGCTTTTCAAAGCGCTTTCAATGGGAAATGATTTTGATTGGAGTTGGTCAAGCTACTGTTTGGTTATCTTTATGGCCGCTAGTTATTAATGGATATATTTCTTTATTTTTTGGATCATTAATTGCAACTATTTGTGCTTGCTTTGCATACTTGCCTTCACACGAAGCTCAGCACGGTAATTATTCTAGAGGAAATCCAAAGAGGCGTTGGATTGACTCTTTTGTAAGCCACTTCACCTTAATCACAATAATGTTTCCTCATGATTTAATGAGATGTACCCATATGAAACATCACGCTTACACTAATAATCCTGAGAAAGACCCAGATTATGATACTGCATCTGCAAAGTCATTATGGGAAGTTATCACTGCCACTCAGGTAGGCATAAAGAAATATGAATCAATTGCTGAAATTTTTAAAAATGACAATGCATTTATGAAATCTTTTAATAAAGGAGTGATTATAGGGATGATGTATAGAGTCATTCTTTTGACTCTTGTTGTAATGTTTCCTCTAGAAACACTATTGCTATGGTGGTTGCCAAGTAAGTTTGGAATAATTTATCTTTCAACTTTTTTTAGCTGGTACCCACATTACCAAGCAGATATTGGAAGGTATAAAGATACTAAGTTCTGGAGTCATTGGATGCCTAGGTACCTAAACCATTCAATGCAACTTCATTTTGTTCATCACCTTCATCCAGGAATTGGTCATTATGATGAGCCTAAGGCTATTGAGGCACTAAAACCATTTCTAATTGCGAGAGAGGTTCCAGGAGCTGAAGATATACCCGAAAGTGTTAAATACAACCCTCTTATAAAACGCTAACTTTATATTATTTTTCTTGTTTTTTTAAATAAATTCTGTTCTAGTAAAAGGTGATTTATTTACATAACGGGGGAGATTATGAAGATACTATGTGTTTTATACGATGATCCAAAAACAGGCATGCCAGAAAAGTATGCAAGAGACGACTTACCAAAAATTGAAAAATATCCAGATGGCATGACATTGCCCTCACCTAAGGCAATTGATTTTACTCCTGGAGAGTTATTGGGTTGTGTTTCCGGCGAGCTTGGCCTTAGAAAATTTTTAGAAGATGCTGGACACACCTTGGTTGTTACATCCGATAAAGATGGCGAGGGATGTGAGGCAGACAGGGAATTAGTTGACGCAGATATTGTTATTTCACAACCATTCTTTCCTTACTATCTAACTAAAGAAAAAATGGAGACTGCACCTAATTTAAAAATGGCAATTACAGCTGGAATTGGATCAGACCACGTTGATCTTCAAGGAGCTATGGATAACAACATAGATGTAGTTGAAGTTACCTACTGTAACTCAAGATCAGTTGCTGAACACATTGTGATGATGATTCTTTCAATGGTTAGGGATTACCATAACCAACATAGGATTGTGAACGAAGGTGGTTGGAATATAGCTGATGCAGTTCAAAGATCTTATGACGTTGAGGGTATGCATGTTGGAACTGTAGCTGCGGGAAGAATTGGTATTGATATGTTAAGAAAGATGAAGCCTTTTGATGTTCATCTTCATTATTTTGATATTCATAAACTATCTGACGAAGTAGAGGCAGAATTAAATCTTACTTATCATGATTCTGTTGAGTCATTGGTTGCTGTTTGTGATGTAGTAAATATTAGTTGCCCATTACATCCAAAAACTGAACACTTATTTAATGATGATATGATCAATAAGATGAAACGTGGAGCATATATTGTTAACACTGCTAGGGGAAAAATCTGCGACAAAGATGCTATAGCTAGAGCTTTAGAGTCTGGTCAATTAAGTGGGTACGCTGGAGATGTTTGGTTTCCTCAGCCAGCTCCAAATGACCATGTTTGGAGAACAATGCCTAATCATGGAATGACTCCTCACACTTCAGGAACTTCATTATCTGCTCAAGCAAGATATGCTGCAGGTGTAAGAGAAATTCTTGAATGCTTCTTTGCGGGCGAACCCATAAGAGAGCCATATTTAATTGTTCAAAATGGCGATCTTGCAGGAATGGGAGCTCATTCATATACAAAGGGTACCGCCACCGATGGTTCAGAAGAGGCTGCAGAATACAAAAAGTAAAACTTTAAAAATTCTTAAGTCTTGAATTAATAATTTCATCAGCCTGGGACATAATTCCATCAATTAAGTCCTGGACTGTTGGAATATCATTGACTAATCCAGCAACCATTCCGCACGACCAAGCTCCTGCTTCCATAGTACCCTCATGCATAATCTTTGGATAGACGCCGGCTACTTCATCAATAATATCTTCGAACTTTAGATCAGCACCCAGTGCTTTTTCTTTTTCCATTAAGCGCTCAACAGCCTCGTTATTGAGAACTCTTTCAGTATTTCTTAATGATCTCATAACAAGTCTAGTATCTAATTCAGATGCATTGACGATAGCCTCTTTAACATTTTGATGAACGGGAGCATCTTGTGTGGCAATAAATCTAGTGCCCATATTCATGCCCTCGGCTCCAAGCGCCATAGCTCCAACTAAACTTCTTCCATCCGCCATACCACCTGATGCAACAAAAGGTATTTCTAATTCATCTGCAGCTCTAGGCAGAAGAATAAAGTTAGGAATATCGTCTTCACCCGGATGACCTCCGCATTCAAAACCATCTACTGAAACAGCATCACAACCAATATCTTGTGCTTTTAAAGAGTGTCTCACTGAAGTGCATTTATGAATTATTTTTATTCCTGCTTCTTTAAGGGCTGGAAGATATTCTGCAGGATTTCTTCCAGCAGTTTCAACAACAGGTACTCCAGCATCAATAATTTCTTTTATAAGACCTGGATAATCTGGCGGAGTTAAAGAGGGTAGAAAAGTTAAATTTACTGCAAAAGGTTTGTCAGTCATTTCTTTGCATCGAGCTATTTCATTAGCTAATTTTTCAGGAGTACCCTGAGTTAAGCCTGTAATAGTTCCAAGTCCACCAGCATTAGAGACAGCTGCAGCAAGCTCAGCAAATCCTACATGATGCATACCACCTTGAATAATAGGGTGCTCAATTCCAAATAGTTCTGTTATTTTAGTTTTCATTATTCTCTCCTTTATTTTGATCAGCCAAACTTTGATAAAATTCTTCAAATTGTTTTTGCAATCTTTGCATTCCAGATATCCATCTATCTCTATCGTTGCCTTTTCTTTGAACATATTCACCAACTTCTTTGTGAGGTAGCACTAAGAAGCTTTCATTTTCAATTGCGTCTAAAACATCTTTTGCAACGACATCAGGCTCAAGCATTCCATCCACTCCAGCGACTCCAGCACCTTGAGCAGTCATAGCAGTTCTTACGGCTTGTGGGCAAAGACATGAAACGCCAATTCCTTTTTGACCATAAGTAATTTTTACCCATTCGGCAAAACTTACCGCCGCCGATTTAGTAACAGCATATTGGGCGGCGCCTATTTGGGATAACAGTCCTGCAGCTGATGCTGTATTCATTAAATAACCCTCACCTCTTTCAAGCATTTGGGGCAAGACATGCCTTGCAGCATGAACATGAGACATTACATTAACGCCCCAAGTATTATTCCATTCTTCAGATGTAGTTTCTAAAAGCATAGGAGTACCACCGATTCCGGCATTAGAACAAAATATATCAATCCCCCCTGAATATTCGTTTGCTTTTTCAATTACATTAATAATATCTTGTTCATTAGACACATCAGCGGTCACAGCAAGTCCGTTAACTTTTTCTGCAATTTCCTTAGCACCACTTTCATTCATATCTACGCATACAATAGACTGAGCTCCACTTGCATGAAATTCTTCACATAATGCCAATCCAATTCCACTGGCAGCACCTGTGACCACAACTCTTTTATCTTTAATTTTCATATCTTTATCCTAATATTTGTTCACAACCTGTTCCATCAAGAAAAGCCCTAACTCTTGATTTGTCATCTGCATTTAATTTATCAAATTCTTCTTTAATCCAATTTAAACATTTAGCTTGATAAGGGAATGTTTTTTGTTTCCATAGAGATCCATCGATTTCAGTCTCCCACGTTTCTTCACCTTCAATAATTGCTCTTGCATTAGCAAGCAATGCTGGAACATACATTTTGCCAAACTCCTTCATAATTTCTTTAAGGGAGTCAGGGCTGTCTTCAAGGGAAGTCCAATTACTATTATCAACATCATGACCCGAAAGGTCAGTCATGATATCAAGCCAAGAAACAAGCCTTAACGATCTATCATATGTAATTTTTCTTGATGTAGGATCGAAATTGATGAGCTGTGTTAATTGTCCATATATAGCAAAGTCAGCAGAGGAAGGTTTTTCTCCAAATAAAAACTTGCTGACAGATAAATGATTATCCATTAATTTTACAAATCTTTTATAACTGCTATCTATCAAAGCTGCAGTTGTATCATTTGACCCTACAACCCATAACCTTCCATGCTGTCTATCATAGATATATTTTTTTACTTCTTTTAATGTGTCAGCAGCCATATTTACAGCAAGATCACTTAAAGGAAGGACGGTTGATGCATTATCAGCATCCTCGTCAAAATACCACCTGTAATGAAACATATATTTTGTAACCCATTCATCACCAAAATCTTCTAATAAATAGTTTATAAAAGATAGAGCGGGGTCTTCTGGTAACAATTTTCTATCAGGATACTCATTTTCAAATCTTTTAATAATAGGTGTAGTGTCGGTAGTTGCTTTTAATTCACCACTATCATCTTTTAAAAGAAGAGTAGGCAGTAAAATAGGATTTGGAGGCTCTATACCTTCTAGTTTGCTTAATCTTCCTGGAACATCACCCATAAAAACTTCATAAGCAATATGACGATATCTCAAGATGGATATCATTTTTTGAGTATAAGGGGAGGCCGGAGCTCCAAAAACTTTAATTTTTTCTTTCATTTTTTTCCCTATCTTAATTTTTAATTTGACCAATATAGATATTCATCACCCTCTTCGAATTTCTGCCCATCATATTTATCAATCATTATTGGGACTTCATATGATGCTGGGAATAAAGGATCATTTTGTTCAGAGTTGAATTTTGTCATAAGCTCTTCAATTTTTCTTGCTACCTCTGGGTGACTTTCAATAAGATTATTTGATTCTAATGGATCAACTGAGGTATCAAATAACCAACGAAAATTCTCCTTTTTGCTAATTATATATTTCCATTTTTCATGTAAGACCGATTGATGATTTCCAGATCGCCAAAAAAGTGTTTTATGAGGTTTAGTTTGCTTTTCATTTTTTATAAAGGGTAATAAATCAACACCATCTAATGTGTGTATAGACTCAATTCCAGCAGCTTTAGCAATAGTGGGAAAAATATCAAAATGATGAACAGCACTATCTGATTTTTTTCCTGGATTGATTTCATCAGGCCAACTAACAATATAAGGAACTCTGATTCCTCCTTCAAAAAAGCTTATCTTCCAGCCTCTATATGGCTTATTAATATCTTCTAATTCAATATAATTGGCCCCACCATTATCGCTTGTGAATACGATTAAAGTCTTGCCGTATATTTCCAACTCTTTTAACTTCTCAACAATTTTACCAACACTTCTATCTAAAGAATTTATCATTGCTGAGTACACTTGTAGATTATGGCCATGCATATGACTCATTTGCTCATAATCACTTCTTAGTGCCTGCAGTGGATTATGGATTGCCCAGTGACTAAGATATAAAAAGAAAGGTCTATTCTTATTGTTTTCAATAACTTTTAATGCTTCATCAGTATAGTAATCTGTAACATATTTATCAGGTGCAAATGTGTCACTTTTATTAAAAGTTGCAGAATACTGACCAATGCTCCAAATCATCTTATCAATTCTTGTATCAAACTTTGCATTTATAACATCAGGATGATCTTCAGGTAGATAGAGTGGCCCAATAAGACCTAAGGAATCTTGAAAACCTTGGCTAAGTGGATCCATGCCATATGCTTCACCAAGGTGCCATTTTCCTATGTGAGCAGTGTAATATCCTGCGTCTCGTAAAAGTTCTGCAATAGTAATTTGTTCAGTTGGCATTCCTTGCTCCATAAAAGAAGGAATATTAGAAACTACTTCTCGATCGATCCTTGTTTTTAATTCAGAATCATCTTCTTCAGCAAGCCAATTTATAACCATTCTTCCTAGAGTAGGGATTGGAGTAAATTCATAACCAAACCTAGTAGGGTACTTTCCAGTCATTATTGACGCTCTTGATGGGGCACAGGTGGCATTAGCGGCGTAACCCCTCGTAAATAGGATTCCGCTTTTTGCTAATGCGTCAATATTCTTGGTTTGAAGCGTTCCATCAGCCGCTCCACCATTGTGAATGGATATATCGTTATAACCCATATCATCGGCTAAAATTAATATTATATTTGGTCTATCATCTTTGCTCGGAGTCTTAGGGCCTTTAGACCAATTAGTTGGAATATTTTCTTGAACAGTGGCATTTGATATTTTTGGTATAGCCCAAATAAGAATATTTACTTTATATTGCCAAGCTAAAAAACTTGAAATTATTATTACCATAATAGTAACGGTGAGTTTTTTAGTCATGTTCTAACCCGACAATAATTCCCTCATTTGGATTTATATCTCCACTTACAAATTTCTCATATGTAGATATAAAATTTTCTAGCCCATTAATCTTTTTAACTTGCATCCAATCAATACTTTGATTAGATCTTGCTTTCATAAAATCAGTAGTCTTTTGGTTATAGCCTTCATAGCCCCAATCTTTAACTCGTTTTTGAATATGACCTGGAGCGAAAAAGAATTCTGTTCTTTCTCTAAGCATGGCCTGACCAAGAGCATCTTCAGCAGTAACTTCATTATCCCAATGAGTCATACCAACTGTAAGACATTTAAGCATTTTGTCAGCAAGCGAGCCGTGAAGAGTTCCTAGAATCTCACGGCTTCCTGCCATATCAACTATTACAGATTTAAGATTCAAATTTACATTTGATAGGTAATCATATGTAATCACCTCATCATAACAATTTAAGTTTTCAACAAAATCTATATTCTTTTTAGAAGTAAGACCTATTACTGATGGGGCATTAGAATCTTCTTGAAGCCCTTGAGCAAGACCAATTGCAGTTTTACTAGATGCGCTAACTATAATAATTTGTTCCGCCCCAAAGTAGGATTGATCTTCTAATGCATCACATATACAAAAAGATGTTATGTGTAATGGAAATAATAATGACCTAATGTCATCTATAGAGTTATCGTAATTTATATCCCCAGACAATCTTAAATAATTGTTATATACGGCCGGGAGATCTTTACGATGTTCCTTGCCGTCTGCAAATCCTTGATTAGTAACTTTAACCGGATTTAAATTTAGAATATCGCCTGGTGGGAAATATCCAAATAACCTCTCTCCAACAACCACTTCCTCTACATTTGATTTGATAACCTTGGCAAATCCCCATACTGGTATGCAGCCCCAATCATCATTTTTATCTTCCGTTGCTTTAAAGAATTGCCAATAACCTATAGTGTCGCCAGCTACACCATAAGTAATATTGTTTGATGTAAACGCAAAACTTTCTATTGATACCGAGATTTCTCCTTCTTCAATTTCTATGCTTTGTGTCTGAATAATCCTTGTTTTTGAAAGATCATTTTTAAATGTTTGTAATTGCTTCAAAATTATTATTCTTTAACTTCTATATTAAGCTGTCCAGCTAGTCCTGCTACTCTATGTTTGTTACTTTCTAAGTAATCAGGGTCTGTTACCATTTTGAGCATTGCCTTTTTACTTGGATATTTTGCAATAGCAACTTTATCCCAAAGCTCTTCCACCTCTCCAAGCATCAAACGACTTATAGAGCCACCAAAAGACCATTCGCCGCCAACTTTTTTTAAGTGTTCAAGGACTTCCATGCCATATATAGCATAGGCTTCTTCGCCCGTGAGATCGCTATCTCTTCCATCTTCGTATTCAGCTTTTTTTTTAAACTTTAAAAGATTAACCATAGCAATTGGAGTATCAGTATCGCCTTCAAGAAATCCTTCCATTTGTTCTTTAGTGGGATGAACGCTGTTGTTAAATTCCATAATTATTCTCCTAATGTTATAGCTTTTTGAAACGCTGGCCTGGCTTCAATTCTTGCTACATAGTTTTTAATATGCTCCATATCATCTGAAACACACCCCAGTCTATTAGCCATAAAACATGAATGCCCAAGCATAAGATCGGCTGCTGAGAAATCCCCAACTAAGTAATCTTTATCTGCAAGATTGTCGTTAACTGGCACAAGAGATTTGGCTATCAGATTTTGCGCTTGTCTTAAAACATTTTCATCTCTTCTATCAGGCGGCAATAAAATTGTTTGTACCACAACCTGATTCATTGGCGGCATAACCATCCCTTCACAATAATGAAACCATTGAAGATAGTATGGAAACTCTTCAGAATCTGCTTTAGGTTTAAGACCACCATCTTTATGACGCTCAAGGATATATTGAATAATGGCTCCAGATTCGAATATAGAAATATCACCATCCTCAAGTACTGGGACTCTTCCAAGTGCATGTCTCGATCTATGTTCAGGCGACTTTAGTCCTTCCTTGGTAAACGGCATGATATTTACTTCATATTCCAATCCCAATTCTTCGAGAAGCCAAACAACTCTTCCAGCTCTCGTGCCAGCAGTAAAATGAACTTTTAACATAATATAATCTCCTATTATTTTTTTACCATTTTTTGTGCATTTTTTATAAATTCTTCTTTGTCTTTATCATCTTTTAATATACTTTCCCTATCTACAGGTACTTTAGTTCCTTTAATCATGCCTGGCTGTTCATACAT
>ENA-OREM01001094-OREM01001094.1-marine-metagenome-genome-assembly--contig:-NODE-1094-length-14546-cov-3.059852_pt1 | contig 14546 bp, 14 predicted proteins | sample MGYA00248623_ERZ508561 | MGnify/ENA primary metagenome ERZ508561 (study PRJEB26227, sample SAMN06264494) | marine metagenome | isolation source: Columbia River Estuary | place: USA:Columbia River...
CTTTTTTGTTGGGCGCGTTCGACAGGTAGGGCTGACCACCCTTGGTCAGCCGCGGTTGAGCGAGGGCGCTCTACCCTACCCAAAGCCCAACATAAAGGACGACCGCAGCTAGGGCCGCACGCAGTGCTGACCCTACCTCGAGACAACTATGTCGTGACGCGGTCCCGACCCTACCAATCACTTTCCGGAGGCGACTTCCGCGCGGGCTTTGGCGAGGACGTCGGCGAGCTTCACCTCGGCGCCGCCCTGACGCTTGCTCTCGTCGGCGGCTTCCATGAACGCATAGAGCTCGAGGGTTTCTTGGGGACTCACCGGCGCCTTGCCGGTGCGGAACATCTTCACGATCGCTTCAAGCAGGACTTCGTAGCCGTCGAACTTTCCGATCGCGGCTTCGCCTTTCTCGCCGACCGCTTTGCCGCCGTAGGGCCCGCCCTTGGCCTTGCGGTCCGCTTCGCGATAGATGCCCACGCGGCCGTCGCCCCAGTTGCCGGTAACTTGGATCAAGCCTTCGGGCGATTTCTCGCGCTTCACCGAAACGCAGCCCGTGCCCATGACGGTGAATAGGCTTTCGCAACCATGGACGCCATACCAGTACAGGTCGGGGTGATGCGACTCGAGGCTGGCTGGGCTCGTCGTATGGGCCGTCTTGACCTTGCCGATCGAGCCTTGCGCGACGGCCTGCGTGCCGGCGGCGAAGCGAAGCGACGAGGAGCAGAAGTAAACCACGCCGGCCTGCTTGGCGGCGTCCTGGATACGGATGACGTCGGCGAGCGAGCCGGCGATGGGTTTGTCGATGAAGACGGGCTTACCTGACTTCAGCACCGGGAGCAGCTGCTCGAGGTGCACGCGGCCGTCGTTCGACTCCAGCAGCACGCAGTCGACCTGCGCGCAGAGCTGTTCGATCGAGCCGACGATCTCGACGCCCATGCCTTTGAGCTTCTCGGTGTATTCCGGGACCCGCGAAGTGCTCTCGGGGATATCCTTGCTGCCCTGCGCGTAGGCGTGCGTCACGCGGAAGCCGGCGAACTTCGCGGCATCGGCCGGGTTCTTCGGGCCTTTGTTGAGGACGGTCGTGAAGGCCACGACGTGCGAAGTATCGAGGCCGATGATGCCGACCTTCTTAGGCGTCTCTTCGGCGAAAAGCGATGCGACCAAGGCGACCGCGCAGGCGGCCAGACGGGTGAGGCGGGGTAAGCTCATACCGATCTATAATTCCACGCGGGCGGGCTGACAAGCCCGCGGGCCAACGGTTAATGCGAACCTTCGAGCAATTGCCACACCCGCCAGGCCATCAGCAGTCCCAGGGCCGTCCAGAGGACCCCGAGCGCACGGTCGACCATGCGGATCGTGGCGGCGTCCTTAAGGCGTAAGCGCAGGCGGTCACCGAGGAAGGCGTAGAAACTCATCACCCCGACCTCCGCCCCCAGCGTGCACGACAGGAAGACGCCGGTGGTCGACCAGGCGAACGCGTCGGTCGGCACGCTCGCGGCCTGGATGATGACGAGGAAGAACGGGATCGTCTTCGGGTTCGAGAAGTTCACCCACGCGCCCCGCAGGAAGAGCCGCCCGGCGCCGCCCTCGAGTCCGGCGGATTCCGGCAGGCTCGAACGCGGACGGACCAGATGCTGCCAGCCGAGATACAGGAAGTAAGCCATCCCGGCCGCCGCGACGGCGGTGAGCGCGTGCGGGGCCTGTTGCGCCAGCCACTGCGTACCGAACAGCGCCAGGAAAAGGTGCGGCGTCTCGCCCACGGCGAGGCCGATGGTATGCCAGAAGGCGCGTCGTTTACCGTAACGGAGCGAAGTCTCGATGGTCGACAGCGCCGCCGGCCCGGGCGAGAGGCTCGCGGTCAGGCAGGAGGCGATGAGCAGCCCGACGTGCATCCGTGCTCAGCGCAGGGATTGCTTCCAACGCGCGATCTCGCGGGCGACGGCCTTGGGGCCGGGCATGCCCGTGTTCTCGCGCGCGGCGAAACCACGCTGGAGGCTGAAGACTTCGCGCCAGCCCTTCGTGAAGGCCTTGTCGGCGGTCAGCGCGGCGTCGTCGGAAAGCTTGTCGAGCGGCACGCCGGACTTCTCGGCGAGCGCGACGAGGCGACCGACCGCGTGGTGCGCGTGGCGGAACGGCATGCCCTTGCGGACGAGCCAGTCGGCGAGGTCGGTGGCGAGGAGCGCGGGATCGGACGCGGCGGCGAGGCAGCGCGCCTTGTGGAACTTCGTGCCCGCGAGCGTGGCGTCGGCGACGGCGACGGACAGGATGAGCTGGTCGGCGGCGTCGAAGAGCGGCGGCTTGTCGTCCTGCAGGTCGCGGTTGTACGTGAGCGGCAGGCCCTTGGTGAGCGAGAGCAGGTGCGTGAGCGAAGCCTGGAAGCGCGCGGCCTTGCCCCGGAGGAGCTCCATGGAGTCGGGATTGCGCTTCTGCGGCATCAGCGACGAACCCGTCGAGAACTCGTCCGGCATGCGCGCGAAGCCGAACTCGGCGGAAGACCAGAGGACCATGTCCTCGGCCAGACGGGAGAGGTGCACGCCGCAGAGGGCGGCGGCGAAGCAGAACTCCGTGGCCGGATCGCGGTCGGCGACGGCGTCCATGGAATTACGCGTGACCTGCGGGCGGCCCTTCGCGTCGACGAAGCCGAGCAGCTTCGCGGTGACTTCGCGGCGGATCGGCAGGGTCGTGCCGGCGATGGCGCCGGAGCCGAGCGGGCACCAGTTGGCGGAAGCCTTGGCGGCGGCGAGACGCGTGCGGTCGCGGCCGAACATCTCGGCGTAGGCGAGCAGGTGATGGGCGGCGGAGACCGGCTGGGCGCGCTGCAGGTGCGTGTAGCCCGGGAGGATCACGTCGGCGTTGGCCTCGGCGAGCTTCACCAAGGTCTTGAGCAGCGAGACGAGCGCCGCGTCGGCGGCGTCGCACTGGTCCTTGATCCAGAGGCGGACATCGGTGGCGACCTGGTCGTTACGCGAGCGGGCGGTGTGCAGCTTGGCGGCGGCCGGGACGCGCTTCGTGAGCGCGCTCTCGATGTTCATGTGCACGTCCTCGAGGTCGCGGCTCCAGACGAACTTGCCGGCGGCGATCTCCTGGGCGATGGCGTCGAGGCCCCGCAGGATCGCGTCGCGCTCCTGCTTGGTCAGGATGCCGGCCTGGGCCAGCATGGTGGCGTGGGCCTGCGAGCCGCGGATATCCTGGGCCCAGAGACGATGGTCGAACGAGACGGACTCGCCGAAACGCAGCATCAGTTCGGCAGGACCGGCGCTGAACCGGCCGCCCCAGGTGGCCTGGGCTTTCTTCCGTGCGGACATGACGAACCAATGCCCCCGGGAGGGCGGACAGGCAAGCAAGGACGCTCAGCGGCCGGCCGGAGCGGGCGCAGGCTGGGCCGCCGGCTTGGCGGGCGTGGCCATGCCACGGGCGCCGTCGACGCGGATTACGATCTCGCCGGGCTCGGCGACGCCCATGCGTTCGCGGGCCTGGTCACGGACGAACTCCGGGTCGCGCCCGAAACGATCGATGTAGCGGTCGGTCTGCGCGCGCGCGCGCTCGAGCGCCGCGTAAGCCTGCTCTTTCTGATGTTCGCTGGCGCGCAGGCCTTCGAGACGCGCGACTTCGTCGCCGTAGGTCGACCAGGTGAAGGCGAGCACGGTGCAGAAGAGGATGAACGAGGCCCAGAGAAACAGCTTCTCGGTCTGCGGGTTGCGGGAAGAAGGCTCGCTATCCATGACGACCGCGGAAGTGAAAGCGGAAATTCACTACGGGGCGAGGGGAAAATGACCCGCTTACTTCGCCGTCGCGGCGACCGCCGCCAGGGAACCGCTGAACTCCATGAAGGCCCAGACGATGACGCCGGTGACGGACACGTAGAGCCAGACCGGGAAGACCCAGCGCGTGAGCCGCTTGTGCTCCTCGAGGCGGCCGACCTTGGCCAGCCAGACGGCACGCAGGACGAAGGGCGTGACGACGATGGCCAGGATGACGTGCGGGATCAGGATGAAGAGGTAGAGTCCCTTGAGTCCGGCCCAGACCGAAGCAGGGTCGGCCGGAGCGTAGGTGACGTTGGTCCGGCCGAGGGCGACCCAGAGGTGGACCTTGGAGGCAAGGTAGACGGCGAGGAAGAGAGCCGAAGTCATCACCGCCCATTTCATGGCCTTGCCGTGGCCTTCGCGGTCACCGGCCTTGATCCGGAAGATGCCGACCAGGAGGAAGACGGTGGCCAGGCCGTTGAGGCCGGCGACGGCGCGGGAAAGGAGCTCGGTGGTGGAGGCCATGCCCCAGCAGAAGCGGTTTTGCGGGAAAAGCCAACCCTTCCCCGCCCCGGAGCCTTCGCCCACCCGCAACTAATCCCCGCCCCCGCGGTTTGATAATATATCCGATGAACGCCCCACTCCTCACCCTGCTGGCGGCGACCCTCCTGGCCGCCGGCCCTGCCCTGAAGCTGGCCGACAGCGCGCCCCCCGCCCAGAACAAGGTCACGATCACCGTCAAAGGCGACAAGCGGATCATCGAGTCCAACGGCATCCCGGACCATCAGGTGGCCGCTTTCCCCAACCGGGGTAACCCCAACGCCATCTCCGAGCAGAAATACCGTCTCGAGGTGCCCGCCCATCCGCAGCCTGCGACCGCGCAACCCGGCCGCTTCCCTTACGCCTGGGGCGTCGCCCTGAACGGCGTGGTCTTCGACCCGGGTACCGCCGAAGTCTATAACGACGGCGACCGGAGCAACCCCTGGCACTACGAGGCGCTGAAGAGCAACACCGAGATGGGCACCACCCCGCGGATCCCGGTCGGCCTCGGTATCGACCAGAACCACGGCCACGTCCAACCCAACGGCGCCTACCATTACCACGGCCTCCCCACCCTGCTCATCGCCCGGCTCTCCGGCGGCGAACCGAAGATGACCCACGTCGGCTGGGCGGCCGACGGCTACCCGGTCTACGCGATCCACGCCTACGCGAAGTCCGAAGACCCGAAGAGCGCGCTCAAGCCGATGAAGAGCAGCTACCGTCTCAAGACCGCCGACCGCGGCGGCGACGGCAAGGAGACCCCCACCGGCAAGCCCGACGGTTCGTTCGGCTTGGATTACGAATACGTGCCCGGACACGGCGACCTCGACGAGTTCGGCGGACGCACCGGCGTGACCCCGGAATTCCCGCAGGGGACATATTATTACGTGCTGACCGAAGAGTTCCCCTTCATCCCGCGTAAGCTCAAGGGCACGCCGGATCCTTCGTTCAATAAGATGCGCATGGACGTCCATGCCAACCTCGGCGGACAGAGCGGCCCCGGCGCCAAGGGCAAAGGGAAAGGCAAGAAGGGTCCGCCTCCCCAGTAACCGCGTTCGCCGCACGGTGAACGCCAAGGTAGGGGCGTGGCTACGCCGCGCCCTTTCCGCGGAGGAAGGGCATGACGTAGTCCTGCCCCTACCTTAGGCCACCCTCCGGCGGCCACCTAGGCGCGTCCGCTCAGGCGCCCTGCTTCGGGTCGAACTTTTTCTTCGGCTCTTCGGCCGCAGGCTTGCCGGCCGGCTGGGCGCCCGGATTACCGGGCAGGCTGAAGCCGCGACCTTCGACGAGCTGGAGGCGACGACGGATCTCGGCCGGCAGCTTCTCGACGGCGGCCCGGTCGGTGACATCGCCCTCGAAGATCATCTTGCCGTCGCGATCTTTCACGACCGCCCGCTTCTTGCCGTCTTCCTGCTGGATCGTGACCGAGCCCTCGGCGTCGGAAGCCATGGACGTCGAGGAGCTCTTCGCGCCGCTGCCGAAGCTGAACGAGAACGAGTGCGAGTTGGACGTGCTCGACCCCGCGCGCGCACGCAGTTCATCGACCGACGGGATGTGCGAACGACCGCCAGGCGCGGGCAAGACGCCGGCCTGCAGGTCTTGCAACTGCTTGAGGAGTTCCGGCGGGATCACGCCGCCGGGACCGACGATGGTCACCCCCGGCGGGAGGCCGCGGGCCGCGGCGCGGGCTCCGTCCTTGGCTTCGGCGCGCGGCTCGCGGTCGGTCCGGGCGGCTAGCGTGAGTTCGACGACCATGGGCTCGGGACCGCGCAGGAGCGTGAGCTTCACCTTCTCGCCAGGCTGACGCGTGCGCACGAGCGCGCGGAATTGGTCGGCGTTGAAGAGCACCTGGTCGTCGAGGCGCGTGAGGATATCACCTTCCTCGACCTTGCCGACGGAGGGTCCTTTCGGGTCGATGAAGCCGACCACGATGCCGACGCCGGCGGGCACGGAAGCGACCGCTTCATCGCGCGGGCCGACGTTCAGGCCGGCGTAGGCGACGCCGGCGGCAGCGGGCTTGGCGGCGGAGCCGGCTGGTTGCTCATTGTCCTTGGCCTCGGCCGTGCCGAGGAGGCCGGCGAGCAGGAGCATGTGGAGCGGAATCTGGCGGAAGGTATTCATGGGAGTCCTTTAGGAGATGAGCGTCGGCGATCGGCGGATTTGTTCAATGCGTCTCCAACGGCAGTAAGGTCAACCGGTCATTGGGACGATAATCGATCAGGTGCGTCTGAGTGCGCGCGTCTTCCCAGCGGGTGGTGTCCTCCCAGCGCACGCGCACGGGACGGGCATACGAGCCGTCGGCGAGTTCGACCGGGCGGAACAGCTGGACTTCCGGGCGCGAACGATCGGCCCGCACGAGCTGGTAGGTGGGCGCCGCCGGCTCGACGGGCTCCGCGAGGAAGACGAAGGCGGCGAGCGCGGCCGCGGCGGCGGCGAAGCCGGCCGACCAGGCGATGACGACGCCACGTCGCGCGACGGGCGGGGCGAGCTCCGCGTCGATACGGGCCGCGATGGCGGGGCCGGGCGGGCGCGGGCGCAGGGCGCGGAGGGCCTGCTCGAGGTCGTGGTCGGGATCAGTCATGGGTGCGGGCGGTGATGTTTCGGCGCAGGGCCTCCATGGCATAGCGCCACCGCGAGGCCGCGGTGTTCGGAGAAATCGAAAGTTGTTCGCCGATCTCGTCGAAGGTCAGGTCGCCCCAGACCTTGAGGACGACGACCTCGCGTTGCTCGGCGGGCAGGAGCTTCAGCGACTCGGCGAGCGCGGCGAGGCGCGGATCGGCCTCCGGCTCGAACCAGGTCACGGTGTCCATATCGTCGCCGACGATCTTCTCGCGCGAGGCCCGACGATCGGCGCGTCGCAGGAGATCCAACGCGGAGCGCCGGATCGAGGTCACCACCAGGGCGTTGGGGTTGCCGGGCAGGTGACGTTGATGTTTCCAAAAGCGAACAAATGCCTCCTGCAGGACGTCGTCCGCGTCGGCCTCGCTCCGGGTCCACTGGCGCGCGATGAGCCGGAGCCGGGCGCCGTTTTCGGCGAACCAGGCCCGCCAGTCCTGAGCGGAATGGGCGTCGTGCATGCTTGTCACAAAGAAAGCGGACCGTGGGGCGGTTTTTGTCTCCCGATATCAAGACTTTAGGGGGGCGCCCTAAATCGTCAAAGCAGTTGCGATTCCTGCCCGCCCCTCCTAACTCCCTCCCAGATGCCCGCACCCTCCGTCCAGCCGCCTGCGAACGGTTTTTTCCGTTCCCTGATCCGCTGGTTCGACGCGGACTATATCCCGGAAGGAATCGAGGCCCTGCAGAGCACCCCTAAGAAGGTCGACTGGGCCCGCTCGATTCCCTTCATCATCCTCCATCTGGCCTGTTTCGGGGTCATCTGGGTCGGCGCCAGCCCCATCGCCGTCTGGACGGCCGTCGGCCTCTACTTCTTCCGGATGTTCGCGATCACGGGCTTCCTGCACCGCTACTTCTCCCACAAGACCTTCTCCACCTCCCGCGCCTTCCAGTTCGTGATGGCCGTCTGGACCGCCCTGGCCGTCCAGCGAGGCGCCCTCTGGTGGGCCTGTACTCACCGTCACCACCACAAGCACTCCGACGAGGAAGACGACAAGCACTCCCCCGTGGTCGACGGCTTCTGGTGGTCGCACATCGGCTGGATCACCGCGAAGAAGAACTTCCCGACCGACTATTCGAAGATCTCCGATCTGGCGAAATACCCCGAGTTGGTCTTCCTCAATCGTTTCGACATTCTCATCCCGCTCCTCGCCGCGGCCGCGACTTACGGCGCCGGCGCCTGGTTGGGCGCCCACGGCTACGACACCAACGGACCCCAGATGCTCGTGTGGGGTATCATCTCGACCGTCGTGCTCTTCCACGGCACCGGCTGCATCAACTCCCTCGCCCACGTCTTCGGGACCAAGCGCTTCCACACCACGGGCGACGAGTCCCGCAACTCCTTCATCCTGACGCTCATCACGCTCGGCGAAGGCTGGCATAACAACCACCACCGCTACCAGGCCACGACGAAGCAGGGCTTCTACTGGTGGGAATTCGACCCGACCTACTATGGGCTGAAGGCGATGTCCTGGACGGGCCTGATCTGGGGACTCAAAGGCGTGCCGGACTCGGTCTACGAAGAGGCCGAGCGCACGAAGGCCGAGGCCGCTTCGCAGCGTGCGTGAACGCATCGCGATCGTCGGCTCCGGCGTGAGCGGCCTCGGCTGCCTGCGCTTCCTGGCCGCGCACCACGACGTGACGGTCTTCGACCGGGACCGTCGCCCCGGCGGCCACGCCCACACGATCGACGTCACCGAACCCGGCACGGGCCGCGCCCTGCCGATGGACACGGGCTTCATGGTCTTCAACGAGGTGACGTACCCGCACCTCTGCCGTCTGTTCAAGGAACTGGGCGTAAAGCCCAAGAAGACGTCGATGTCCTTCGCGGTCCGCCACGACCCGACCGGCCTGGAGTGGTGCGGTAGCTCGCTCAACCACCTCTTCGCGCAACGCCGCAACCTCTTCAGCCTGCGCTTCTGGAAGCTGCTCCTGCAGATCAACAAGTTCAACAAGCTGGCCAAGGCCGAATGGCAGTCCGCCGAGGCCGAGACGACTTCGCTGCGCGACTGGTGCGCGCGCAAAGGGCTCGGCCAGGATTTCCTCGATCTCTACCTCATCCCGATGTCGGCCGCGGTCTGGTCCACGCCGGCGGAGAAGATGCTGGGCTTCCCGGCCGCGGCGCTGATGCGCTTCTTCCACAACCACGGCTTCCTCGGCCTCGACACGCAGCACCAGTGGCTGACCCTCGAAGGCGGCTCCCGCACCTATGTCGAGGCGCTGCTCAAGGCGCACCGCGCCGACTTCCGTTTCGGCCAAGGCGTGACCGGCGTCCGCCGCGACGGCGCGCAGGTCGTCGTGACGACCGCCGCCGGTGAAGAACGCTTCGACCGCGTGATCATGGCCTCGCACGCCGACACGACGCTCCGCCTGCTCACCGACGCCGACGCCGAGGAACGCCGCCTGCTCGGCGCCTTCGCCTACAATCAGAACGACGCCATCGTGCACACCGACCTGGCGCCCCTGCCCCGCTCGCCCAAGGCGCGCTCGTCCTGGAACTACCGCACCTGGGCCAAGGCCGGCGCGCTGGTGACGTCGACCCACTACTGGATGAACTCCCTGCAAGGGCTCACGGACAAGGGCGACTTCGTGGTGACGATCAATCATGCCGAGCAGGTCGATCCGGCGAAGGTGATCGTGACGATCCCGACGGAACACCCGCTCTTCTCGCTCGACGCCGTCGCCGCCCAGGCGGAGATCCCGGCGCTCAACGCCCGCCCCGGCGCGCGCGTGCATTTCGCCGGCGCCTGGCAGCGCTACGGCTTCCATGAGGACGGTTTCTGGTCCGCGCACCGCCTGTGCTCGCAGCTCCTCGGCCGCGACGCCTGGGCCGCCTGATCAGAAGGTCAGCTTCTGCGCCTGCCGCTCGAAGCCTTCGGCCTCGAAGAGCGGCTCCGGCTGCATCTTCACGAGGTCCGCGACATAGCGGTCGGGCACGCGCTCGAGGCGCGTGTTGTAGAAGGTCGCGATGTTCGCGTGGTAGGCGCGGGCGAGCGCGATCCGGTCCTCGGTCTCGACGAGGTTACGGCTGAGTTCGGCGAAGACCGTCTGGGCTTTGAGGTCGGGATACTGCTCCGCGACGGCGAGGAGCGTCGGCGCGACCGCCGAGGGGCGTCCGCCGGCCGCCTGCGCGCGGAGGGCGGCGACGAGCGTCTGCACGGAGGCTTCATGGGCGCGGAAGCCCTGCACGCAGGCCACGAGCGGCGGGATCAGGTCGGCGCGACGCTTGAGCTGCACGTCGATGAGCGAGTAGGCCTGGCGGACGCGGTTACGCAGGCCGGTGATGCTATTGAAGACCATCCAGACCCACCCCGCGCCGGCGGCCACCAGGTAGAGCAGCAGGCCCACGAAAAGGCCGATCGGCGCGACGTCGGGGCGGGCGCCGGCGAAGAGGACCGCGCCGAAGCCGGCGGCGAAGGCGGCGCCGAGGAGATTCCAGATGATGTAGGCCGTGGCCTTGCCGTCGCTGATCTCCTGCGACTTCCGCGGGGTGATGATGAACATGTCCGCCTTGTCCTCATGCTTGATCTGGGCGGCGACGACGTCCGGCCGTTCGCTGGCGCGGCCGCGGACGAACAGGGGCGTGCCGACGACGAGCCCGTATTCGGTGAAGCTGCGTTCGCCGGTCGAACCTACGACGGCGTCGGACGGGCCTTTGTCGTAATACAGCGGATCGCCTTCGTCGACGTCGCGGTCGAACATCGTGAGGGTCTCGAGGTCGGCGCCCTCGGGATTGACCCAGACATAGCCGGTCTCGTCTTGGATATAGAAACCGCCCGTCTCGCCACCCGAAGCGACGGTGTCGCTGCCGGTGTCGATCACCGTGCGCGTACGCGTGCGGCCTTTGTCGTCGGTATAGGTCTCCTGCCGGGCGCGACGCCAATGTTCGCTGACGGACCAGCTGTAGAGCACGCACGGCCGCTCGGCCAGGTAGCTGATGAAGGGATCGCGGCGGACGCACACGCCCTCGAGTTCCACCTCGCCGACGAAGACGCCGAGGGCCTTCGAGACCGGCGTGTCGTCGAGGAGGCGACGTTTCCGGCCGGCGTTCAACGCCAGCAACAGGCAACCCGCGGAACCCGCTAAGGTCAGTAATCCGGCGCCTGCGAGGTCTTGGGCCACGGAGGTCGTTATGCCCGTGACCCTCGGTTTAGCAAGGTTTCGAGACGGGGACGCTTGCGCCCGTCCGGGTTGCATCCACCCTGCAGGTCGATGCCCCGACTGTACGACGCAGAAGTGATGCACGCCCGGCTCTGGCCGAAGCGGCATGACTTCACGCACGCGGCCTTCGCGTTCTCGGTCAACGCCGCCGCGGTGGACGCGGTGAAAGGCGGGCGGCTGATGCTCGGCCGCGCCTGGTCGCCCTACCGCTTCCGCGACGGCGACTTCCTCCCGGCCGGCGAGGTCTTCCAGCCGGAAGGCGTCCCGCAGGCCTTCGCCGGCGCCACGCTCGCCGACCGCTTCCGCGCCTTCGCCGCCGCCCATGGCGAGCCGCTGCCGGCGCACGCCGTGATCCGGCTGGTCGCGATGCCGCGCTCCTTCGGGAAATCTTATAACCCCGCGGTCTTCATGATGGCCACCGTCGACGGCGTCCTGACCTGCGGGATCGCCGAGGTCCATAACACCTTCGGCGAACGCAAGGCGTGGTTCCTCGGCCGGGCCTGCCTCCGCCATGATTTCGACGGCGACGCCTACCTGCGCCTGCGCGCCCCGAAACGTTTCTACGTCTCGCCGTTCTCGGCGCTGGACACCGAATTCGAGTTCACGCTTCGCCTGCCGGACGGACACCTCGCGATCACGGTCGACCACTATGAAGGCGGCCAGAAGACGCTGACGAGCGCCTGGACGGGACGACAGGTGCCGCTCACCGACGCGCGCCTGCTCTGGCTGACCGTCAAATCGCCCCTGCTCATCCTGAAGGTCATCGCCTTGATCCACCTCCACGCCGCCTGGCTGTGGTTGGTGAAAAAACTTCCTTTCCGCCGCAAGGGAGACGACATTCCCCTGCAGCGCAACCTGCGGCACCCCACCTCTGAACTGACCGGCCGACATGACTAACCCCTCCCCCGCCGCCGGCTCCCTTGCCCGCCGCCTCGTCCTCCCCGAGCTCGCGAAGCTCACCAAAGGACGCCTGGTCCTCCGCCTGCCCGAAGGCACGGAGCTCGTGCTCGGCGACCCTCGCGCGACCGGCGGCGCCCGCATGGAAGTCCGCGACGAGAACGCCTTCCGTCGCATCATGCTGGCCGCCGACATCGGCCTGACCGAAGGCTACATGGAGGGCGAATGGGACTCCCCTGACCTCAACGCGCTCATCGGCTTCTTCATCGAGAACATCGACCAGACCCCGGGCATGTCCGGCTCGGCCCGCAAGGCCATCGGCGTCGGGCTCTTCCGCATCGCCGACCGCATCGGCCACCTCCTGCGTCCGAATGACAAGCAGATGGTGCGTCGCAATATCTCGGAGCACTACGACGTCTCCAACGACTTCTTCCGCCTCTTCCTCGACCCGTCGATGATGTACTCCTCGGCCCGCTGGGAAGGCACGGACTCCCTCGAGCAGGCGCAGGCCAATAAGAACGATTCCCTCTGCCGTTTCCTGCAGCTCAAGCCGACGGACCACGTCATCGAGATCGGCACCGGCTGGGGCGGCTGGGCCTTGCACGCCGTCAAGAAGTACGGCTGCCGCGTCACCTCGCTCACCATCTCGCAGGCCCAGCACGACCTCGCCGTCGAACGCGTCAAGGCCGCCGGCCTCGCGGACCGCATCACCGTCAAGCTCGAGGACTTCCGCGACCACCAGGGCACGTACGATAAGTGCGTCTCCATCGAGATGATGGAAGCCCTCGGCCATAAGTACCTGCCGGCCTTCTGCGCCTCGATCGGCCGCCTGCTCAAGCCCGACGGCATCGCCGCCTTCCAGTACATCACCTGCCCCGACAGCCGTTACGCGCAGTTCCGCGACGGCGTGGACTTCATCCAGAAGCACATCTTCCCCGGCTCGCTCCTGCTTTCGATCAACCGCGTCGGCGACCTCATGACCCAGGAGAGCGGCTTCCAGCTCGACCGCCTCGAAGAGTTCGGTCGCGACTACGCCCGCACGCTCGACGCCTGGTGCCAGGCCTTCGAAGCCAAGCTCGACCAGGTGCGCGCCATGGGCTTCGACGAACGCTTCATCCGCAAGTGGCGCCTCTACTTCCGCTACTGCCAGGCCGCCTTCGAGCACCGCAACATCGGCGTCGTCCAGGCCGTCTACGTCCGCCCGAACCGCAAGGGTTGAGCGCGACGCAGAGCGTCGCGAGGGGGCACGTGGGCACGGTGACACGTGGACAAGGGGAGAGGCATCGATCCAAGGGAGACCGGAGACCGGATGATTGGCTGGGTGGCATGACTTCGGGTCTCAGGTCTCGGCTACGGGTTCAGGAACGGGCGCAGGTGCGGGTGCGGGAATCAGGCCCGGGACCTGCACCCGAACCTGAACACCTGAACCAGGCACCCGACGGCTGAGACCTGGGACCCGAGAATGATTTCATGCCCGCAGCATCCTTCCCGGTTTCCGGTCTCCCTTTGAGTTCGTGCCTCTGCCTTGGGTAGGGACGCGATGACATCGCGTCCGCCGTTCGCCGCAGGGCGAACCCTGGGTAGGGGCACGATTCATCGTGCCCTCCTGACAGGGAGGGCGCGGCGTAGCCACGCCCCTACCCTCGTCCACCATTCGGCGGACGGACAAGGGCAGCATGCGGATGCGATGTCATCGCATCCCTACCCAATTCAGGCCTCCACGCAGCCCTCCACTCAGCCCTCCACTCTCACTTCCCCAACTCCGGCTCCGTCCACGCATCGGTGCGGCCTTTGTGCTCGGCGCGGATCTTCTGGACGAGGTCGACGGATACGGGCGAGGCTTCGTGATCCCATTCTCGACGGATATACGTCAGCACGCCGGCGATCTGTTCGTCGCTGAGGAAGCCGGCGGCGGGCATGTCGTAACTGTAATTCAGGCCCTTCACTTTGATGGGTCCACGGAGGCCATGCATGACGACCTTCACGATGCGCTCCGGCTCGCCGAGCACCCACTCGGATTCGGCCAGCGGCGGCGCAAGGCCTTCGAGGCCCTTGCCGGTCGGCTGATGGCAGGCGGTGCAGAGGCCGGCGTAGGTCTGACGTCCGTTATCGAACAGCATCTGCTCCTCATTGGTGAGGGCCTTGGTGGTCGGCACGACGACGCCAGGCTTGCCCGGCCAGACGACGGTGCTCTTGAACCAGGCGAGGGCCTTGACCATCGCGGCGTCCTTGCTCTTGGACAGCTTGGCGAGGGCGGCCGGCTCGGCGTCGAGCTTGATCGGGCGCTTGGCGGTGACGGTCGGATGCGTGGCCAGCGAACCGAGGAGCGTGACCTGCTGGGAGCGCAGCGGCAGGCCAGCGACCACGGCGAGGGCCTGGGCGACCCGGGCGGGCTTGCGCTCGGCGAAGACGCAACGGAGCAAAGCGGCAGGCAAGGTCTTCGAGTAGGCGGCGGGCTGCTTCAACACCGCGGCGAAGACTTCGAGTTCCCGTCCGGCGAGACCGCTGAGGAAAGCATCCTGGATGGCGATGTGCTCCGCGGCGCGCTGGGCGAGCGCGGCGGCCGCAAGGTCGACGGTCAGGTCCTTGGCTTCGCCCATG
>ENA-OREM01001100-OREM01001100.1-marine-metagenome-genome-assembly--contig:-NODE-1100-length-14462-cov-13.485575_pt1 | contig 14462 bp, 13 predicted proteins | sample MGYA00248623_ERZ508561 | MGnify/ENA primary metagenome ERZ508561 (study PRJEB26227, sample SAMN06264494) | marine metagenome | isolation source: Columbia River Estuary | place: USA:Columbia River...
AACCGCAATTCCTTCTGGAAAATTTTGAATTCCTATTCCAATGGCCAAAGTAACTGCACCAGCTATCGAAGCTTCAGGAATTCCAGCTGCAACTCCACCAAACAAAACTCCAACTGCTAATCCTTCTGGTATATTATGTAATGTTATTGCTAAAACCAAAAGCGTCGTGCGTTGCCAAGGCGATTTAATTCCTTCAGTTTCTTTAAAATTTATGTGTAAATGTGGTAACGTTTTATCCAATCCAAAAAGAAAAAGCGCTCCTAATAAAAATCCAATAGCCGCCGGAAGTACTTTTACAAACCCTTCGCCTTCGCTCATTTCTATGGCTGGTGCTAATAAACTCCAATAACTCGCAGCAACCATCACGCCACCAGTAAAACCAAGCATGCCATCTAAAACTATACGGTTCATGGTCTTAAAAAAGAAAACAAATGAAGCACCAAAAGCCGTCAACAACCAAGTAAAAGTAGTAGCTAACAAAGCCGCTAAAATAGGATCAATATTTTCAAAAAATGTAAGTTTTTCATTTAACAATTTTTTTTTACCAAGTACTAACATTTTATTAATTAGATATTTTTTAAAATCCATTACATCTTTTTCGTTTGTTTTACCCATTATGATAGATTCTATCTCTTCGACTATTTCGTTAATCTGAGACATAAGATCTGAATTTATAATAGCAGTTTCTTTATTTCTCTTTTTTCTAAAAGAACCGAGAGCTATCTTAAAAAGTTCTGATAACACCTTGTTTTGTACTAATGAGATTGTTTTCTCGTTAGAGATATATGTTGTATTAAGTTCGAAGTTTTCACCTTCTGCAAAATCTGCCGAATCAAAATCTGCGCCTACATATTTAGTTGCGTGTTTTTCTACATAGGCATTAAATATAGATGACATTAGTTCTACATATCTTAGATCTGCATCCTCTTCCTTTAACTCAATGTCTGATATATCAAACTCTGTTAAAAACTCAACAAGATCTAAAATTGATATTTGATACATGTCTGATGGTTTTCTAGGCTCTGGTGCAATCCTATCAAATCTTTCTAATTTAAAACTTTTAGGTGTTTTACCTTCATAAAAATTAACTATAAGTCCATCTATTTCTTTATCTAAATTGTAATTAAGAGTAGGTGCAGATAAGCCGTTGTTAAATATATTAAATATTTTTCTTGTAATAATTATTTCATTCGTAGCTTTAATAATAATTATAGATACGTTTAAATATCCTATTGGGAAAATTGTCCCAAATGTCGAATTTATACTTTATAATTTGTATGAAAGTATTAAAGATATCTCATTATTTATTAGAGATTTAATATAAAATTATGATCAAAAATCTTTCAAAACCTTTTAAATGGTTTTTTCAATTAGAAGCGGCAAGTGGTCTTGTATTGTTAATTGCAGCAATTATTGCTCTGGTAATAAGCAATTCTAGTTTAAGTAATTTATATTTTGATACATTAAACCAATACCTATTTATAGGTATTAATGATTTCGGTTTAAAACTTTCGGTACATCACTGGATTAATGACTTGTTAATGGCAATTTTCTTTTTCTTTGTAACACTAGAAATAAAACGAGAGTTTATTCAAGGTGAGCTTTCTAATTTAAAAAAAGCATTGCTGCCAATTATAGGAGCTGTTGGAGGAATGGTGGTCCCTGCTCTAGTCTATGTTTTTATAAACCTTGGTAATTCTGAAACATTGAATGGTTGGGCAATTCCATCTGCTACAGACATAGCGTTTTCATTGGGAATTTTATCCTTACTTGGTTCAAGAGTTCCAATTTCTTTAAAAGTTTTTTTAACGGCTCTTGCTATAATCGATGATCTTGGTGCAATATTAATTATAGCTTTTTTCTACTCAGGTGACTTAAGCATAAGTTATTTAAGTTTAATCTTAATTTCATATATTTTACTACTTACTTTAAATAAATTTGGTGTTAAAAAGTTTATTCCCTATTTAATAATTGGTGCCTTCATGTGGTTCTTCACATATAAGTCTGGAATTCACGCAACAATAGCAGGTGTTCTTTTAGCTTCAACCATACCTCACAGAATTAAAGAAAAAGATTTCTCTTTATTAATTAAATTAGAACATGCAATCAGTCCTTACGTTGCTTTTATGATAATGCCTATATTTGCATTTGCTAATGCTGGCGTGTCTTTGGAGGGACTATCATTAACTTCATTATTAGAACCTGTTCCATTAGGTATTCTTTTAGGGTTATTTGTGGGTAAACAAGTTGGGGTTATGGTTGTTTCTTTCATTGCTGTTAAATTTGGTGTGGCTCAAATGCCAGATAAATCTAGCTGGCTAAGCTTATATGGAGTTTCAATTTTAACAGGGGTTGGTTTTACTATGAGTTTATTTGTTGGAAACTTAGCCTTTGCCGAAAATATTCAGTATATTGATGGAGTAAAAATTGGTGTTCTTGCTGGATCCTTACTGTCTACTGTATTTGGATATTTTATATTATTGTATGCTTCTAAAAAATAAGTAATGGTTTATAAAAATAATTTATTAATTCTATTAATCCTATCTATGTTTACATTTTTTGAAAAAGTTGATGCTAAATACGAAAAGCTATTTTTTGATCATTCGATAAAAAATATAAATAATGAAACTATTGATTTAAATCAATACAAAGGAAAAACTATACTTTTGGTAAATGTTGCTAGTAAGTGTGGATTTACTAAGCAATATACAGGCCTGCAAGAACTTTATGAAAAGTATAAAGACAGAGGCTTCTATGTAATTGGCGTTCCATCAAATCAATTTGGTGGTCAAGAACCAGGCACTAATTCAGAAATTAAAGATTTTTGTGAAACTAATTTTAATATTACTTTTCCAATAACAGACAAAACTGATGTTAAAGGTAATAATGCCCATGACTTATATAAATGGGCAAAAAAAAATTATGGTAATTCAACTGTTCCTAAGTGGAACTTTCATAAGATTTTAATTAATAAAGAAGGAAAAATACAGGACACGTTCAATTCTTTTATTACACCAATGTCAGATAAGATAACAAAACAAATAGATTTAATTCTTTAAACTAACAGTCAAACCATCAAAACCAGGAATAATATTTTTGGGTAATTTTTTCTTAAGTTTTACATAATCTAAATCGCTATGCATATTTGTTAATATAGTTTTTTTAGGAGTAAGGATTTTAACTATTTCTAAAACTTGATCTAAATTGAAATGAGCTGAATGATTACGGTACCACAGACAATCAATAATTAGATATTCTAAATTTTTTAATTTTTTGTAATCTTTTTTAAAGAATAGACTAATATCACTTGCATAGGCTAATTTATTGTTAATTAAATAGCAAATACTTTTAATCTTACCATGTTGAACAGGTATTGATTCAATTTTAATTTTTTTATCTTTAATTATAAATTCATGTTTTTTTTTAAGGCTATTAATATTTAAAGTTGATGGATAACCAAAAGATGATTTAAAACAATATTTAAAAGTTGAAAGCAGATATTTCTTAGTATTAATGTCCGCATAGACTGGAATTTGTTTCTTGTTTATCAAAAAAAATGGTCGAAGGTCATTAATACCATGTGTCTGGTCAGCATGAAGATGGGTATAAAAAACTTTACTAATAGATTTAATTTCATTTTTTAGAAGTTGTGATCTCAAATCTGGCGATGTATCTATTAAAATATTTTGATCATTAAATTTAATTAGAGCAGAACACCTTGTTCTAAAATTCTTTTTATTATTTAAATCACAATCTCCAGAATATCCATCTGCTCTAGGTACACCCATTGAGCTACCACTACCTAAAATAACAAATTTAAGAGACATTATAGATTAAAAAGTTTATTAAAATTTTGAGTAGTTAAATCTGACATTTCTTGATCAGTTTTTTCTTTTAAAATAGATAATTTTTCTAAAGTATATTTAATAAAACTTGGTTCATTTTTTTTCCCTCTCATTGGTATGGGCGCTAAAAATGGACTATCTGTTTCAACAAGCAGTTTATCTAAGGGAATATTTTTAAAAGTTTCCTGAAGTTCTAAACTATTTTTAAAAGTAATTATTCCACTTGCTGAAAAAAAGGCATTTAATTCTATTAATTTATTTGCAAAATTTAACGAACCAGTAAAACAGTGCATCAAAATTTTAAGTTTTTCTGATTTATATGATTTTAAAATTTCATACGTTTCATCCTCTGCATTTCTAGAATGTATGATAATAGGCATATTAAGCTCTATAGAAGCCTCTATATGAGCTTTAAAGCTATCAATTTGCCTTTCTTTATTACTATGATTATAAAAAAAATCTAAGCCTGTTTCACCAATACCAATAATTCGTTCATTTTGATTTACTTGACTTGTTATATAATTTTTATCAATTAAATGACTTTTCTCAGTCTCATGAGGGTGAATACCAAAAGTTCCATAAATCATTGGGTCGGTTTTAATAATTTTTTTTATCCTATCAAAACTTTCAGGTGTAGTGCATATGGTTAATAATTTTGAGATTCCGACTTCTTTAGATCTTTTTATAACTTCATTTAAATTTTCAAGTAAAGGTTCATGATCTAAATGACAATGAGAATCAATCATGTTTTTTTTCAATTTTTTTAAACATAATATCTATTTTGTTGATTGGTTTTCCAGATATTAGATAGTCATGGTTTGCGATAGATTCAAAATTAATTGCATCAATATTTAAATCAAAAATCTTTAAGGCTTTTTCTATTGAGCTTGGAATTATTGGATAAAGCATAAATGAAATTTTTCTAATCATTTCTAAAGATGTATAGACAATGGTATTTAATCTATCTTTATCATCTTTTTTTTTCCAAGGTTCTTGATCGTTAAAATACTTATTTGCTTCAAATAAAGCACTAACAATGAAATTAATATAATAATTAATATTTTGATTATCAATTTCAGTTCGTATTAGATCTAAATTATCAGTAAATTTATTTAGCATCACTAAATCTTCATCATTAAATTTTATATTATCTGGTACTAATGAAGAGCAATTCTTCTCAGCAAATGCAGTCACTCTTTGACATAAATTACCATAATTATTAGCCAAATCACTATTGATACAATCCTCTAATCTATCTTGTGAAATATTACCATCATTTCCAAATGAAACTTCTTTAATCAAATAATATCTTAATGGATCAAGTCCATAAATTTCGATAATATCTAAGGGATCAAGAATATTTCCTTTTGATTTTGACATCTTTTCATCACCAGATAAAATCCAGCCATGACCATATACTTTCTTAGGTAAAGGTATTTTTGCAGCCATTAAAAATGCAGGCCAATACACAGAGTGAAATCTTAATATATCCTTACCTATTAAATGAACAGATGCAGGCCAAAATTTTTTAAACAGCTCATCATTTGTGTCTGGGTAGTTTAAAGCACTTATATAATTGGTTAGAGCATCAAGCCAAACATAAATTACATGATCTTGACTATTAGGAACTTTGATGCCCCAAGAGAATGCTTTACGGCTTATGGATAAGTCTTTTAACCCACCTTTTACAAAACTAATTACTTCATTTTTTCTGGATTTTGGTGAAATAAAGTCTGGATTTTTTTCATAATATTTTAGTAGTTCATCTTGCCACTTAGATAATCTAAAAAAATAAGACTCTTCCTCTATCCATTCAACCGAAGAACCAGATGAAATGGCTATTTTAACGTTTTCTTTCTCAATAATTTCTTCATCACTGTAATAAGCTTCGTCAGAAACAGAATACCAACCAGAATATTTTGATAAATAAATATCGTCATTTTTTTCAAGTTCATTCCACAGATGTTGAACTGTTTTTTTGTGTCTTTCTTCAGTAGTTCTAATGAAATCAGTATTAGATAAATTTAATGTTTTTGAAAGATCTCTAAACGTTTGACTAATTTCATCACAAAAAGTTTGAGGATCAATTTTTTTTCTCTCTGCTGCTCGTTGTATTTTTAAACCATGCTCATCCGTACCTGTTAAAAAATGAACATTGAACCCATCTATACGTTTAAATCTTGCAAAAAAATCAGCAACAATACTTGAGTATGCATGACCCATATGGGGTCTCGCTGAAGGATAATAAATTGGTGTAGTTATATAGTAATTTTTATCCATTTATAACAATTTTGATTTAAATTCTAAAAATAAACTTTCTTCGTCTAGATTAAATTTTTCTGTATTATAAATTTTTTTTATAAATTTTTGATAAAAATTAATTAATGTAACCTTTGAATTTGTTATCAGATATTTTTTCAAAAAGAATAGCTCGATTAAATTTATTAATAAAATTTTGACAGGTTTATTTTTCTTATAGTAATTATTTTCTATTATCGAACTTATAAAACTTGAAATAGTGTGATCCTTTAAATTAATAGATTTTTCTTCTGCAAAATTGAACAAACTAATAATTTCACCGGGTGAATTATAAAAACTTAGTAAGTCATAATTAATAAAATCAAGTACATTTTTATCCAGTATTAAATTTGAAATACTTAAGGACTCATTAAATGTAAAATTAATCTTGAATGTTAAACATCTTGATTTTAGTGTGGGTAGTATATTTTTTTCACTATTATTTATTAAGATAAAAAAAACATTTTCATTTGGTTCTTCAATAATTTTAAGTAATGCGTTGACAGAATTCTTATTTAGATTTTCAACATTATCTATTAAAATAAATCTTGCCATATTATTAAATGTTGATTTATTTGTGTAACTAATCATTTCACGTATTTGACCTACATCAATGCTTTTTTTTTCTGTTAATAAATCTATTAAATAGAAATTTGGATGGGAGTTATTTTGCAAAAGTTTATAAGATTTATTGTCCTTATGGATGCAAAAATTTTCTAAATTATATTTATAATCCTCATTTTCGGATAAAATATAGTTGATTAAATGATAGGCTAATGTTGATTTTCCTAATCCTTTTTTTCCAGACAGTAAAATTTTATTAGGCAATTTTTTGAGCTTATATAGTCCACTTAATTCATGAAAAAAATTTTCCATACCATAAATTTTAGTGTTTTCAGATGGTTTTAAATTCATAAATCTAAATTAAGTCTTTAATTTTATTTAATATTATATTTTCATTAAGATCTATATCTAGATTTGAATTTATTCTAATATATTTTTTAGGATTTTTTTTTAATATCTTTATAAAACCATTTTGTACTTTTTCATAAAATTTACTGTTAAATTTATCATATCTGTTAAGCTTTTTTCTTAGTTTAAGCCTTTTTTTCATATTTGATAAATTTACTGTATTTAAAAAAGTAAAATCAATTTTAATATTTTTTAAAAGATGATTGTTAATATTTTGTATAAACTTGAGGTTTACACCCATACCATAATGTTGGTAGGCAATAGTTGAATCTGAAAACCTATCTATTAATATTATTTTTTTACCAACATTTTTTCTTATAATTTCCATATTTTCACTTCTTGCCGAAAGATAAAGCAGTAAATCAGTTTCTTTATTAAATGTAGATTTATTATTAAGAATAAGATTTCTTATTTTTTCTGAATTTGCACTGCCACCAGGTTCTCTAATTTGAATAAATTTAATTTTTTTACGTGTTAAGTAGTTAGCAACATTTTTAATATGATGAGATTTGCCTGTCCCCTCTATACCTTCAAATACAATTATTGGTTTTTTAGACATCGCCCCAAATTAAAAAATTAATTGATTTCATTAACCTTGAAAAAACATTTAATTTCTTAACATCTTCATAAGCAAGTAGATCATATTCTTCGATAAGTTCACCATCAAAGATTAGCTTTAATTTTCCTAAGATATCATCTTTTTTAATAGGTGCTTGAATTGGACCATTATAATTCAATGATACCTTCAATAGTCTTTTTTTTGCTTTAGGAATAGTTTTGTAGATATCATTTTTTATATAAGTTTTAACAGTATCTTTTTTACCCAACCAAACATCAATGTCTTCTATTGGTGTGTTTGCTTTTGTAATTTCAACCAGGTCAAAATTAGTTAAACCCCATGTTAAAAGTTTGGCACTTTCACGAGATCTATCATTTTTAGTATTGAAGCCACTACCTACAGCTATTAGTCGTCTTCCATTTCTTTCAACAGATGATGCTAGTGAGTATTTTTCAACTGCTAAATAACCAGTTTTAATTCCATCTGCCCCAAGGCTTTTATATAATAACGGATTTCTATTACCTTGAGTAATGGGGTCACCCCCTGTTCTATTCCAAGTAAATTCTTTTTCTGCAAAATACTTATATTCTTCAGGAAACTCTTTAATAAGATAATTAGACATAAGCATAATATCTCTTACAGTTGATAGGTTTTCAGTATCATTAATGCCTGATGAATTAGCAAAATTAGTATTATTCATTCCTATTTCTTTAGCTTTAGCCGTCATCATCACTGCAAATTCATCTTCTGTTCCAGCAATACCTTCAGCTAACGCAACACAAGCATCATTACCAGATGCAATAATTATTCCCTTAAGTAAATTTTCCACACTAACTTCATCACCAACCATTATAAACATTGAAGAATAGCCAGCTGATGAAAGTCTCCAGGCATTCTCTGATACTAAAAATTTTTCATCTAAACTTAGATCACCACTTCTAATTAAATCAAACGCAATAATGGCTGTCATAATTTTTGTCATTGATGCAGGATAAATTGATTTATCGGCATCTTTTTCAAATAATATTTCACCAGAAAGATAATCTTGTAATATTGCTGTTCTAGCCTTTACATCAAATGCTGCATTAGCATTAGTTGTTAGTAAGAGGGTCAATAAAATCGTTATAAGTCTTGATTTAATCATTTTTTATAATCTCAATATTTTCAAATTCAAGTATGCTTATATCATTAAATGATTTTTGTAGAGAGTTAATGTTATTAAAAGGACCTGCATATACTCTATATTTTTTTTCATTAATTTTTTTGATTTTGACATTTTTAATCATGGTTTCTTTTACGATTCTATCAACTAGCAATGATGCTGTATCATTAAAATAAAAATCAGCTATTTTTATTTCATAAGAAAATTTTTTACTTAGTTCATTTTTAGTGTTTTTTTGTTTAGTATTAAGATCACTAATATTAATATTGTTAACTGGTGCTTTGTTTGCAACTTTTTTTTCTTCTTCAAACGTCTTTGCTCTTTTTGCAACAAATATTGCATCTTCAAGGACTTCTAAAATCTCTACATAAGGTTCATTTTCATTCAAACCAATTTCATCTGCTATTCTCAATGATAATACTGCATTATTAAATAAAGGATAATCAGCATTACTACCGACAGTGCCTATAATTGATTTGTTATTTAAAATATTAGTAATTTTAACAATTGTATTTTTTTTTAAATTTTTTTGAAAAATAATTAAGCTTCGTTCATCAATTTTTTTGGAAATAACCTTATCATAATAAAACGTATCATTATAAATAAGGCTAAATCCTTTATTTATAAATGGATTTTCCAATGAATTAAGATTTTTATTTTTGGTTGAGGTAATTGGTGTACAGTTATTTAATAAAATTAAACAGCATAGAATTAATAGTTTTTTATAAAGCATTTTCAAACTTTTCTTTTAATGTGCATACTGCAAGACTGAATCTTAAAGATCTATTCCATTGTAGTATTTTTTCATAATTATCAAAAACTATGTAGGCCGGATCTAAGTTTTGTGCATCTGGTATTATATCTTTGTCTGGCGTTATTATTGATGCAATCAAATTTTCATTAATAGAATTAAAACTATCTTCATTAATTATATATTTCTTTAAAAGCTTAAATTTAATTTTATTGTGAAGTTTTTTTGCAGATATATTTAATATATTGTTAGGTATATTTTCTTTTAATTTGACTTTAATGAAACAAGGTTGGTTTTTTTTCCATCCTATTTTATTTATGTAGTTAGCTGCAGATGCAAATGAATCTTTAGTTGATTTAAGCTCAATAATGTTATTTTTATCATAGTCTATTGCATAGTTGTCTATTGTAGATGGCATAAATTGAAAAAAACCAAAGGCACCTGCCCATGACCCATATAAAATGTTATGGTCTATTTTCCCCTCATCTATTAATTGAAGAATAGTAATTAATTCTTTGGTAAAGAAATCAGATCTACGTTGATCATAACTTAAAGTTGCAAGTGATGATAATATATCCATTTTTCCAACATAAGTTCCAAAATTAGTCTCTATTCCCATTAATGCTAAAAGCAACTCTTTCTCAACAGAAAATTTATTGTCGACAGAATTTATGAAATCTTTATTTAATTCATAAAGTTTAATGCCCGCACTTACTTTTTGTTTAGAAGTTCTTTTGGATATGTAAGTTTTGGTATCTTCATAAAACTCAGGCTGAAAACGGTCATATTTTATTACATCAGGTAAAAACACAACATCAGACATTGCTAAATTGAATGTCTTTTCTGAGATTTTTTTTTCTAAAGCATAAGCTTTGAAATTAACCAACCACTCCTTAAATTCTTTTTCATTGGCATATAGTGTTCCGTGAATAAATGTGAAAAATATAATTATAAAATATTTAATTATGTTCATATAAATCTTTTAAATAAATAATTACAGCAATCCATATTAAAATGAAACTTAATGATTTATCAAAAGAAAAAGCCTCATCATAATAAAAAAAGCCCAATAAAAATTGAAATGTTGGGGTTATGTAGAAAATCATTCCAGTGGGTCCAAGGCCACACAACTCAACACCTCTTACATATAGAAATAGAGGTATAACAGTCATTGGTCCAGCTAACATTAGTATAAACATCAATGAAGGCTCGTTAATACTAAAAATATTTAAATTATTTTTAAAAAGTAAAAAAAAAGCAAATAACGCAAATGGTAATATAAAAAGACTTTCTATTAAAAGTCCAACATCGGTATCAACATTTACTTTTTTTCTAAGAAGATTATAAAAACCCCAACTTAGAGCTACAATTATTCCAACCCATGGTATTGAATGAAAACTTTTAAATAAAAGAAATGATATAGACAGCAAAACAAGAAGTATGGAAAGACATCTTCTTTTATTAATTTTTTCACCATAAAAGATATATCCCAGGAATACGCTTAAGATTGGCATAATAAAATAACCAAAGCTTGCATCGATAATTTTTTCAGTACCCACTGCATAAATCCAGGTTGCCCAATTTATAAAAATTAGTAAGCTTGAAAAAAATAAATAAATTATATTTCTTTTATTTTTTATAATTTCAAAAAAAATATCCCATTTAGAAAAATAAAAAGTAGTTATTATTAAAGCTACAGATGTCCACACACAACGATGGATCACTACCTCTATAGAGCCTGCAAATGAAATATATTTGAAGTAAATAACACCAATAACACCCCACCAAAAAGAACCTAGTGCAGTTAATCCTATACCTGTATTGAATTTTTGCTTTTCCACAGTAATAAATTTATACCTATTAAATGATTATCTGTTTAATTTATCAATTTTATTGTTGAATTAAAAATTTATAATAATAAAACGTTGCTAACGGAGAGATGGCAGAGCGGTTGAATGCACCGGTCTTGAAAACCGGCAAAGGGGCAACTCTTTCCTGAGTTCGAATCTCAGTCTCTCCGCCACTATTCACTTGCATAATTATAATTTTTAAACATCTCTGAAACTTTGTTTAATTCAATTTGAATTGTTGGATTTTGACCTTGATTAAATTTATAAAGATTCTCATCATCAAAGTCTAACAAATCACACAAAAGGGTTAGCTCTTGTTCATTAAACTGATCAATATATTTTTTAGTAAATGAACCTAACAACTTATCCATTTCTTTAGTGCCTCTATAGTTAGCTCTATAAGTTATTTTATTTTTTAAATCCTTTATATTAATGGTCATAATATTTAATATATTACAACTAATATGAAAAATAAGAATAATTATGATTATTTATTAGCTGATCTAACCAAATTAAATGGTGTGGGTAAAAAAACCATGGAAATTTTGAAGAAAAAAAAAGTAAATAATATTTTTGACTTGCTGTGGAGACTGCCTAAATCTTATACAGATAGAACACTTGTTAGTAAAATTTGCGATCTTCAAATAGGAGTAATCCAAACTATCAGAATTGTTCCATTAAAATATCAATTTCCAAGAGTTAGAAACTTACCCAATAGAGTTAATTGTATTGATGAAACTGGAAAGATTGATTGTATATTCTTTAATAGTCATGAAGGATATGTAAGAAAAATTTTACCACTAAATGAAGAAGTGACAATTAGTGGGAAGATAGGCAATTATAAAGGCCGATATCAAATAACGAATCCCACATATATTTCACAAGACAGTTCATTAATTGAAAATATTGATAATAAATACTCATTAACAGAAGGTATTACTGAAAAAACCTATAATAAAATTATTAATCAAATTTTAAAAAACTTACCTATTTTACCAGAGTGGCACGATAAAGATATTCTAAAAATTTTTAATAATGAAAGTTGGAATGAATCTATAATAAAATTACATGATCCAAAAAATATTGAAAATTATAAATCTGATTTTTATAAAAGACTTGCTTATGATGAAATATTAGCATCTTTTTTAGTTAATTCGGAAATTCGAAAAAAAATTAAGAAAATTAAAAAAATTTCTAAAAACTTCAGCGAAAAAGCTCATAAAAATATAGTTAATAAATTAAACTTTACACTTACCAATGATCAAAAAATTTCATTGGGTGATATTAATAAGGATCTAAATTCTAAAAGTAAAATGTTTAGACTTTTGCAAGGTGACGTTGGGAGTGGTAAAACTATTGTTGCATTGATTTCTTCGTTGAATGTCATTAATTCAGGGTTCCAAGTTGCATTAATGGCTCCTACTGAAATATTGGCAAGACAGCATTATACTTTAGCAAAAAAACTATTTCCTAAAGATATCAAAATTGAATTACTTTCTAGTAAGAGTGAAAATAGTGAAAAAAAGAGAATTATAAAAAACCTGGAAAACAATGAAATTCAAATGGTATTTGGCACACATGCAATTTTTCAAAAAAAAATTATTTTTGCAAACCTTGGTTATATTATAATTGATGAACAGCACAAATTCGGTGTTAGACAAAGAAAACTTTTATCAGATAAAGGGGGTGATAATTGTGATGTTCTTTTAATGTCAGCGACACCAATTCCGAGAACTCTAACTATGTCAGTTTATGGTGATATGGATGTTTCTATTATTAAAGAAAAACCAAGTAATAGAAAAGAAGTTAAAACTTATAGCAAATTAGAAAGTAAAATAGATGATGTTATCAACTTTGTAAAAAAAGAAATAAAAGAAGGAAACCAAATCTTCTGGGTGTGTCCTTTGATAGAGGAATCAAAAAAATTAGATCACCAATCATCAGTTACGAAATATAAATTTCTTAATGAAATTTTTCCAAATAAAGTTGCACTACTACATGGAAAAATTGAAAATGAAGAGAAGGAAGAAATATTAAATAAATTTCTTAATAAAAAATATTCAATTTTAGTTTCGACAACAATTATAGAAGTTGGTATTGACTTTCCTAATGCTAATGTAATCATAATAGAAAATGCTAACAAATTTGGATTATCTCAGCTACATCAGTTAAGAGGAAGAGTTGGACGTGGAACAAAACAGGCAAGCTGTATATTGATGTTTAAGTCGAATTTAAGTGTGAATGCTAAAAAAAGAATTAATATTTTAAAAAACTCTAATGATGGTTTTGAAATTTCAGAAGAAGATATGAAGTTAAGAGGTTTTGGTGATTTACTTGGTTTTAAACAAAGTGGAATTAAAAATTTTAGGTTAGCAGACCCCATTCAAAATGAAGATTTATTTTTAATGGCAGAGAAACAAATTAAAAAGATAGAATTAGAAAATACTGATATCAAAAAATATAAAGCTTTACTCAAGTTATATGATCAAGCAGATATAATTAATGATATGGTTTAGCTTTTAGGCTTAGAAGTTCCAGCCGAGACTATAAATTTTGATGCTTCTTCAAATGTCATATCTAAATAGATCAAATCATCTTTTGGTATCATTAATAAAAAACCACTTGTTGGGTTAGGAGTTGTTGGAACAAAAACATTAACTAAGTTAATATTTGTTTTTGCTTTAATTTCACCTGTATTTTCTTTCGTAGCAAAACCTACGGCCCAAGATCCTTTTCTTGGATACTCAACTAGTACAACACTTTTTTTATTGCCTTCTTGCTCCCGAAAGGAATCTGTCATTTGTCCAATGGCAGAATAGATTGTTCTTAATATTGGCATTCTTTTAAACAAATCATCAATTATTTGTAAAAATTTTTTACCGATAAAAGTTAAAGAAAGACCACCAACAACTGTAATAAAAATAATTGTTAAAATTATTTCAATACCAGGTATCGCATAAGGAAGATAAGTATTAGGATTTAGACCTGATGGTACTAATTTAGTAGAAAAATTAATTAAAAATTT
>ENA-OREM01001105-OREM01001105.1-marine-metagenome-genome-assembly--contig:-NODE-1105-length-14428-cov-12.478015_pt1 | contig 14428 bp, 11 predicted proteins | sample MGYA00248623_ERZ508561 | MGnify/ENA primary metagenome ERZ508561 (study PRJEB26227, sample SAMN06264494) | marine metagenome | isolation source: Columbia River Estuary | place: USA:Columbia River...
ATTTAATTCTGATTTTAATTCATTTATTTTATTAACAACATATTCTGGTGTTCCAAATAATAAATTTCTTTTATGTAAAAAATCATAATTAAGTAAGTCTAATTTATGTTTTGTTTCTGGTAGTTCTTCTCCTGGATCCATATGATTACCCAAACCTCTCCAATGACAAACCCATTTCATATAATTGATAATATGCTCACCAGCCATTTTTTCAGCTTCTTCCATAGTTTCAGCAACAAACATATCTCTAACTAAAGATATACCTTCTCCAAGCGGCACTTCTCTATTTTCAGTTTTTGATTTTGCATCTCTATAAATTTCAAACCTTTTCTTTAATGCTTTAACTGTAGGTATCCACATTATTGTATTTAAGCCATTCTGTGCCGCCCATTCAATTGAACGTGCACCATCCACAACTTGCCATATTGGCGGATGTGGCTCTTGTTTTGGTTTTGGTACAACGCTAATTTTTTTAATTTCATTTGTTTTTGTATCTAAAAACTTTTCACTAGGTGGACTCATGTCATGTTGCCAAGTAAAATTTGGTGATGGATAAGTGTAAAACTCACCCTGGTGACTAAAAAATTCTTCTGTCCAAGCTTTTTTCATTATGGTTAATGACTCATCAAACAACCTAAAATTTTTTGCCTGATCTTTTAAGTCAGCTTCTTTATTCATATTGATAGCTTCTCTTCCGTAAATTCCTCTTCCAATACCAACATCAACTCTTCCTCCAGACAATTGATCTAGCAAAGCAATGTCTTCAGCTAGACGGATAGGATTATGAAATGTAATTACATTACAAGCTTGACCTATTCTTATTTGTTTTGTTCTGGCGGCCGCATCCACACCCATCATTAAAGGATTTGTACAAGATTCCATTCCTTCATGATTAAAGTGATGTTCGGTATACCAAATAGAGTCCCAATTATTTTCATCACAGTAAATAGTGATCTCTTGGGTTTCTTTTAATAGTTGATTGTATGGTTTATGATTCCAATTAGTAGTGTTACAAAAATATCCAAATTTCATTCAAACCCCCTTAAATAGTTAAATTTAAAGACGACTGATCCCACTTTCGTATTCTTTAGTACCGTTTAAACCTTAGTTAACGACGAGTTATGTACGCTTTTGTTAAACTTTATTTTAACTAGACTCCTTATTCAATATATATTTAATCCAAATATTACAGGTAATTTATGAAATTAAACAAGGTTGAGCCAAAATATATTTCAAAATCGAACCCAAGAATTGGTCTTATAACGCTTGGTAGCGATTTTAGAATTGAAAAGGATTTTAATAATGTGATCTATGGAAGAGATGTAGATCTGTATGTTAATCGAATACATTGTTACAATCCCTTGACCAACGAAACGTTAGCTAAAATGGCAGATGATATTACCGATGTCACTAAAGATATTTTACCAGATCAAAAAATAGATTGTGTTGCTTATGGATGTACATCAGGAACAATTGCAGCAGGTTATGATGTGATTGAAAAAAATGTGAAGTTAGCCAAGCCTGAAGCAAAAGTTACCACCCCAATTACATCTGCTATTAAGGCTTTAAAAGCTTTTAACATTAACAAAGTATCGGTTTTTACCCCTTATACAAAAAGTATAAACGACTCAGTTATAAATTATTTTAATAAAGAAAATATTGCAGTTAATGGATTAACATATTTTGATATTGAGTCTGATTTAGATATTGGAAAAGTAGATGAAGAATATTTATTTGAAGTTTTGTCAAAAATTAATTTAGAAGAAAGTGAGGCATTATTTGTGTCTTGTACGGCATTACCAGTATTATCGATAATCGATAAGCTTGAAAAAAAAATGAATAAAGTCATTTTATCTAGCAATCAAACATTAATTTGGGAAAGTCTAAATGCTATTGGCTATAAAAATAGTATTGAAGGTTTTGGAAAACTATTTAAATTTAACTAAATGAATTTTACAAAAGAAGAATACAAAAATAGATTAAAGAAGGTTCAAAAATCAATGCAAGATAAAGGCATTGATGTATTAATCTCTCAGGATCCATCGAACATGAATTATTTAACAGGTTATGATGCTTGGTCATTCTATTATGCCCAATGTGTCATAGTTCATATTAATGCAGATGAGCCCTTATGTTTTGTTAGAGACCAAGATGCTGGTGGAGCATATATTAAAACTTATTTGAAAGATGAAAATATTATAAAGTATGGTGAAAAATATATTCATAATTGGCCGCTTCACCCTTATGAAGCTTTAACAGATATTATTAAAGAAAGAAAATGGGATAAACTTTCTATTGGAGTTGAAATGGACAGTCATTATTTTACTGCCTACTGTTATGAAAAAATAAAATCAGGTTTACCCAATGCAAAAATTTCAGATTGTGAAAGATTAGTCAACTGGGTTAGAGTTGTAAAATCAGATACTGAAATTAATTTAATGAAAGCTGCATCATTAATAGTTCAAACAGGAATGAAGAAAGCTTTTGAAGTAATCAATCCTGGGGTAAGACAATGTGATGCTGTATCAGAAATACAAGCGGCTCTAATAAAGGGAACTCCTGAGTTTGGTGGAGATTATGCGTCTATTGTTCCAATGCTTCCAACTGGCAAAGGTACATCAGCATCTCATTTAACATGGACAGAAGATAAATTTGTAGAGGGCGAAGCAACAATTATTGAACTTTCAGGTTCTCATAAAAAATACCATTGTCCTATGGCAAGAACAGTGCTTCTTGGAAAAGCTGACCAGCTTAAAATTGATACAATGAAAAAAACAAACGAAGCCTTGCAGGCAGGTATTGATGCTATCAAACCAGGAAAAACTGCAGATGATGTGGCTCAGGCATTTTGGAAGGTTCTTGATAAGTACGGTATAGAGAAAACCTCTCGTACTGGATATTCTATTGGAATTGGTTACCCACCTGATTGGGGGGAACACACTTTAAATATATCAAAAGGAGATATGACAATTTTAGAGCCAAATATTACTTTTCATATGATTGCTGTTATGCAATTTGGAAATTGGGGAGTTGAAGCTTCTGAAGCAATAAGAGTTACGGATCAAGGAAGTGAGCTATTTTGTAATTTTTCAAAAGATCTTCACATTAAATAATTAAAATAAAAAAACTTGATAAATAAGCTCACAAATGTTTTAAATCCATTTAGAAAATATGACTAAAAATAAAGAATTTGTAAAATTTGATAATGTAGACAAGAGCTATGATGGCAAAGTATTGGTCGTTAAAGGATTAAATCTAGACATTGAAGAAGGTGAGTTTGTAACTATGCTAGGACCCTCTGGTTCTGGTAAAACAACTTGTCTTATGATGCTGGCTGGTTTTGAAACACCAACTCATGGAGAAATTTATTTAGATGGTAAGGTTATTTCAAATATTCCACCTCACAAAAGAGGAATAGGAATGGTATTCCAGAACTATGCTTTATTTCCACACATGACTGTTTATGAAAATTTAGCTTTTCCATTAAGAGTTAGAAAAATTCCAAAAGATGAAGCTGATAAAAAAATAGATAAAGCTTTATCCATGGTTTCACTTCATGGTTTTGAAGCAAGAATGCCGATGCAATTATCAGGTGGACAACAACAGCGTGTTGCTGTTGCAAGATCATTAGTTTTTGATCCACAAGTGGTATTAATGGATGAACCACTTGGAGCATTAGATAAAAATTTAAGAGAAAGCATGCAATATGAAATTAAACATATTCACGAAAGTATTGGTGTAACAGTTGTGTATGTTACACACGATCAAACTGAAGCATTAACAATGTCAAACCGTATTGCAGTTTTCAATGATGGTAAAGTTCAGCAACTATCAAGTCCTGATGAATTGTATGAAAAACCAGTTAATTCGTTTGTTGCTGAGTTCATTGGAGAAAATAATAAATTTTCAGGTCAAGTTTTAGATATTTCAGGAGATAAATGTAAAGTTAAATTAGAAAATGGCACAGAAATTTTAGCAAATCCAGTTGCTGTTAAAGCAAAAGGGGATAAGACTAAAGTTTCACTAAGACCTGAAAGAGCAATTATAGATCCTACAGATAAAATGGATAATAATCATAAAGGTAAAATTGAAGAAATAATTTATCACGGTGATCACACTAGACTAAGAGTTGATTTGTTGGGAAATAAAGAATTCATTCTTAAAGTACCAAATAGCACTGCAAGATTAGATCTAAAAAAAGGTAATATGCTTAATATTGGTTGGAACAGTATTGATTGCAGAGCTTTAGATCCAAAATAATCTTAAAAAAATCCCTAAAAAACTTAAATAAAATAAAGGCAAATTAGACATAATTGGCTGTTGACTAAACTTATCTATCTTGTTTTACTTTCACTTTATAAAATAACAAACGTTAACGTTAAATAGGAGAGAAAATGAAAAAAATAAGTAAATTATTACTTGCTCTATCTTTTGTACTTTCTATCACAACTTCAGCATTTGCAGTTACTGTAGTGTCTTGGGGTGGTGCTTATACTGAAAGTCAAAAATTAGGGTATGGTGATCCTACTGCAGCTAAATTAGGTATACCTGTAAACTGGGTAGACTACACTGGTGGATTATCAGAAATTAAAGCTCAAAAAGAAGCTGGAAAAATCACTTGGGACATCATCGATGTTTACGCAAAAGACACTATCGTTGGATGTGACGAAGGAATTTTCCATGAATTCGATTTTGATAAAGACTTTGCACCTGCTCCAGATGGAACACCTGCAAGTCAAGACTTCTTTACAGGTATGCCTTCAAAATGTGCAGTTGGAAACATTCTGTACTCTTGGAACTATGCTTATAACGATGCAACAATCGGTGCTAAAAAGCCTAACTCATTGAAAGACTTTTTTGATACTAAAAACTTCCCTGGTAAAAGAGCAATTTACAAAGGTGCAATGTCTAACTTAGAGATTGCTATCACTGCAGACGGTGTAAACCCTGGTAAAGGTTCTGACTTAACTTACAGAAAACTTGAAGCAGATGGCGGTATTGATAGAGCTATGAACAAGCTTAAAGCACTTTGTACAGATCCAAATGGTGGATGTGTATTCTGGAATGCTGGAGCTCAACCACCAGAACTATTAGCTAATGGTGAAGTAGTAATGGCAACTGGTTGGAATGGTAGATTCTTTAATGCGCAAATGGAAGGAACTCCACTTGTACAAGTATGGGATGGACAAATTCTTGACTATGAATATTTTGCATTAGTTAAAGATGGTCCAGGTTATGCTGACGGTAGCGCTATGAAAGTACTTAGAGAAATGACAAGTACTGAAGGTTTAGCTGGAAGTGCTAAGTATATTGCTTACGCTCCTTGGAGAAAATCTTCAATCGCTATTATAGATGCTGGAGAGCCATGGTTTAAAGATGGTAAAACAAGCATGGTACAACACATGCCTACAGCACCTGCTAACACAAAAAGATACATTCTTATGAACCCTGATTTCTGGGCAGATAACCAAGATGAAATCGGTGAAAAATGGGAAGCAATGAAAGCTGGTCTATAATTTAGTTTTATAGATTAAGTTTTTGTTATAAAATACTAGGGCGGTTACACAATAACCGCCCTTTTTTTTAAAAAATTTTATATATGAGTACAGAAAAAATATTATCATCAGACGGGATACCTCTAGAGATAAGCTTAAAAAAAGCTGAGAGAAAAAATAAGCTAAAGGCCTTAATGCTTGTAGGTCCGTTATTTTTATTCCTTATAATTACATACATATTTCCAATAGGAGACATGCTATTTAGAAGTGTAGATGATCGTATGATCACACAAAAATTACCTAACACATTTGCTGCTTTAGAAAAATGGGATGGAAAAGAATTGCCTGATGAAGCAACTTATGAGGCGTTTTATAAAGATTTCTATCCATTGGCTATAAACAAAGAAGCTGGAAAATTATATCAGAGATTAAACTATGAAAAATCTGGTTTTAGTAGTGGATTAAAAAAAACAAATAGAACAATTAAAAAATTTGAAAAAGCTAATTATAAAGAACAATTTATGGCAACCCATAAAATATGGAAAGACGTGGATTATTGGATTGCTTTAAAGAATACTGCTCCAAATTGGTCTTATGCAAAATATCTAAAAGGTCTTGATTTAAAATTTGATCAAGACAGAAATATTATTCAACAAGATGAAGACAGGAGAATTCATAAAATCCTCTGGTTAAGAACTATAAAAGTTGCATTCTGGGTAACTGTATTCTGCTTTTTGCTTGCTTACCCAATTTCACATTTATTGGCCACACTACCAATGAAATATAGTAATTTATTGATGATATGTGTGTTGTTGCCCTTTTGGACATCACTATTAGTTAGAACTTCTAGCTGGATGGTTTTACTTCAACAACAGGGCCCTATAAACGACCTAATTGTTTGGCTAGGTTGGGCTGCTGATGATAATAGACCTGAGTTAATGTATAATGTTGTTGGCACTTTTGTTGCAATGACACAAATTTTATTACCTTTTATGGTTTTGCCACTTTACAGTGTGATGAAAACAATATCTCCAAGCTTAATGAGAGCTGGAAAATCATTAGGTGGAACTCCATTTACTGCATTTAGACAAATTTATTTTCCATTAACAATTCCAGGAATTGGTGCAGGCTGTTTATTAGTTTTTATTTTAGCTATAGGTTACTATATCACTCCAGCATTAGTTGGTGGAGCGAGTGGATCATTGATTAGTAATACGATTGCGTATCATATGAAGAGTTCTTTAGATTGGTCGTTTGCTGCAGCACTAGGTTCTATGCTGTTAGTTGGAGTGTTAACAATCTACTGGATCTATAATAAATTAGTGGGAATTGATAATATTAAACTAGGATAAATTATGGCATTACCAACTTACACATCCTGGAATTATAGAATTTGGCATTATACTTATTTAACAATTTGTGGGTTGGTATTTTTCTTTTTAATAGCACCGCTATTTGTAATTTTACCACTTTCATTTAATGCAGAACAATACATTCACTTTTCCAAGGGAATGATAGCCCTTGACCCAGACGCATTTTCATTAAGATGGTACGAAGACATGATCTATGGGACTAAAAATCCTTGGGGACTTGCGACAAAAAACAGTTTAATAATAGCTTTCTTTGCTACAATTGGATCTACAGTACTTGGAACGGTAGCTGCTCTAGGGTTAAGTAGTAGGCATATGCCATATAAAGCAGCGTTCATGGCTTTATTAATATCTCCAATGATTGTGCCATTAATTATCTCAGGAACAGCAATATTCTTCTTTATGGCAAAAGTAGGTTTAGCTGCAACACATACAGGAATAATTTTATCTCATATTATTTTGGGTACACCGTTTGTAGTTATTACAGTTACAGCAACTTTAACAGGTTTTGATCATAGTGTAACACGTGCTGCATCAAGTTTGGGGAGTAATCCAGTTAATACTTTTATGAAAATAACATTACCATTAATTTTACCTGGTGTTATTTCTGGTGCATTATTTGCCTTTGTAACTTCATTTGATGAAGTTGTTGTTGTGTTATTCTTAGCAGGACTTGAAAACACTACTATTCCAATTCAAATGTGGGTTGGTCTAAGGGAACAGCTAAGCCCAACAATAATGGCAGTGGCAACTTGTTTAATTATAATGTCCACATTAATTCTTGTTAGCGCAGAACTTTTAAGAAGAAGGTCTGAAAGACTAAGAGGAATTAATAGGTAATTGATTTACTAAGATCATTTTTTTTATTATAAACAATTCTTCAATTTTTAAATCTTATGGAAATTAAAAAAGTAGTAGTTATAGGTTCAGGAACTATGGGTAGTGGAATTGCAGCGCATTTGTGTAATGCAAATATTCCAGTAACTTTATTGGATTTAAAAACTGAAATAAGTGAGCAAGCACGTGATAAAATTTACAAATCGAGACCACCACTTTTGTTAGATAAGTCCAAAATAAAAAACATTAAAGTAGGAAACATTTTAGATAATTTTGATGAAGTAAAAGAAGCTGACTGGGTAGTAGAAGCTGTTGTTGAAAGAATAGATATTAAACATGATATCTATAAAAAAATATTCAAAGAAAGAAAAAAAGGTGCGATAGTATCTTCAAACACATCATCTATTCCTATCAAAATATTATCTCAACACTTATCAGAGGAAGAAAAAAAAGATTTTTGTATTACTCACTTTTTTAATCCAGTCAGATACATGGGATTATTAGAGATAGTTAAAAATGAAAATAATGATTTAGATAAAATAAACTCTCTAAAAGCTTTTTGTGAAACAGAACTTGGAAAAGGTGCAATTATTTGTAATGACACGCCAGGCTTTTTAGGAAATAGAATAGGTGTTTTTGCAATGCAAGTTGCAATGACTGAAGCTTTTAAAATGAAACTTAGCATAGAAGAAGCTGATGCAATTTTTGGAAGACCAATGGGTATACCAAAAACAGGTGTGTTTGGTCTTTATGACTTAATTGGTATTGATTTAATGGCCGATGTTTTAAAAAGTTTTATTAAAGAATTATCAGAAAATGACCCTTTTCAAGTAGTTGCAAAAGAAATTCCTTTAGTAAAAAAATTAATTGAAACAGGATATACCGGTCGAAAAGGCAAGGGCGGATTTTATAGAGTTAATAAAACTGGTGAAGTTAAGGTTATGGAAGCAATTAATCTTGAAACTGGAGAATACTCTGCAAGTAAAAAAATTAATATTAAATCAGACAAAATAGACCTTAAAGAATTAATTTCTAGAGAGGATAAGTATGGTGAGTATGCTTGGTCTGTTATTTCTAAGATTATCAAATATGCTTCTTCTTTAGTTCCATCAATTACAAAAGATTTCAATGATATTGATGAAGCAATGAGATTAGGTTTTAATTGGACTAAAGGTCCATTTGAAATGTTAGAAGAAATCGGAGTTGAAACTTTTTTTGGTAAGATTGATGACGTTAAAGGAAATGCTTTTTTAGAAAATTTATCTAAAAATAGAAATCAAGATTTTTATGGATCTAGACAAAAATACACTGACATTGAAACGTTTGGAAAAGCTAAAAAGAAAGCATTAAGTGTAGATGGAAACAGTTCAGCACAGATATATAGATTTAATGATTATAATATTGTTGAGTTTACCACTAAAGCAAATGCTCTAGATTATGATTCAATGGATGCTTTAAAAAAAGCCACAGACAAACCTTTGATTATAATAAATGAAAGCATGCAGTTTTCTGCTGGAGTAAACTTGAGTTATACAATGGATTTTGCGAACAAAAATGATTTTAAATCCATAGAAAAATTTATTAGATATTTTCAAGAAACCTGCAAGCATCTTAAGTATTCTAATCACCCGGTGATATCTGCACCATCAGGTTTAACTCTTGGAGGTGGATTTGAAGTAATGGTCCAAAGTAATTTTGTTGCTTCACATACAAATATTGTAGTTGGATTAGTGGAAACAATAGTTGGACTGATACCAGCTGGAGGTGGATGTAAGGAAATGTTGGCAAGATGGCTTGATACAGACGAGGCTAAAAAAGATCCTCATTATGCACCACTTAAAGTATTTGATATTATTGGTTATGGAAAAACAGCAACTTCACCAATTGAGGCAGAACCATTAAAATACTTAAGACCAGAAGATAAAAAAATAATGAATAGAAATAGTTTACTAGAAGTTTCAAAAAAGATCTTAGACGACAATAAAGAATTTAAAACTCCAACAGAGACTGAATTTAAACTACCAGGAAAAGAAATTTTAATAGAAATGAATAAAATTATAGAAAACCTTTATAATGAAAAAATAATTCGTGATCACGGTGTTACTGTTGCAAAAGAACTGGCTCATGTTTTGAGTGGAGGAGATACAACTATAGATAAAACTTTATCAGAAGATGATTTATTTAAATTAGAATTAGATGCTTTCATGAGATTAATAGAGACAAAAGAAACTCAAGACCGTATTAAACACACACTAGCAACAGGAAAGCCTTTAATTAACTAATATCTATCATCTTCTTCTTTCTTTACCTCGTTTTCTAATATTTCTTCTTTTTTTTCTTCTATTACTTCTTCTTTTTTAAATTCTATTATCTTTTCACTTTGTTCTTTTTCTTTAATTAATTGGTCATTAAACTTTTTAATCAATTCTTCTTCTTTTGCTATTTGCTCCTCATCAAATTTCCTTTCCCACTCTTTTATTCTCTCTTCTTCATCTTTAATTCTTTTTTCTTCGAGAATTCTAGCTTGAATTATTTTTTGTTCTCTTAAATTTTCTAATCTTATTTTTTCTTCTTTTAGTTGTAATTCTTCCTGGATTTTTCTTTGATTGAGTTCATTTAATCTTAATTCGTTAAGTTCTTCTATTTCTAATTGTTCTTTTAGTCTAAGTTGTTTTTCTTTTTCTCTTAACTCATCAGCTTCTTTTAATATTTTTATTTCTTTTTCTCTTATTCTTTCAATTTCAATTTTTTTGATACTTTGTTCAATTTCTTCAAGTTTTTGTTTTTGATAATTTAATTTATGTTCTTCTTCAATTAACTTTTGCATATTTTTTTTTTGTTTATCAATCTCAATATTTTTTAATCTTTCTTCTTCATCTTTTATTTTCTGTTTAGCTTCACGGGCTTTTTGTTTCTCAAGAGCCATTAATTTATCATTTTCAATTTTAGCTTTTTGTTGCTCTTGTCTTATTCTTTGCTTTTCAAAAAAATCTAATCTTAGTTTTTCTTCTTTTAATTTTAAATCATCTTGTCTTACTTTTTCCTCTTCTTCATCTCTTAGTTTTTGCTCTTCAGCTTTAATTCTTTGAGATTCAAGTTTAATTTTTTTTCTTTCAATCTGTTGCTGTTGTTTTATAATTTTTTCTTTCAGTTTTTCTTCATTAGCTATTCTTTGTTTTTCTTCCTTTATTAGATTTAATTCATTTTGTTTAATTAACCTTATTTCTTCATTTTTTTGTTTTTCTTGTTCTAACTTTTCTTTTTTTAATTCTTTAATTTTTTCTTCTTTTATTAATTTAATTCTATGCAGTTCTTTTTGTTTGGCTCTTTCTTTGAAATTATTGTATTTTTCTATTAGAGAAGATGATGTGAATTTTGTTAATTTTTCTATATTAATCTTTTTTAAAATTTTTAAGGGTTGTTCAATTAATTTTTTTTTACTTAAATTAATTTTTTTCCTAATTGTATTTTTTAGGACATTTTTCACAAACGTATCTCATCAATTTTCAATTAATAATAATAGTTATAGAGTGACTAAAATGGGTTCAACCTGAAATTTTATTCATTGTTAATTAAGCATTTTAAAGGAATTAATAAAATCTGGTCTTAATATATACTCTGAGCGTTTATCAGATTTTATTTTTTTCAATACTTCTAAACCATAAAGAACTTTTCCAACGGGTGTATATTCGCCTTCAAATAATGGTTCATCCTGTAGGATTATAAAAAATTGACTGTCTTCAGTATCATTCTTAAATGTTCGAGCTAATCCGACACTACCTTTGGTATAATTAAAATCATTATCAATTTCTGATTTAATTGTACCTAAACCTGATTTTCCAGTTCCAATTTTTCCATAATCTAAATTTCCTTTTTTTCCAAACTCTAGGTCACCAGCCTGGATAAGTTTATTTTCAATTACTCTATGAAAAGCAATATTCTCATAAGCGTTAGATTTAATTAAAGTTACAAATCTTTGAACAGCATTAGGTGAAATATTAGGGTAAAGTTCTATAATTACATTTCCACAAGGTGCATTTAAAACTGCGATATTATTTGGATTTTTAAAAGTAATATTCTTTGGATCAATATTTTTGACAAATAAACATTTATTCTTAACTATAAAATATGTGCAGAAAGTTGTGATAGCTAATAGGATTAAAAAAATAAAAATAAGTTTTTCTGATTTAGAAGCTTTAATTTTTTTTATCATTAAAAAGTAAATGTTTTATCTATTTCTTTTATTTTATTTTCAATATATGAAATTTTATTATTCAAAATAGGGTCTGATTTACGAATTTGGTTAATTTCTTTTTCCTTTAAAAATATCATGTGTGAGTAAACTTCCGCCATATCCTCTGAGGCTGTTGATTTAGAGTATTCTGTAAAAAAACCTTTCGTTTCTTTGTATTGTTCTAACCCTATATTTTCTGTACATGTAGAACATTCAGCATATTTAAAGTTAGAATTATTAAATTTAATCCACTCTTCTTCATTAAAAACCTCTTTATGTTGAAGATGTATTACATGAAAAACTTCATGATGGATTACTCTTTCAAAGTAGTTTTCATTAAATTTAATATCTAGTATTAATGTTTTCATTACATTATCTGGAATGCCAGCTGTATACAATTCTGAGATAGATAAATTTTTACACATAACAATATATTTCAGATTAATTTTTTTTAAATAATCATAAGAATATCTACTAAGATTTTTATGAATAATTTTATATTTTGCATCCAAATCTTTTTTATTTGGATTTGAACAAACAATATTTTTTTGAGTACCTAGTCTAAAAGGTCTGACAGCATAAAAATACTTAAGTTTATTTTTAGTATTTATTTCATAAATCTCTAAATTAGGTATTTTGATGAGATTATAGATAGTATTGGCTTTTAGCGGTGTAATAAAAATAATTAATAGTAAAATGGCTCTTATTAAGTTCATAATTATAAAGATAGAAGATATTCCATTATTAAAGAATGTGGTACATTTTATTTATAAATGAAAAAAGAAAGAAATAAAAACCCAATTCAACCTGTTAGTGGAACTAAAGTTCCAAGATTTGCTGGCCCATCTACATTTGCAAGGTTGCCAGAATTGAGAGATGTTGAAAGTTGTGATGTAGCAATTGTTGGAATTCCATTTGATGCTGGAACTAGTTACAGACCAGGAGCAAGATTTGGTCCAATGAGTATTAGACAGGCTTCAAGACATTTAAGAACTAATTATCATCCAAGTTATGATGTTGAGCCTTTTAAGGTGCAGCAAGTTGCTGATGCTGGTGATATCACTTGTAATCCATTTAGCATTGATGAATCGATAAAACAAATTGAAGCTGGAGCAACAGATTTATTGAATAAAGTTGGTGGTATAATTAGCCTAGGTGGCGACCATACAATTGCAGTACCTTTATTAAGAGCAATCAATAAAAAATGTAATGGACCAGTTGCCTTAGTACATTTTGATGCACATTTAGACACTTGGGATACATATTTTGGTGCTCCTTATACACATGGAACTCCTTTTAGAAGAGCAAGAGAAGAAGGTTTATTTTTAGATGATGCTTCAATGCATGTTGGAATTAGAGGTCCTCTTTATAGTAGGGATGATATTAAAAATGATGAAGAATTTGGTTTTAAAATTATTCACTGCGATGAGTTTCAAACACAAGGTACAGATAAAATTGCAGAAAGAATTAAAAAAAGAGTCGGTAATAATCCACTTTATTTGTCTATTGATATAGATGTTTTAGATCCAGCTTTTGCCCCAGGTACAGGTACTCCTGAAATTGCTGGAATGACTACAAGAGAAATGGTCAATGTTTTAAGAGGTCTGTCTGGTTTAAATCTTGTTTCTGCTGATGTGGTCGAAGTTTCTCCAGCATATGATCATGCCGAAGTTACTTCGTTAGCTGCAGCAACTATTGTTTACGAACTAACAAATTTATTTGCAAAATCATAAAGAAAGGATAGTTTCTCAAAATGCTAGATAAGAAAAAATTTTACATTAATGGTGAATGGGTTTCCCCAAAAAAACCAAATGACTTCAAAGTAACAGATCCCTCAACAGAAGAAGAGTGTGCTGTCATATCTTTAGGTGGAGTAGAAGATGTAAATGATGCAGTAAGTGCAGCAACTAAAGCTTTTGAAACATGGGCATTTTCAACAAAAGAAGAAAGATTAAAATATTTAGAAGCTTTATATGCTGTTTATAAAAAGAGATGGGCTGATATGGCTAAGGCTATAACTCTTGAAATGGGAGCACCAATTGATTTTTCGACACAATTACAAGCAGGAACTGGAGCTAGCCATATAAAATCTTATATAAAAGTTTTAAAAGAATATACGTTTGAAGCAAAGTTAGGAGAGCATGCACTTAATAATAACATTTTACACGAACCAAAAGGAGTTTGTGCATTAATTACTCCATGGAACTGGCCAATGAACCAAACTTGTTTAAAAGTTATTCCGGCAATTGCAGCTGGATGCACAATGGTACTTAAGCCATCTGAAATAGCTCCATTATCTTCGATGATTTTAGCAGAGATGATAGATGAAATTAAATTACCAAAAGGCGTGTTCAATCTAGTTAATGGAGATGGTGCAGTTACAGGAAATGCACTTACTAGTCACCCTGATGTAAATATGGTTTCATTTACAGGATCAACTAGAGCAGGTGCTTTAATTTCTCAAAATGCAGCAAATGATTTTAAGAGAGTCA
>ENA-OREM01001109-OREM01001109.1-marine-metagenome-genome-assembly--contig:-NODE-1109-length-14392-cov-3.023961_pt1 | contig 14392 bp, 13 predicted proteins | sample MGYA00248623_ERZ508561 | MGnify/ENA primary metagenome ERZ508561 (study PRJEB26227, sample SAMN06264494) | marine metagenome | isolation source: Columbia River Estuary | place: USA:Columbia River...
GCAATAACGGGTGCGCTGACCGAGAGCACCACATCGGCGCTCAGAGCGTAGACAGTGAGAAATCCCACACCGGGAAGCAAAGCCTCCACGAGCCCGCGTGTCTTGCCCACCGCAGCCCACAGTGCCGAGAGAGAGGGCTCCTCACCCGGGTGCACACTGGCAAGAGCACTACCCGAGAGCGCCTGGAAAAACTGTGCTGGTCTTTCTTGGGGCTCGTCAGAGTGCGACATCGGTCACCGGCGCGGCCTGCTCGGAGTCGGAGGTTGCGGGAACCCGCAAAGGCAACAATTCCCGCGGAGGCATCGGGATGGAGCCGCGCACCACCACCACGTTTCTGATCATCTGGTGAATAGTCTCCGCCGCAGTCGCATCCTTCGCGGCGTGACCACCAATCACGGCTCGCAAAAACCACCGGGGACCATCGATTCCCACAAAACGCACCGCCCGGGTGCTAAAAGATCCCCCCGCTTGCACGGGAACGCTGGCCTTCACTTCCGGGCCAAACGGGCCCTCAACCTCGGTGGCCTTGCCACCTTGTTTGATGATTTGGTCCATAATTTGGGACCGAATTCCATGCCACAGACCCGAGGAGCGTGGAGCGGCGAAGGGTTGCAACTGCAACGTGGAGCCTTCATATTCCAGGGTGACTGCCACGGCACGGTTATTGGACTTATCTACCTCCAAGCGAAGTTGCATCCCCCGTTTGGGGTCAATGCGCAGGCTGCCGAGATCCACAGCAGGCTTAATCGCTCCGGCTTCGACTTCATCCAGCGGACCTTCGGTCGCGCGGTTGGCAGGCGCAGATTTCTCATACTCCCCCGCAAAGTCGTCGACGGTGGTGGGAATAGTGGTCACGAAGACTCCTTGGGTGCGGCTATTCCAGTAGATCCAAAACCCCCTGCAGAGCGATCACTCTGCGGAAGTTTTTCCACTGGATGGAAAATTGGTTGAGCAACGCGAGAAATAACGAGTTGGGCGATGCGATCACCGGGTTCAATACTAAAACCTTCGGTGCGATCGTGATTGATCAACACCACTTTGATTTCGCCCCGATAGCCGGCATCGATAACACCGGGTGAGTTCACCAGCCCAATGCCGTGTTTCAGGGCGAGACCACTGCGCGGCATCACAAAGGCAGCGTAACCAGGCGGTAGCGCCAGGAAGGTCCCGGTAGGGACCAGCGCCCGCTCCCCCGGCTCGAGCGTCAGTGCCTCGCTCGAACACAGGTCAGCGCCGGCATCACCGGGATGGGCAAAGTGCGGCACCACTCCCGTGATCAGGACATCAGGCGCGTCGGGTTTTTCCACGTCCCCAGGGTATACGTGGTCCAATAGAGCTATGTACTCCTACCGCGAACGACTTTCTCCCGCCTGGTGGCTCGTCACTGCCCTGGGCCTGTTACTGCCTGGCTCGCTGCTAATTTTCCTACCGCTGAACCCGGCTGTGGGAATTGCGGTGGGGCTGGTCTTGTGGTGGGGGTCAGTGGCACTGTTGTGGCTGAGCGCACCGGTGATCACCGTCTCTGCCGAGCAACTGAGCGCGGGTTCGGCGAGTATTGAACGCTCTTTCATCGCCCGAGTGGATGTCTACGACAAGGACGATGCCCGGGTGCAACGTGGCACAGGGCTCGATGCCCGAGCATGGTTGGTTCTGCGCGGATGGATAGACCCGGTGGTTAAGGTCACCCTCAACGATCCCCAGGATCCGACGCCATATTGGCTAATCTCGAGCAGGAGACCCGCACAACTGGCACACGCCCTTGAGCGAGTAGAACAGAACTAGCGCGAGCACTCCTGGCAGACAGGCCCTAGCTTGCTTTCGTGGTCGCGCTGCGAGCGGTGTTTCACCAAGAAACACTCCACACAGGTGAACTCATCCGCTTGGGGCGGCAGGACAACAACGTCGAGTTCAACGTTGGCAAGGTCCTGTCCAGCAAGCTCGAGCGAACCCAGGTTGTCAGCATCTTCGGAGTCGACAACGCCAGAGAGCTTGTCGGGCACACGTTCCTGCAAAGCCTGAATGGACTCGGTGTCCTCTTCAGACTTGCGCGGTGCGTCGTAATCGGTGGCCATCTAGGCTTACTCCCTCAATCTTTGGGTGATGTGAAGTGCGGCGATAGTTTGCCTGATGAAGCTTGGAAAAGGCAAACCCACACCGTCAATCGGGCTACAGGGTATCTGGAACCGCAGACTCGCGTGCGCGCCACACCCATAAATATCGCGAAAACTTCCGGGCATGCGTGACAAGCTAAGTTGGACGTTCTAAGAGGATGGTGGCACAACCAATGACAAATCTCGGCGTGGTCGGTGTAGAGGGTGACCAGTTAGTCCTGGTTTCTGAGGATGGCGTTCGCTATTACGTGCCGGTAACGGAAGCTCTCACCGATGCTCTTCGCCGTCGCCCCACGTCCTCTGGCACTTCACACAAAACCGGACCCAAGGAAATCCAGGCCCATATTCGTCGAGGCCTCAGTTCCCAAGAAGTTGCCGACCTCACCGGGGAAGAATTGTCCTATGTGCAAAAGTTTGAAGGCGCCGTGCTCTCCGAGCGCGAATTTGTTATTGACCAGGCCCTCACCGCACCGGTGAGTTTGCGCAGCGGTGAATCCAGCACCTTTGGGGAATCTGTCCGAGCTCGCCTCGCCGAAATCTCGGCCACGGAGGGCTCCTGGAGTGCCTGGCGAGAAGAACTGGGGTGGCGAGTGGAGGTGGTTTTCCAGGAAGGCGAAGTGGAACACCGCGCACGTTGGTCCTTTGACCCCAGAAAACAGCAGCTAGAGCCTCTCAACGACGATGCCAGCGTCTTGTCCCGTCATGAACCCATGCCCAGCACTCTGATTCCCAAACTTCAAGCAGTCGTGGACCCCCAACCCCGTGATCGTTTCGACTCAGAAATCTTTGAAGACTCTGACTTGGGGGAAACCGGACCACTGCTGGAGCCCGTCCCCTATGGTCGCTCCACCCCGGAAGATTCCCGGATGGCTGACACGGCAGACCTGCTGGAGGTCTTGCGCCGCAAGAGAGGCGAACGAGAGCCCGCTCCAGAGCATGACGATGATGCCACCAAAGGCGCCCATCCCGCCACCGGAGGAATCCGACTGGTAGACGCCTCGGAGGATTCCCACGATGCGTCGGTTACGAACATCACCGGCGAGGATTCTGATGACGATGGGGATGACGACCCCACACCGCCGCCCACCGGAAAAATTAAGCGATCGGAAATGCCCAGCTGGGACGACATTGTCTTTGGTGCGAAAAGCGACGAGGACCCCGCCTAAGCCCACGCACCCAAGGGAATCACCGGAATTTCCCTTTCTATCTCGCTCACCGAGCCGTGTTGACCCACCATCGCCATGGAAGTAGCGCTCGCCTGTGCTCGGCGATAGACGACTGAATGTCCCTGGCAGGCCACCACCACATCACCCAGACGTTGCGCCACCTGTGGATCAACGAGACCCAGTAGGCCCCCTTCGATAACTTCGTCACGGGTCATCACCCACGCGGCATCACCCAGAGTCTCACGCCATGCACTAGCGAGGTCTTCCCGGGCATCAGGAGTAGTGGCATAGAGCTGCACTGCCCTGGGCTCCCCACCCCACGCCACCACATTCTCAAGCAGCGGGGACCCTTCATCGATGAAAATTTTGCCCTCGGGCGCAATATCTACCATCCCGTGGTCTGCAGTAATAATGAGCCCCTCATCCTCGTGCAGGAGGGATTCAATCTCACGACCCCACTGATCCAATTCCTCTAAACGGTGAGTCCAGGAGAGCGAACCGCAACCGCTCGAGTGTCCCGTTCGATCCAGCGCCGGCCAATACAGGTAGGCAAGCGCGGAATCGTGACTATCAAAAAACTCCCGAAGCGCCACACCCTGTGCCGGAAGGGAATTCACTCCCTGGAACTGAGCGCCACGCCAGGTTGCCAGGGTAAAGTCACTGCCCTGAAAGCGCGGCTCCCCCAGAGCAAGGGAGGCGATGCCATCGTGGTGGGCCCGCTCAAACAGCGTGGGAACCCGCTGCCAGGTGTCGGGGTCCACATGGGGGCGCCACGACTTGAGATGGTTGATCAGGACACCTGAGTCAGGGTCGCGCAGCGTGTAGCCGGCGATTCCGTGTTGGCCAGGCTCCACACCCGTGGTGAGGGTGGTCAGCGCACTGGCCGTAGTCGAGGGAAATCCCGCATCAGCACTGAGACCTCGGCTAGCCCACCGCGCACTCAACCATCGAGCATGCCCAGAAACCCCCCGCAGATTGTGGGCGCCAAGTCCATCGACGACTAACACGGCTGCTCTTTTGACCGGCCCCAAGTCCAAGGGATTGCTCTGTCCGTGGAGTGCGCTGAGCGAACTCGAGAGGATATCGGCAAGCCTGAGCGTGGTTGCCAGCGGGACGAGTACCATAGGCGCCATCCTATGACTGCCACTCCCGCGCCCCCCGTGGACGCCTCGCCCGATTCTGGAAGCGAACGCATCGTTGATGTTGAGCTCACAGATGAGATGCAGGGGTCGTTCCTTGAGTATGCCTATTCCGTGATCTATTCCCGGGCGCTCCCGGATGCCAGAGACGGCCTCAAGCCAGTGCAGCGGCGGATCATTTACCAAATGTCCCAGATGGGTCTCACTCCAGAAAAGGGCCACGTCAAGTCAGCCCGAGTAGTCGGGGACGTGATGGGAAAGCTGCACCCCCACGGTGACAGCGCGATCTACGACGCCCTAGTTCGACTCTCTCAGTCCTTTAGCATGCGCGTACCGATGATCGACGGGCATGGGAACTTTGGCTCTCTGGATGATGGACCGGCAGCGGCGCGATACACCGAGGCGCGGCTCATGCCAGCGGCCATTGCCATGGTGGAAAACCTGGATGAGGACGTAGTCGACTTCATCCCCAATTACGATAATCAGCTCACGCAACCCAGTGTCTTACCGGCAGCACTGCCGCACTTGCTGATCAATGGCGCCAGCGGGATTGCTGTGGGAATGGCCACCAACATGGCCCCGCATAACGTCCATGAGGTAGTGGCTGCGGCCCGTCACCTGATTGAGCACCCTGAGGCAACCCTGGAAGACCTCATGAGGTTTGTGCCCGGGCCCGACCTGCCCACCGGCGGTGCCATCGTCGGGCTTGAGGGAATCACCGAGGCCTACGCCACCGGTCGCGGAAGCTTCAAAATGCGCGCGAGCGTCAGTGTGGAATCCATCGGCCCCCGAAAAACAGGACTTGTGGTCACTGAACTGCCCTACCTGGTCGGACCGGAGCGAGTGATCGACAAGATCAAAGACGCGGTCAACGCTAAGAAGCTGCTCGGCATCAGCGATGTCACGGATCTCACTGACCGCCATCACGGTTTACGGCTTGTCATCGCGATCAAGAGCGGCTTTGACCCCGAAGCAGTCCTCGGTGAGCTCTATCGACTAACCCCGTTAGAAGAAAGCTTTTCGATTAATTCCGTCGCTCTGGTGGAAGGCCAACCTCAGACTCTCGGCCTGGTGGAACTTCTGCGTGTGTATGTTGCTCACCGCCTCTTGGTGGTGACCAGGCGCTCGCAATATCGCCTCACCAAACGCCGCGAACGCCTACATCTCGTCGAGGGATTATTGAAGGCGATCGTGGATATCGACGAAGTGATTGCCCTGATTCGCTCTTCGGATGACGCCGGTGTCGCCAAAACTCGCCTCCAAGAAGTTTTTAGCCTCTCTGGTGAACAAACTGACTACATTCTGGAGTTGCGTCTGCGTCGCCTGACCAAAATTTCTCGCATTGAGCTCGAGTCCGAGCGCGATGCGTTGGTGGCTGAAATTTCCCACCTCACGGAATTGCTCGGTAGTGAGGAATTATTGCGCCACACAGTCTCCGACGAGATGGCCAGCGCCGCAGAATCTTTTGGCACCCCCCGACGCACGATCCTGCTCGACCAAGTCGCCCCCACCGCTCGTGCTCCGCTCGCGGCAGAGAAGTTAGAAATTGCTGACGCACCCTGTTATGTGGCGCTCACCGCAAGCGGACTGATTTCGCGGATGTCCGATCCCTCACCACTGAGCTCTGGCTCGACAAAACCCGCTTCCCACGAGGCACTGCTAGCAGGGGTTTCCACCAGGCTCAAGGCACGTCTTGGTGCTCTCACGAGCGATGGAGTCCTCCATGCTTTTGAACCCATGGACCTGCCAGTCCTCGAGAGCGACACACCACAACTCGCCCGGGGTATTGCCATCACAGAGTACCTGAGCTTGACTTCCCGGGAAGCGAAGGTTCTGGGGTTATTCACTCTTGAAGATGCTCCCACCATCGTGATCGGCACCGCGCAGGGGGTGGTCAAGAGAGTTGCCCTCGAGGGCTTGGGCGACAAACCCCATCAGAGCGTTATGAGTCTCAAAGACGGTGATTCCGTGGTGGGCTCGTCCCTAGCGCCGGATGATGCCTCTGTTGTTCTCATTACCAATCAAGCGCAGTTATTGACCTTTAGCGCGTCACTGATTCGCCCCCAGGGGCTCGGTGCCGGCGGTATGACAGGAATCAATCTCCCCGAGTCCGCCACCGTAATCTGCGCAACAGCCGTACTCGGAGACACAGCGGACGTCATCACGATTTCTGGATCTAGCGAAGTACTCCCAGGAACAGCCACGCTACGCGCCAAGCGCTCCGCGCTCGAGACGTTCCCTCCCAAGGGCCGAGCCACCTCGGGAGTGCGCTCGCACAGTTTCTTGCGAGGCGAAGACGTGCTCACCCACGCCTACGTGGGAGCCCATCCCCAGGCCTTGGGGGCCAAAGGACAGATCATCTCGTTGCCGAAGGATCACTCCAAGCGTGATGGCTCAGGAAGCCCGCTGAGTGACACCGTGGTGTCCCTGGGGGAAGAGCTTTCCTAAGCGTCGATGCGTTCGCGGTTAACGCCAGGGCCCGAGACGATGAAATCACGGCGGGGCGCCACTTCGGAGCCCATCAGTAGTTCGAACACATCGGAGGCTGCTTGAGCATCCGTGACTCGCACCCGGCGCAGCATGCGCTGCTGGCGATTCATCGTCGTTTCCGCGAGTTGGTCCGCATCCATTTCGCCCAGACCCTTGTATCGCTGAATGGGCTCCTGATAGGTCTTTCCGGCCTTCGCAAGCTCCGCCAACACCGTGACAAGCTCCTCCTCCGAGTAGGTGTAGATCAGCTCGGGCGGAGTCTTACCTCGGGTATTCACCACGACGCGGTGCAGGGGTGGAACGGCGGCATAGACCCTGCCCTCTTCCACGAGAGGACGCATGTATCGGAAAAATAGCGTGAGCAAGAGGGTTCGAATGTGTGCCCCATCGACATCGGCATCAGACATGATGATGACCTTGCCGTATCGCGCCTGGCTCACATCAAAAGTACGACCCGAACCGGCACCAATCACCTGAATGATGGCGGCACATTCGGCGTTATCCAACATGTCCTGAAGGGATGCCTTTTGGGTGTTGAGAATTTTCCCTCGGATCGGCAAAAGGGCTTGATATTCACTATCCCTGGCGAGTTTGGCGGTGCCCAGGGCCGAATCGCCCTCCACGATGAATAATTCGGATCCGTCGGTTTCCTTGCTGCGGCAATCCACCAACTTGGTAGGCAACGTGGAGGACTCCAGCGCAGTCTTGCGCCGTTGCGTTTCCTTCAGAGCTCGGGCTGAGAGCCTGGTCTTCATTTCCGCGACAATTTTTTCCTGGAGCAACGCACTCGCGGCTTTATCCTCGCGCTTGGTGGAGCTCAATTTTGCGGCAAGGCCCTGCGAAATCACCGAATTGACGATGGCTTTAACCCCGGGAGTTCCGAGTACTTCTTTGGTTTGGCCCTCAAACTGGGGCTCTGGCACCCGAACGGCCACGATTGCTGTCATGCCAGCAAAAATGTCGTCTTTGTCGACTTTGTCTTTACCGACTTTGAGCTTGCGGGCGTTCTTCTCAATTTCGGCGCGCAAAGTTTTCGTCAGGCCCTGGTCAAAGCCCTGTTGGTGAGTTCCACCCTTGGGGGTTTGAATAATGTTGACAAAACTCTTGACGACGGTGTCATAACCGGTGCCCCACTGGACCACCACGTCGACATGCGTGTCCCTCACGACATCTTGCGACTCCAGCTTGCCGGTGGCATCTAAAACGGGAACAGTTTCCTCGAACTGCCCTTCACCACTGAAGTGCCAAGGCCCCACAACGGGCTGGTCGGGAGCAAGGAATTCAAGGAATTCACTCAGTCCTCCCGCGGCAGAAAAAGTGGTGTTCACCACCTCTTCCCCGGTGTGGTCGACCAAGTGAATGGACAACCCTGGAACTAAGAACGCGGTTTGCCGAGCGCGCTCGGTGAGTTCCGCGGCGGCAAAGCGGGCTTTTTTGCCAAAGATTTGGGGGTCTGGCCAAAATCGAACCCGAGTTCCGGTGACCCCTTTCTTGACCGAGCCCAGAGCGCGCAGCTCGCTTTTGCTCACAAAGGGCTCAAAGGTTGACTCAGGTGAGGGTCCCTCGGTGTCAGCAAAGAGGCCAGGCTCCCCCCGATGAAAGGACATGGCCCAGGTCTTGCCTTCGCGATCAACTTCCACGTCCACACGAGCGGACAAAGCATTCACCACCGATGCCCCCACGCCGTGGAGACCACCAGAGGTGGCGTAGGAGCCTGCTCCGAATTTTCCCCCGGCATGCAATTTGGTGAACACCAGTTCCACACCGGTCAGCCCAGTGCGCGGCTCGATATCAATGGGAACACCACGTCCCGAGTCCGATACTTCCACGCTGTGATCAGGGTGAAGAGTGACCGTAATGTCGTGACCGTGCCCGGCAACGGTCTCGTCAACAGAGTTATCGATAAGTTCCCACAGGCAGTGCATCAGCCCGCGGGAATCGGTCGACCCGATATACATACCGGGGCGTTTCCGAACAGCTTCGAGACCTTCCAACACGGTCAAATGACGAGCTGAATAATCAGTTGTAGGCACAATCACGCTTTCGTTGGACACTAATTCCAGATTGAGCATAGGCCCGCCCTGGCGCGCACACGGCCAAGTCAGCGGTGGGTTGGGGATACGCGGTGGGCGAAACTGGGAGCGTCAATGACATATTTGTCACCGGGGCATGGTGGAATAGTCACACCAGTTCCACTAGCCCCAAGGAGATTCGCATGTCGAACACTGCAACGGAGACCTTAGACACGTCACTCGACGAGGTCAACGCTATCGGCGCTCTCGACGTGTGCGATTCGTGTGGCGCCCAAGCGTATGTTCGGGTCACGCTTGCCTCAGGCGAGTTGCTGTTCTGTGGACACCACGCAACGAAGCACCGCGAGTCTTTGGGAGACAAAATCGTGAAGTGGCACGATGAGACCAACAGGCTCCGAGACGACATCACCGCGTAAAGGCACTACACCTATGCGCCAGGCGCTAATTTCTACCGCTGCGCTGGGTGCACATCTCTCAACCCTCGCAGGTAGTGAGCAGGCACTGGATCTCCGAGGAGATGCGTATGGCCTGGGGGCAGCCCAGGTGGCCCCTATCGCCCGCGATGCCGGTTTTCGCTATGCCCGCTACTCCCCTGGGCGTGGTCACTCCAACGCTCTCGCGCCTGCGCCAGACGACATGCCCCTGGTGAGCGAGTGGTTCCTCAGCGACCAGCACACCATCGTCACCTTTAGGGCCGAGGTGGTGGCGCTCAAGCACGTGCCAGCTGGGACCACCGTGTCGTACGGATATGAATATGCCACCGGCGAGGACACCACGTTAGCTCTCATTAGCGCAGGCTTTGCCGATGGGGTGCCGCGCACGGGATCCCCCGGCGCTCGCATCAGAGTGGGTGACACGACGTATCCGATTGCTGGTCGTATTGCGATGGATCAGTGTGTGATTGATGCCCCGGGTCTGGAATGCGCAGTGGGTGAGCCTGCCATCATCTGGGGCGATGACCCCACCGTGAGCCAGTGGGCCCTATGGTCCGCACGGCCTGAAGGAGCTCTCTTGTCTCACCTCTCCCCTCGGGTGGTGCGGACATGGATTTAGATTTCGCCCCGCTTGCCGATATATCGCTGGGCGCCTTTGGCGCCAATGTATCCCTGGCCAAACGTGAACTTGCCGGTGAAGCGAAACTGATGATTGCGATTAAATCTGACGCCTACGGCCATGGCGCCCGAGAACTTGCTCTCGCAGCCATCACCTCCGGCGCTGAGGCGCTGGCCGTTCTCGATATCGACACCGGTGTGGCGATTCGGCAGGTCGCCCCTGGCACACCGGTGCTGTGTTGGCTTCTTTCTCCCCATAACGATTTCCGCGAGGCGTCTGAGGCGTCCCTTGATCTCGGGATTTCTGCTCTGTGGCAGATAGAAAAATTGCGTCGCGAAGCCCCGGGCGGCAACACTCGGGTTCATCTGAAAATTGACACCGGATTGCACCGAAATGGTGCGCTAGCCAAGGACTGGCCAGAGCTTGTCGCTGCAGCCGCCACCGCCCAATCAGCCGGAGATATCTCGGTAGTGGGTATCTGGTCTCATCTGGCGGACACTTCGCTAGCAGAAGATCTCGTGGCACTAGAAAAGTTCCACCACGCGGTAGAAGTGGCCACTTCCGCTTCGCTCACACCGGAGCTTCTCCACATCGCAGCCTCGGCAGCGGCCTCAGACCTCCCCCAGGCTCGCCTGGACCTGGTCCGGGTCGGCATCATCGCCTATGGGATTAGCCCCTTTGATGACCGCTCAGCCAAGGACCTCGGTTTTGCTCCCGTCATGACCCTGCGCGCGCCCATTATTTCGGTGGATGAGAAACATCACACTGCCCGAGTGGGCATCGGATATGGCGATGGAGTCCTCCCCCTGCCACCGAACACAGGCTGGGTAGCGTGGAAGGGAACACGCCTTAATATTCGCGAGGTGGCCGTGGACCATCTCGTGATTGATATTGACCCCACCACCAACCCGTCCACCGGGGACATGCTCACCCTGTGGGGAGACCCCGACGCGGGCTCACCCCTGGCCGAAGACTGGGCTAGCTGGGCAGGCACCATTGGCGACGAGGTCGTCGCTGCTCTTGGCGCCCATATTCAGCGCCGCTTTATCGACTAGGAGTTATTTCCGGGAGCCCTGGGCTAATCGGGCGACAATCTTCGCTCGAGCACGCTGCGCCAAAGACTCAACCCGGTCGTGATACTCACCAAACTCAGGCGTTAGCCCTCGAGTGGCCAGAGCAGCAGTGACGAGATCGTTGGACCAGTGTGGGTTGAGAGCTAAGGCCGGACCGCCAATCTTGGTGGCAAATAAGCCCGGTGACACGATTCCTTCTTCGGAGGGAAACTCCCCAGCACGTGCACTGAGGTTCACCAACACCTGGGAGGGATCGAGCAGCGTGGTGTGGCCAATGGCGTTGACATAACCAGCACTGTCTCGCCCTTGATAATCCACTCCCGCCACTTCGCCAGAAAACCTCGGTGCCCGAAGATCGGCTTCCGAGGGGAAGACCCCCGCACCGGGAATAACCCGGCCGTCCGGAGTTGTCAGGGATGCCCCTAACAGGTCCCACCCTGTGCCCTGGGCGCACCAAATTGCTCCTCGGGCGCTCCAGGCGTGAAAGAGCTGCACCAGACCCAGGATCGCGCTCGCGCCAGGGTTGATGCTGGAGGTGGACCCACTGCCCACACACACGATGTCGACATCGGACACCGCATCCTGTGGGGAATGAATATCCACCATCGACACGTCATACCCAAGATGACGCAGTGAAGATCCGAGAATTTCTGCCGATGCGCTGGAGCCATTGAGTCCCAGGATCTGGGGCAACACCCGAGCAATCGTGAACGAGGTACTCACGAGGCCCCCTCGAGTTCCTTGTAGCCCGCAAGGCGCCGAATGCTCATCATCTGTTCGTAGTTCACAATCGCGTGCACAGGCTGGGCGGTGCTAGCCGCTAATCCCACCACGTGCCGAAGAGCCTCAGCGGTATCTTCCACTATGTCGCCATAGGGAATTCCCCGGGTTTCTAGGAAAAGCGCCCACTGCAGGGCTTTGGATCCCGAGAGCACATCGACGTGATCGAGCACCGAGATGTCGGCGTCATATATCCACGATGGATCGGGAGTTCCCTCATCGACTGCAATCCAGACGCGCTCCAGAGGTCCTTCCAGAGCATCAAGATTGACCTGGAGGCTGGGAAGGTTTTTCATCATGGTCAGAGCAATCTGGCGACCGCGATACGTGATGACTTCCCCCCGTCCAAAAACCGGTGCACCGCCTGCCATGGCAGTGGCCACTCGATCAGCCTGGAGGCCATCGTCCACCATCACATCAGCCATGGCCAAAGCCAAGGTCGCATCGACCCCGTAATGCAATCCGGGTGCAGGAAGCTCAAGGGTGAGCGAATTCCCCGAGAGCTCAATTGTTGCCGCGCTCCCCTCCATAGTGCGAAGAAGTGCGCGCGGCGCGCTGTGGTTGATATTCGCGCCGGGGTCCTCCTCCTGGTCAAAAAACAACGCAGCGGGAACTAAGCCATGGCTTGCGCTCAAGCGCGCCTGTTCCGAGACATCGATGGTGTGGACGAGCTGCCCGCTCTGAGAAAGTTTTGCCCCCATCATCGCCAGATTGGGATCCCCCGCATTGAGCACAACACCGTGTGATGCCCCTGCTGAGAGATCATGAAGCATGCGATAGACGTTTTCTGGTTCGCCAAAACGATTGAGTTGGTCCACCTGGACGTTGGTAAGCACCACCCAATCCGGTTTCACCAGGGCAGCGATCTGAGCACCATAGGCCTCATCAACTTCTAAGACGGCAATATCTGCTCGGAGTCTCCCCCGCAGGCTCGCCTGGGCGACCAAAGCAGACGCCAAGCCCTGGGGCAAATTACCCCCGGCTGGATTGGTGAAAACCCTCATCCCGTGGGCGCGAAGGACAGAGGCCACCATGGTCGTGGTCGTCGATTTCCCGTTGGAACCCGAGACGAAAATCACTCCATGGGCCAGATTCGACAACGTGGCACCCAAAATGTCGGGACGCATTCGAAGGAGAACTAATCCCGGAAAGGCTGACCCTCCGCCTCGAAGCCTCGTCGCAAAGCGAGCACACTGAGCAAGGGCGAAGGCAAGAAATTGACCCATGGGATTTATTCGAGGTAGTCGCGCAGAGCTTGTGACCTCGAGGGGTGGCGCAGTTTGGCCATGGTCTTGGACTCTATTTGTCGTATGCGCTCGCGCGTTACGCCAAAGGTGTCACCAATTTGGTCGAGCGTCTTCGGCATTCCATCGCCGAGACCAAAACGCATCCGAATAACGCCCGCTTCGCGCTCCGAGAGCGATTCCAAAAGGCTCTCGAGCTGACGCTGCAACATCGTGAAGCCCACAGCATCGGCTGGCACAACGGCTTCGGTGTCTTCGATCAGGTCACCGAATTCGCTATCTCCGTCTTCACCCAGAGGAGTGTGCAGCGAAATGGGCTCACGACCGTATTTCTGAACCTCCACCACCTTCTCAGGGGTCATATCGAGCTCGCGGGCGAGCTCTTCGGGCGTGGGTTCGCGACCAAGGTCTTGGAGCATCTGACGCTGGACACGGGCCAACTTATTGATGACCTCCACCATGTGAACAGGAATACGAATGGTCCGGGCTTGGTCTGCCATGGCGCGAGTAATCGCCTGACGGATCCACCAGGTGGCGTAGGTAGAGAACTTAAAGCCCTTGGTGTAGTCAAACTTCTCTACCGCGCGGATAAGACCCAAGTTTCCTTCTTGGATGAGATCCAAGAATTGCATTCCGCGACCGGTGTATCGCTTCGCTAGCGAGACGACGAGTCGAAGGTTTGCCCCCAGCAGGTGGTTCTTGGCGCGCTGTCCGTCTTTGGCAATCTCATGCAATTCACGAGCAAGCTTGGTGGTCTTCTGCGAGGCCGTCATCGCCGAGAGTTTTTCCTCGGAGAACAAACCAGCTTCAATTCGCAGGGCAAGTTCCACCTCTTGCTCGGCATTAAGCAAAGCGACCTTACCGATTTGCTTAAGGTAATCCTTCACCGGGTCCGCGGTCGCGCCCGTAATAGTGGTCGAAATAATCGGAGCGTCATCGTCATCCGTGCTCGAGAGAACTAACGCCCCCTGAGGAAGAACTTCTTTTTCTACTTCTTCTTCGTCATCATCGCTGCCGAGATCAGCCAAACCAGCGATGACTTCGGCCCCTAGTTTTTCCGCAACGACGTCAGGGGCGACCTCTTCGCCCTCGACTACGACCCCTTCGACATCCTCGCTAGAAGCAGCGGCCTTGGTCGACGCTTTCGCGGCAGACGCCTTCGTAGCGGGAGCCTTCTTCGCGGGCTCTTTCTTTGCAGGCGCTTTCTTGGCTACCGCTTTTTTCTTTGCAGGTGCCTTCTTAGCCGCAGCCTTTTTAGCAGGCGCTTTTTTTGCAACGGCTTTTTTAGCCGGCGCTTTTTTCG
>ENA-OREM01001110-OREM01001110.1-marine-metagenome-genome-assembly--contig:-NODE-1110-length-14379-cov-4.101874_pt1 | contig 14379 bp, 13 predicted proteins | sample MGYA00248623_ERZ508561 | MGnify/ENA primary metagenome ERZ508561 (study PRJEB26227, sample SAMN06264494) | marine metagenome | isolation source: Columbia River Estuary | place: USA:Columbia River...
AATTCCGAGCATCATGGTGGGTGCTCGAATGGGGTATAAAAAAATCGCAATCGTTGGAGCGGATCATTCGTGGTTGTCAGACTTGGTCGTTAATGAGAAAAACGAATCGCTGCTAAGACATGTTCACTTTTACGATGTAGAAGGAACGCAACCGATGAAAGTCGAGGATCGCATTAATCGTCCGCGCAGGCTCCATGAAATCTTGCATAAATTCTACTTATCCTTCAAAGGATATTGGCAAATAAAAACGTTCGCGAAATCCGAGGGTATAGTGATTTACAATGCGAGCAAAGTAAGTATGATCAATTCTTCATTTTTGATTTTTTCTGAATTTCTGAATTTTCCATAATACATCTTACCTATGCAGTGCAATGGCAACAACAGTAATTTCTGTATTACATCCCATCAAAGAAATATTGCGTAGCAAAAGTTACTCGTAAAAAAAGAAATATGAATCTCTTGAAAGAGTAACATTTGGAGGTGAAAAGTCATCTAATAATCTCCATGATTTAATATTAGAAATATTTCCTAATAGTAGGATTAATAATATATATGCATCAACTGAGGCAGGTGCTTTGTTTTATGCAGAAGGAGAATTCTTTAAAATCTCAGATAGTATTGTTGACAAAATAAAGATAGTTGATGATGAATTACTTATACATAAATCTCTACTTGGTAAATCAGATAGCTTTATTTTAAATAATGATGAGGAGAAGATTATGGCTAATCTTAAAACAGACAATAAGTTACGCATGAATTTATGACCAGCCTCTAATTGGGCAACCTCTATAAACTCATTTGGTTGGTGCGCTTGAGCGATATCACCTGGCCCGCACACTACTACAGAATATCCTGCATCTTGAAATTGTCCCGCCTCAGTCCCATCGCTCACGAATTGATCGCCATTATCACCAGTAATCGAGCGCACAAGCAATTCGGCTTCGCCATTATTTTCTGGCTTCAGGGGCGTGACTGCATAGCGGGACGTCAGAATTATATCTGCTTCCGGTCGTACAGCTTGCATCGCTGTTTTTACCTCCCGCACTTTTTCAGCATACATGCGATCCAAATTTTGGGTATCGTCACTTGGAACTGCTCGATAGCCCATGTTGAACTGGCAATCTTTGGCGGTGATATTATCTGCCGTTCCACCAGAAATCGTGCCCACATGCCATGTTGTGTAGGGCGGATCAAACATCATTGCTAAAGGTTCCGGCTCTTTTGAGCGGTTAATATCATTCTGCTCTGTTGCCCATTGGATAAGTCTTGCACCCTCATGAATAGCACTAACACCCTGATAATGAATTGAGGAATGAACCTCATAACCTACAACTTGAGTTGTAAAGCCAGAGCCACCTTTGTGGCCCGTAACTGCTTTCATCATGGATGGCTCCCCAACAATTACGGCAGAACCTTTTGGAACTACTCCTTGCATAGCTGCGATCATTGGCGGCGCACCAGTGCAACCAACTTCTTCGTCAAAACTTAGCGCCAATTGTAGTGGCCTAGACACGCCAATGTAGTGCGCCTCGACCAATGCCCAAATTGCTAGAGCATCAAAGCCCTTCATATCGCAGGTGCCACGGCCATAGTACCGCCCATCTTTTTCAACGACCTCCCAAGGATTTGTTTCCCAATTCTGGCCATCGATTGGCACAACATCAGTATGCCCTGACAAAACTATTGCCCCGGCGATTTCTGGTCCAACATGAGCAAATAGGGCAGCTTTATGAGGTTGATCTGGATCAGTCCAACGGTGTGCAGATATCCCATGCGAATGCAGGTAGCTCTCAACCCAATCTACCAGCGGCAGGTTGGTCTCACAGCTTACTGTTGGAAAGCTGACCAATTTACACATCAAATCAAACGGGCTTAAGCGATCAAGATTTTCATTTGCCATTTCAAAATCCATTCAAATAGGCTCGGAGTAATACAAAAATTATTCACATCAGGTAAGATTAATCTTACCGCGGCGATTACGCTACTTCAGACCAGTTTCAGTTCCTATTATACACTAGACGTAGAATAGCGGTGGGCCTAGGGATTTGTTGGGTGCTGTCAGACGAATGAGAACTCGCATCGGATTGCTGGCGCAGCCTGAATCTATGCGCTCAATAATTGGCGCCACTCAGTAAGAGCGGCGGTTCGATTGAGCTTGAAATTGATGCGTGAATAGCGATTCAGTTGTCAAATAAAATTACCCCCGAATGAATTTGTAAGACTAATACTAAAGGCCCGTGGTCCGAGACGCGGGGCCCTATGATAGGGGGGCCCGGTCCGTGGTCCTGCTCAGATGTCGTTCTTGCCGAATGTGCCGCCAGACAAGCGCGGTGAGGATGGTGCGCCAAAATATTATGAATATTTAGTGTGCAAAGCCGACAGTCTCTCGCAGCCACCTCAATGCCTTTTGGACATGGCGGAGAAAATTGCACAGCGAGATATAGAGGCACAGTTAATTGCGGCTGAAGTTGCTAGAGATAGAGCGCAAAAGAGGCGGAAGCGTCATGAACATTCGGAGATGCTATCACCCATTGAGCAGTTCAATGCAGACCATGATCTAACACAGGTGCTGTTAGAATGCGGTTGGGAGCCACGAGGGCGGGCTTGCTATGCGTCGCCCTATTCTCATAGCAAAGGGCCATCAGTCTATGTTTACGACCAGCGTGCAGTAAGTTTCACCAGCAGTGATGCTGGACAGCTTGGTAAAGAGACGGCCAATGGCTGGACGACCTATGACGCTTGGGATGTCTTTGTGGCGCGCGTACATGGCGGCAGCAAGCGGGCTGCTCTTGAGAATTACTGCGAAGTGTCCGGCTACAACCAAGTCAAACTGCATACCATTGTTAAAAAGTGGGGGCAGTCGTGATGGAACCGAATAAACTTCAACACACCGCAGTCGATACATCGAAAAAACCTGTTGAGTTCGGCGATGGTCGTGTGGCGCCTAACCTCGAACAGTTGAAACTCGACGTTTCTAAAGATGGTATAGTGAAATCTCTCAGTAACATGGTCACGATACTGGACGGATTGAGTTGTTGGTCTGGAGTGTTTGCTTTCGACGAGCTTGCAGAACAGATTATGGTCCTCCGGCCCCTACCCAACAGCCGCGGCAATCCGAACTTCCACAATCCTCGGCCATTGCGAGATGAAGATATCAGCACCGTCAAGATTTGGCTAAATCGTAAACTAAAATGGGCGACAGTGACTGGAAGTGATATATTCGATGCCATTCAGCTAGCAGCCCGTGAACATATTATCTCACCCATCCGTCATTATATTGAGGGTCTGCCCCCCATGGAGGTGGACGAGGCGCGTGATTTTCTCACAGAGGTGTTGAACACGCACTTCAGCCTACGCCGTTACGGCGAGCATCCAGATGCAATACGATATTCGGAACTGGTATTTCGCAAATGGTTAATCTCGGCTGTTGCACGCGCTCTGCGGCCTGCGTGTAAGGCTGACCACGTGTTGATACTTGAAGGCGCACAGGGCGCAGGTAAATCGACAGCCATACGTATTTTGTGCGGTGACGCATACTTTGGAGACAGCCTACCAAAGCTCGATAGTAAAGATGCGGCTGACTACGTGCGCGGCAAGTGGATAATTGAGCTGGCAGAACTGTCATCTGTGTCGAAGACGGAGGTCGAGCATGTGAAGGCCTTTATCACTCGCACAGAGGAGAAGTTCAGGCCAGCCTATGGGCGCAACGAAATCGCCTACCAGCGCCGCTGCGTGTTCATTGGAACCACAAACCGCACGGACTACCTGCGTGATGAGACAGGCAACCGCCGTTTTTGGCCCATTAAGCTGGAGACAGTCGACATAAAAGCAATAGAGCGGGACCGTGATAAGATTTGGGCAGCGGCGAAGGCGCTCTATGGTGCTGGCGAGCAGTGGTGGTTGACAGATGCCGAGGCGCTGCTGGCAGAGGCACAGCAGGAACGGCGCACAGCCGTGGACCCTCTTTACGATGAGGTGGCAGAATGGCTCAGCTCAACTAAAAAGATGGAAACCTGCATGCGAGAAATTATGCAACAGGTAGCCTTTGTCGATGAGGCGACATCAGCCGCTGCTATAACACCACTTCTGCAGCATCGCATCCGCGGCGCGTTAAATGCGGCAGGCTTTGAAAGCACGGGACGGAAGTTCAGCGCAGGCGACTACAAGGGCATGACGAAGTTCGCGCTTGTGCATCGCGAGGCGCGATAGCCCCCCACGGTCCAAAAAGAGGGGAGCGTAGTGGTGGAGCAAGCCTCCGTTACGCGCTTTCCGCCCCTATTAGGGGGGAGCGGTGGAGCGGGTGGAGCAATTATACCGAAACAATTATAGCATATATAACATTATGTTTTACATAGTTTATTACGGTCTAATAGGGAAACGGTATTTTGGACCGCGGAGGCGTTGCGTAAGTTACATGGAATTTGCTCCACTCGCTCCACCGCCCTCAAATAAACAGCTGGAAGCAACACTGCATTTCAGACATTCGTCTAATTTCCACCCTATTTTTATTCTGAAACATTTAATAGTGAACTAGCCATTATCTCTGCGCGCTCTTTCAGAGTATTCGGCAATAAATGTGCGTAACGTTCTGTCATTGATATGTGATGATGTCCAAGAAGTTTTTGCACTTCATAAATGCTAGCACCATTATTGATTAGCAAACTTGCAAAAGTATGGCGGAGATCGTGGATCCTTACATTGTCCAACCGAGCTGTTTTGCGCGCTTTTGCAAAGGATACCTGCATACTGGTATAGGGCAGCTGTGTTTTTGGGTTTGTAAAAACACAGTTTAAAGCCATCGTTGGGGTTCCCAGACTTTCGGATTTTTCTTTGACCCGATAAAGTTCCTTGATGGCAGAGTCACTTAAGACAATGCGTCGACTTCGTCCATTTTTTGACAATCCGATAAATAATTCCTGTTTTGGGAGGTTCACATCGCTCCATTTGCATAATCGTAATTCACTGCTTCGAGCACCTGTAAGCAATAATAATTTTATGAATGAATGGAGATATGGATGTGGTTCTTTGGAACAGGCACTTAGCAACCGTCGTATTTCATCAGGTGTGAGAAAACGTTGAACATGATCACCAGTTGGAAATTTTTTTATGATTGCCTTATTGAAAGGATTTTTTTCTAGGTACTCCCATTCTACAGCCACATTAAATATCCGGTTTAAAAGTCCAGCATGTTTATTGACAGTAGATGGTTTGTATTTTGCCTGAATTTGTTTGGTCATCCATGTATCTAAATCTTCCGCGCAAATTTCTCTTAATAATTTGTGTCCGAATGGGTCTGCCAAATGTTTGTAATAAACATACCAATCAAGTTTGCTTCTACGCTTAGTGGATTGAGAAAACGGGTAATATCTTTTTAAGAAAAAATTTTCGAATGTCATTAAGTTATCTACCACTTCTTTACTTGGTATTTTGTTACCAAGTTTAAGTAGCTGATTTTTTATTTTTAATTTTAATATTCTTTTCAAGAAACTTATTTTGTTTTTAAAAGGAGGATATCTTAAAGGAGGATCTATCCATAGAGGCTTAGAAATGTATGGTTTGAAATGAGAAAATGTATCAAATGTTGATTCTCCGTGGTATTTTCCCATACCACTTTGTCCAACTCCTCCAAAAGGCAGTCTGTCATTTGCTATGTGCATAACAGTATCGTTAATAGCTCCACCTCCAAATGGGTAAGATTCTAAAAATTTTTTTCCAAATTCACTTCTGTTAGTAAAAATATATAATGCTAAAGGATGTGAATATTTATTTACTAATTCATCAACCTCTTTAAAATCACTATATTCAATAATAGGTAATATTGGTCCAAATATTTCATCTTCCATTATTTTAGAATCTAAATTTTCAACTTCTACTATTGTTGGTTCAAAAAACTTACTATCCATATCAAATTTGCCACCATGCAATATTTTTTCGTTTTTAAGTAATGAATAAAGATATTTCATATGTTTATCACTAATGATTCTCCCATATTCTTCACATTTTATAACATCATCACTATAGGTTTTAATAATTTGGGCAATTAATTCTTTAATTAAATCGTTTTTTATTTTTTTATTTACAATTAAAAAATCAGGAGCTATACATGTTTGACCGCAGTTAGTGAATTTTCCCCACACAATTCGTTTTGCCGTAACCTTGATTGAAGCAGTTTCGTCAACTATACAAGGGTTTTTTCCACCAAGTTCAAGAGTTGTAGGTGTTAAATTTGTAGCAGCAGCTTTAGCTATAATTTTTCCAACGCTAACACTTCCTGTGAAAAAGATATAATCCCATTTAAATTCTAATAATTTAGTTGATATATCAGGACCACCGAGAACAACATCTACGTGACCTTTATCAAAAACTGAACTTAAAATTTTATTTAATATTTGACTTGTTTGTTCAGAGTATTCAGATGGTTTTAAAAGAACCGTATTTCCAGCTGCTATTGCTCCGATTAGTGGAGCAATTGATAATTGAAAAGGGTAGTTCCAAGGTGAAATATGGAGTGTGTTTCCATAGGGTTCAGCAATTATGTAATCAGATGATGGAAAATTTAGTAGGGTAGATTTAACAGCTTTTCTTTTGGTCCATTTTTTTAAATTTTTAATGGTTAATTATCTTTTTTTGATTTTCAGCTTTGAACCATTAACACTATTGCCGGGTACTGCACGTATTGTCCACCCATTTGCTGTAGTTACTTTTTCATGGGTCCCTCTCGGATCCATATCTACATTTTTGGATTTCGCCATACTGCTTTTCATTGCATCAGCTTTTCCTTGTTCGTAAAAGTGATTAGCAACTGCGTCAGCGTTCATTGCTGTAAATAGAGATTTGTGATAACCTTTTGCGTCTACCATTTCATTTTTGTCGTTCAAGAACTTCTTGACGAAATTATTGATGTCGCTTTGGGTATTTTTAATCTCCGTGGTATCTTTAACTTTAAACCTATATTTCTTGTCTCCAACTGAATAATCAAAACCTTTGAATTCATTATTGAAAACGCTATCTGTTTGGTGTAAAAATATTTTTGATTGCTGTTCTTGTTCTTGTTTAACCGTTTCTTGTTCTTTACTATATCGATTAAAAAACTCTACAGCTTTTTGTTGGTCAGGATTTAACCTTGATCCAGCTTTAATTTCTTCGTAATATTTAGACTTTAAACCATCTAAGTGGTTTTTAGCCTTAGCTAGCTCTTCTTTATAAGCTATTTTCTTTTTTCTTATATCTCTCTCCTCGTCTATATCTTCGTCATAATTGAAATTATCTTCCATTAAGAAGTCAATCTCTTCTTTGTCTAGATGAGGTCTTGAACTTTCGTAGTACTCTCTCAATAGTTGATTACCATTTAAGCTAGAGTAATCTGTATTTAGTTTTACGTAATCTTGTAAAGTACCTCCAGTATCATTCATAAAGTCTACAACTTTTTGAATATTTTCTGGTAATCCTATGCCTGTTTCTTCTTGCTCAGCTATAGCTTCTGCAACTTCGTCAGTGAGTTGTTCTGTTTGCTCTTGAACCTCTTCTTCTGTAATTTCTTCAAGTGCTTCAGCCTCAACAACAACTTCTTCTGTAACCTCTTCTGCAACTTCTTCAGCTGCAACTTCTTGTTGCTCTTCCGGTTTTTCCTCTTCAGTACTAAATTTACTAAAGTCTACTTTAATCGTACCTTCTTCGTCTTGAGACACCGCTGAGTCAACGGGTTTTTCAACCGCTTGCTCTTCAGCTGCGGGCTGTTCCTGATTACTCTCAGGAGTAACGAGGTCTTCTTGTTCTACTTGGTTTTCTAACATGATAAAATATTATATAATTATTACTATTATTATTACCTAGGCTCGAAAGAACCTAAGTCAAATCCTCCGCCAATAATGTCATTTCCGCTAGATTCAAAGCTTTTTGGAGGGGTATTGTTTTGTCTTTGATCTATTAACTTACTTTGTTGTGTTGCTTGTAATTGTGTTCTTTGATCTTTTCTGTCTTCTTTTTCAGACTCTTTTTGCTTCTGGCCTTGGGTTTCCAATCCTTTTAATTGCATATTGTATTGGAATTCCTGAGCCATCAACTCTTTCTTAGCAGCAACTTCCGCTTGCATTTTTTGTAAATCAAATTGATTTTCCATTTGCATTAGTTGTGCTTTTTGAGCGGTAATAGCTTCGTTCTTTTGCACTTCCGCCTGAGCAGCTACTTGCTGAGCTTGAGCATTTGCTTCCGCTTGAGCTTGCATATTCTGCTGTTGCATTAACTGATCTTGTTCTTGTTTCTTTTTTCTACGAATCTTTAAAACTTGGTTAGCTAATTTTATATTTTTTATTTCTCTAATGTCAATAGCATCCGATAAATCAATTAAACCAGCAGATAAAGCTGTCTGAATGTTATTTTCTAACATAGCTCTTTGCTCATCATCTGGCGCTAATTCTAAGAATATACCAAAATCATATAAGTGCAAATCCTCCATTTCTTTTAGAGTGGCTACATTATGTCCACCTATCTTTTGAACAAAAGCATCAGCGGATGGTGAATATTCTAATATATCTGATATACGTAATGACAAGCATTCCGCTAACTGAGCTGTCAAGAAAAGACCAGCATCTAATATATGTCTTGTAGCGGTATTTGAATTTGCAGCCGCCATCTTTTGTATACCTACTAAAGCTCTAGAATCAGGTGTGCTTCCATCTCTAGCTTCATTTAATCCAGTAACATCTCGGATCATTTGAAGGTAATAGTTGTAAGTAGATATTAAGGATTGTAATTTTTGACCACCTGAACCGCTAGCAATTTCTTGTATAGGCACTTTGCCAGGATTCATATCTCCTTCTTGGGTCATAGATCTACCTATAACAGAACCTGTTTGGAAGAACATGTTCAAGGCCTCCTGCGGATTATAGTTCGTTCCGTTACCTAAATCTATCTCAGCTAAACCGTCAGCGTCAAGATAAACACCATCAGGTACTAACCTAGACATAACTTGTTGTAGTTTTAAGTGAGTCAACTGAATCATATCAGCAAACCCTGTTATTCTACTAACAATTGATTCGATTTTACCTTTATACATTCTAGGAGCCACTATACTATAGTTCATTAGAACCTTAGTTTGGTCGCTCTTTGGACGCATCATATTCTTGGCTATTTCCCATTTTAGCAAATAGTCTGTACCTAATACAAGTACCCCTTCATAAAGTACCTCTAGTGATCTAGACATTTTACCGAATTGCTCTTCAAGCATTTCAACGGGTGGATCAAACTGATCATCTCTTACTAATATCTTTGTTGCTCCAGTTGCAGTTTCTTTAACTTTGTAAACCTCGTTCATGTATGTTTTAAAGTTGAAATACAAAACTTGAACTGTGTTACTATCAGATTGATCATAATTTCTTATTGATCTATCGTAAAAGCCGTTATTCTGAAACCCTTGTTTTGATATGCTCTCCATATCTTCCTGGGTTAAATTTGGAAATTGCTTTTTTAATTCGTTTAAAGGGATGCTTTTAACTTCACCACAATAATATATATCGTCAAAATACGGTGATTCAGTATAAGAGTATACTAAATTAGCCGGGTCTACATAATCAACTACAACACCTTCTGACTTGCTAAATCTATTCTTAACAGCGCCAATACCAATTACAGATAAATCATATATGATTCTCTTTTTTGTTAAGTCGTAGTTATTACCGTCTAACAATGTTTGGATTGCTTGTTCTTCCGCCACTTCAACAGCTTGCTTGTAACTTAGCTGCATGTGTATTTCTAATTCTTCCTGACTATCCGGAAGCAACTCTGGTTGGTTTTCAAAAAGGTTAATACCAAATTCCGCTTGCGCATATTCGTTTAACTCTTTTGTCTGCATGTCACGAATAATAGATTCCATATAAGCCGTTCGTTTGCTTACGCCGTATGGATCTTGTGAATATGCTTTTATATCAAAAGCTCTTTCAGCTATGCCGTTAACTAGTATGTCAACAAACTTTGATATGATAGGCACTGGCTTCCAATCTAAATTTAAATAAGATAAATCACCGTTAATAGATAATTCATCTTTATATTTTTGTATAGGCTGTTCGCCTCTTGCATATAATCTTAAACTATGAAACGTGTTTTGATTGCTCTTATATCTCGCAGTGCCTGAATCAGATTTAAACCATTCATCTTGAATAGCTCTACCAACTCGAAGGCCATACTCCGATGACACTTTTTCAGCGTCGCTAGCTACTTGGCTAGGGAAAAAACTTTTTACAACTGACTCAGCCATATATTATTTTATTATTTTCGATGTTGTACCGCTATTTGTGTATTTAGCAATATTTAAATTTAACGTTTGTTTTTGAACAGGCGCAACTGGTCTATATAGGTGGCGATTACACGCCATGATAGCTAGTCCAGAACTTATCGCTGCATCATACTTTGTTCTTTTGTTTATATCAAACTTAGCCCAATCATTCAATGTGTTATTAAAATACACATCCCCGTATTGACCGTCTGATCTTAAACCAACATATCTATCTATGTAAGCTTCAATTGCCGCGGCGTGAGCCTGTTTTATATCTTCGCTAGAGTTAGGTATTCCACCTATTTCTTTTTCTGCAACAGATAGCTTGTTCCATACTTTATCGGGACGATTCATAGAATAACCCCTGTACCCTCTTCTTTTAAAATAATATAAAAGCCTAGGTTTGTTATTCTCAGCCAAAAGCGGCATCCCATAAAATACACAAGCCATTAATACATCTTCAAAAAACATTTCAGATGTTTGCGGTCTAGCTATGTATTCTAAAAAGAAGTGGTTTGGCGGTGCGTTTTCCATGCTAAACTTGGTTAATCCGTGCAACGCTCCTTTAGATCCCTTTCCATCAACGGTGCCGGATATATCGTAACTATCACATCCAAAAGCTCCCATGTGCTCATTGCCTGGGAATTTTAAACCATTCTTAGTATATTGTTGGTTCTGCAAATTATAATTAGGTACCCACGATATTTTGAATCTTCCATTTGGATTTGGTGTAAATCTTACTTTTGTATCTTTTATACCATTCTCCCAAGAAAAACTACCGACATTAACAACGTTTGTATTTGCTAAATCCTCGTTATAATCTATTTGTTCGTATATTTTTACTAAATTAAATATACTGTTTTTTGTTTCATCTCTAAAAGCGTGTTCCTCTGTGCGTGGGAACTGCCTGTAAAACTCATTTAGAGCGTCCTGGTCGCTTTTTAATCCTTCAGCCTCATTGTTCCAGTGCTCGATGACTCCGACGTCGATGTGCTCTCCATGAGGGCCAACACAATCTTCTGATGGGGTATCGAATACAGGCATTCCATAATTGTCAATGAATCCTTCGTAATTCCATTCCATAGGTATGAACAAAGAATATAATCCTGACTTAGTCTGTCCATTGCGGTTTCTTTTCGTGACGTCTGAGTCATTATAAAGCTTTTTAAAATTTTCGCCTCCTTTATCTAAAGCGTTTGACGTTGATCCCATCATACACTTACCGATAATTCTTGCTCCTAGCCTTAGAGTTGTTTTCGTAACCCTCCAGTTGTTGAGGATGTTGTCCGGCCTTTCCCATTTCCCCGATTCATCGTGGACGAGGAGTTTAAGCTTCTCTCCATCGTAGGAGTTGTCACCGGTATTCTTCCAGTCAATTGTTGTGTCGAGCCCTTCCAATAACTCTTTGTCCTGTTTATTTTGTATGGATTTTCTAGTGAGTCTACTGGCTGGTATTCTATAGGCAAGTTCTGTCTTGGGCCTGTCCATACCGTCCTGGATCGGTTTGAAAAAGAACGGGTAGTTGACGGATATTGGTACAACCTTGTCTGTGAACATTTTCTTAGCATCCGCTCCAGACTTAGACAAGATACCGTACCGTGCATCTGACGTAATTGTTGCCAAGTTAACGGTCTCTGCTGAAGACATAAATGAAAATCCTGAACGACGGTTCTTAAGGTAGCACATTCCATAAGCTCGTGAGTCGGCCTTACAAGCCTCCCAGAATATGAAGAATAATCTGTTTGCTTCTCTAAAATCTGGTTTCCCAACATCAATCTTGGACCACTGCAGGTACATAAAGTGAGTGCCAGTAATGTAAGTAGCCATGCCCTTATTATTGAACCAATGGCCTTCGTCTCTTCGTTTGAATTGTTCATCTATATATGGTTCCCATTTTTCTTTAAAGTCGTCCGGGTAATCTCGCCAGTCAAAAACACTTTGTATACCTTTGAGCTCTTTAGGGTAATCACTTGCAACCCATTTACTTTCCGACTTATCAATTTTAGAGGGAGCTTTGGGTAAAGCTATCTTAAAATTTTGTATGTTATATATTTCACCGATCATTCCGGTCTTACTAATCACTACAATGTCATGCTCTTTATTGTAGCCATACTTCCAACTCTTAGATTTGTTTAACCTAGTTATTGTATTTTGCTTAATAGGCGTTTCTACCCTATATAAATTCTGCTCGTACATTATCTAGATCTTTTTTCAGCAAATCCACTAAAAGCCTTTTTTTCTATTTCCTCTTTTGGTTTATTCTCTAAAAGATTCTCCTCGTCTTGAATTCTATTTAATATCTCAAAAGCATCGAATATTGCTAGCTTTTTTGTTGCTGCTGCGTTTTTTAATCTGTCTGCAGATATATCGTCATCTGAATCGACAATAGCTTCTTTTGCTACTTTAATTAATTCTTCAACTGCTTTGTGCCCAGCTAGGATTATATTCTTCTTCGTTTCCTTGATATTCATATTTGATTGTAATTAAATTTGTAGGAACACGATATAATTTTTCTTCATCTATTAAAAATTCATATTCAGCTCCTGGCTTAAAGCCTACTAAGTCTCCTTTGGTCATAACTTTTAGACTAGCATCTTTATATTTAAGTATGCCCATTAGCGGCCTTTCAAAATCTATAGAAAACATTCTACTCTCCTTTATAGGTTTAATAAAGTTAAAACCTTTTAAAGGCACCCATTCTCCGTCTTCTTTATAAGCGAAAATCTGATCAACAGCAACAAAGAACATATCATCTTTATAATAACTCTTGCTGTTTTTTTCAACCCCACGTATGTCTCTGAATCTTCTAAAAACATTATGGTGCAATATTACCTCATCACCAACCTTAACACTAGTATCATTTACGCTGGGGACAGCTAAGACTATGCCAATACGAGATACAAAATTGTGGTTTTGCATTTCTGTATTTAATATAAGTTCGCTATCGCCTAAGGTCTTTGTATTGTTATATCTTTCGCTTTTTGGTTTTACAACAAACTCAAAAATCCCTTTCATTAATAGTCTATATTATATTCTATAGCTATTGCCATATTCTTATTAAAATCTTTCCACGGTATAATGTCGTTACCCTTTTGTATATAGATAGAGTACTTTTCTTCTTCCTCTATAATGTTAACTATAGTATGACCACCATACACTCCCTGTCCAACAGCGTAGTGCATGGCGTCATTTTTATAGTCCCTTCCAATACTAATCTTCCGTAGTAGACTCATTGGATTTTATTTCCCCTGTTTGAATGTCTACAGATACATTACCGTATTTATCCTCCAGGGTCTTTTGGAATTCATTTAATTTGTTTTTGATGTTTACTAGCTCATGCAAATAGTCGTGCTTTTGAGCCTCTAATCCACCAATTTGTAATTGTGTTTGGTTCATAACTTTAACAAGCTCTTGCAAGTTAGATAATTCACCACTTTCAACCTTCGATACTAATTCTTTTACTTTACTCATTTGATTTAATTTAATTGTTTTTATTGTTTATTATCGATTTTCCTTTTTCCCACGTCCTACCGACAAAGTACGCTCCGTAAACTGTAACAAGAAGAGTTTGGAATATTGGGATATACTCTTCTGCTATTTTAAATTCTCCAACGTTTCCATCAAAGAACGCACAAACAGTAAATATAAACGTTAAGTATATAAGTACCATTGGGCGTATATTTTTCGATAAAAAAGAATCGGATTGCATATCTGCATTCCACCTGGCAGTAACCTGCTCCTGAGCTTCTTTATCTGCTTTTTCTAATATTTCAGTAATTAATCTTTGTGCCTCAAGCTTTTCTTCCTTGGTTGTTGTTAAGTTATCTAAGATACCGCCAATTTCTTTTATGACAGAACCTGTAAGCCATGACCAAATTTTTTTCATTACTTATAAGGAAATAATTTATTTAACTTCTCTTTTCTTTTATTGCAACCGCAGCCGCCAGGGATTTTATCGGCTAACTTTTTTATTCCAGTTGCTGTTGTAAATTTCTCTATAGTATCCCCTAATCCTTTTATCTCCATTAGCAATTCCATTTTCTTAACGCTAAAGCCTTTCTTGTTGGCTCTCCGTTTGGTTTCTTCATTGGACCCTTCACTCCGCTCAT
>ENA-OREM01001115-OREM01001115.1-marine-metagenome-genome-assembly--contig:-NODE-1115-length-14340-cov-2.630793_pt1 | contig 14340 bp, 14 predicted proteins | sample MGYA00248623_ERZ508561 | MGnify/ENA primary metagenome ERZ508561 (study PRJEB26227, sample SAMN06264494) | marine metagenome | isolation source: Columbia River Estuary | place: USA:Columbia River...
GTCTATGCCAGCGCGCTGGGCGTGAATGATTATGCGACGGAACTGGGCGACTACACTTTGGCCGCACAGGACCGCCGCGCCGCCGATGCCGCGAAGTTTCTCGCCCGCCTAAATGCCATCCCGTCCGGTTCACTGAATGCCGCATCAAAGGTTGAGGCAGGCATTTTACGCCGCGCGCTGAACTCGACAATCGAAGGCAATAGTTTCGGGCAACGCGCGATCAATTTCACGACCTATTCCAGCTGGCACCAGCAATTGGCCGGCATGGCGCAAAATCTGCCGTTTCGCACCAAGGCGGATTTTGAAAGCTACAATGCGCGGCTCGCCCAATATGCGCGCGTGAATGATGAAAATATCGCGGTGGCCAATGTCGCGATCAAGGGCAAATATACCCAGCCCTGCGTGACGCTAAAGGGCTTTGAAGGAACAATCAGCGGGCTGATTACGACCGACGTGAATACATCGCGCTTCTACGAACCATATGCGAAAAAGCGGCCCGCGGGCGTTTCCGAAGCGGACTTTGCGAGCCTTGCCAAGGCGGCGGAAGCCACGATCCGCACTGTCATTCACCCCGCGCTGAACAAACAACTCGCGTGGTATACCGCAAGCTACAAGCCAGCGTGCGCCACAGCGCCCGGCGTGTCGGCGCAACCGGGCGGTGACAAATATTACGCGTTCCGGGTGCGTGAAGAAACAACGACGTCCCTGACTGCAGAGCAAATCCACCAAATCGGTCTGAACGAAGTGGCACGCATTCGCGCCGAAATGGTCGAGGTCGCATCAAAGGCGGGATATCCAAGCCGCGAGGCGTTTATCCAACATTTGCGGACCGACCCGCAATATTACGCCAAGACGCCCGAAGAGCTGATGGAAAAGGTCGCGCGGGTGACCAAGATCATCGATGGCAAAATGCCCAGCCTGTTCGGCCGCCTGCCCCGCCTGCCATATGGCATAAAGGAAATACCGGCAGAAACAGCCGAAGGCACCACGACGGCTTATTATAATCAGGGTTCGCCCGAAATCGGCATTTCCGGAACCTATTTCGTCAACACGTCGAAACTGAACCAGCGCCCGTTCTGGGAAATTCCGGCCTTGTCCGTGCATGAGGGCGTCCCCGGGCATCACCACCAAATCGCGTTGCAGCAAGAATTGCCTTTGTCGGACTTCCGCAAATATGGCGCATTCTTCACCGCCTTTACCGAAGGCTGGGGCCTCTATTCCGAACGGTTGGGCATCGAAATGGGCCTATATGATACGCCCGCCAAAGACATGGGACGGCTGTCTTATGAAATGTGGCGCGCATGCCGCTTGGTCGTCGACACCGGCATTCATGCCAAGGGTTGGAGCAAGCAGCAGGCGATAGATTTCATGACCGACAACAGCGCGCTGTCGGCCGCCAATATCGAAGCCGAGGTCAACCGCTACATCAGCTGGCCCGGCCAAGCACTGGCGTATAAATTGGGCGAGCTGAAGATCCGGGAATTGCGGACCATGGCGACCAAGGAGCTTGGACCGAAATTCAACCTTGCGGCGTTCCATGACGCGGTATTGGGCCAAGGCTCCGTCCCGCTCGATGTGTTGGAGCAGCAGATTAAGGATTGGGTCGCCGCAGAAAAAGCGAAGGGCTAAGGCGCGAATGACGGGAGGTGGGACGCCGCCACCTCCTGCACCTTGGTTGCTAGCCCAGCGATAGACACGCTTTGTGTCATTCGTCGAATACTGCCAAGGCCAAGATGGGCGACATTTGGTAACATATTAGTCGACATAACGAAAAATTCCCATTGCGCAGGATCGCGATGGTCAGCAGTCTCATCATTGCAGTCGTGATATGCAAAAATATAAAGATGAGCAGCACGGCCCGGCTCGGGAATAAATGTGTTCCCTTCGTAGCGGCCAGTACGCGCTTTTACATCGAACCTTGGCGCAGTTTTCGTCGTGGCCATCGCCGTCCAACTTTGCCGGCGAGAAGACTGTTTGACTTCCAACCTTACGCCATCGCTTCTCTCAAAATCCCAATAGGCAAAGTCGGCGCCACACCAGGTCCATTCAGGCTCCAGAGCCAAAGCAATCATAGCTTCAACGAGATGTCCTCGTAACACGTTTGTGACGAGCGCTTTCCCGAAGGCGGCGTCGGACGCTTTTTCAACAACCTCTCTAGTACCAAAAGGGAGGGTGGGTTCGATCACGATTATTTAGGCTCAGGGAGCGGCTCTGCGTCGGCAGATGCCGCTTCCTTGGCATCCAGTTCCGCCTGCAACTTTGCCTCGCGTTCGGCGCGGCCCTTTTCAAATTCGGCCACGCGTGCTTCGACTTCGGCAGCCTCTGCATCGATGCCCGCCATGCGCTTGGCGCGTTCGGCGGCGATCAGGCGGCCAAAGACAATGCCGGGGTCTTGCGCTTTTTCGGCATAGGCGCGGTCAATTTCTTTCAGCCCACATCCGGTAAAGCCGCCAGCACCCGATGCCGAGCAGCTCATCGTGCCACTGGCGCCCACATATTCGTAGGATTTAATCCGTTCGGACATCGCCTGATTGCGCGAGTCATTGGGATCGTCGCGTAAAGACGACGGAATGCGGTACCGGTCCGCCTCCCCCATCCGCGCGCAGACGACGATTTCGGCGCCTTGGCTTTCGGGACATTTGTCGTCGCCATAGATGATCAACTGGTTGATTTTCTCGTCACCCGGCTGCGTGGCGGGGGCATTTTGTGCCGGGGCTTGCGCCGACAGCATGAGTGCCAAAGCGGCGACGGAAATATGGGCCATTGCGTTCACGGGATATTCTCCAAAAATCTATGCTCTGGCTTGAACGTCGCAGGCTGAATGCGCGATGAAGCTCAAATATGTTTCGACACGGCAATCGCGGTGCGGCAACCCAAGCGGACCAGCGCGCTCATGACCGGATAGGCCAATGCGCGCTCTGCGCCTTCGGCCAGCGCGGTGGCTTTATGTTCAAGCTCGTCCGCCTGAAAATCGGCAATCATCGCCGACAATTCGGGATCGCTATCACCGATTTCTGCGAGCTGCTCGCTATAATGGCGGTCAATTTCGGTTTCGATCGCCACGGTGCAGGCCATCGCCGCCTCCGGGCTGATCGCGGCAGACACCGCGCCAAGCGCAAAACCGGCGGCGTTCCAAATCGGGTATAAAGCGGTTGGACGCACGCCGCGTTCGGCCATCATCTTGTCAAAGGCGCTGAGGTGGCGTTCCTCTTGCTCGGCCATATGCGCAATGCTGCGCGCGGCCGGCGTCCGGTCGCCCATCACCGCAAGCTGGCCGGCGTAAATCCGTTTCGCACCAAATTCGCCCGCTTGATTCACGCGAATCATCCGGTCGATGGCCGCTTTACGCTGCGGTGTGGTTTTTAAGGTTTCTGGTTGCGCCATGTCATACCCAAGATGGCCACTGCGCCGCCCAACGACAAGAGGAAATTATAGCCCGCAAGCGAAATGCCGAACAAAGACCAGGGTGCAACGTCACAGCGGACCAATGGCGCGTTCATGATCGATTTGAGCAAATCATCCCCGCTGCCCGAAATCGTCGCGGTGCAGGCGGTCAGCCCTTCCCACCAGCCATATTCGACGCCAGCATGAAAGCCCGCGATGCCGCCGCTGGTCGCAATCGCCAATGCCGCCAGCGCCACCAATGTTTTGCGAAAGGCAAGGTTGCCGACGCCAAAGGCAATGGCCGCAATCGCAACCGCGGCGAAATGCGGATAACGCTGCCACCAGCACATTTCGCACGGGAACAGCCCGCCAATATATTGCGAGCCATATGCCCCCCCGAGCAATGCTGCGGGTAACAGGAATGCGAGCCAATGGGCCTTGTCATATTTCGATGTCATCTGCGGCATATGCTCAATTCTGCGCCTTGCCCTTTACGGGCTTTGCAGCAAGTTTCATCGTTTTGGATCCAAGCCGCTGCAAGGTTTCCATCGCGTAATAGAGTTGGAAATCGTCAATGCCCTTTGCCTTCAACTGTTCGGCCGTCATGGCAAAACGCGGATCGTCAATGCGGTCTTCTTCAAGGTCTTTGCTATTGTCTTTCAATTCATTGACCAAGTGACGACGCAAATCGGATTCGCGCACGGAAACGCGTTTTTTATAATCGGGATCGGTCAATTGCGGGACGCGGATATCGGGTTTGATGCCGCCTTCCTGCACCGAACGGCCCGATGGCAGATGGTAACGCGCAACGGTGAGGCGAAGGCCGGTGTCCCGCGTCAACGGCAAGACGCTCTGCACCGATCCCTTGCCGAAACTGCGTTCACCCATGACCAAGCCGCGATGATGGTCTTGCAATGCGCCAGCGACAATCTCGGAGGCCGAAGCTGAGCCCGCATCGACCAGAACGATGATCGGCGCGCCGCCGGTGACATCGCCCGGAACAGCGCGTTCGGCCCACCAGCGTTGGATGTCGCTTTTGTCGCGGCCACGTTCGGAAACAATCTCGCCACTCGAAAGGAAAGCATCAGAAACGGAAACAGCTTCGTCCAATATGCCGCCAGGGTTGGACCGCAGGTCGATGATGTAACCCAGCGGATTTCCGCCAAGCGTTTTCTTTATGCCGGACACAGCAGCGACAACGTCAGCGCCGGTTTGTTCGGAGAAACCGGTAATAGAAATGACGCCAATGCGGTTTTTCACTTCCCACCGCACAGGTTTCAAATCAATGACCGCGCGCGTTATCGTCACGTCGAACGGCGCATCGCGGCCGGGGCGGTATATGGTGAGCTTGATCGATGTGCCCGGCGCACCGCGCATCGCTTCGACAGCTTCGTCGAGCGTTCCGCCAAGGATCAGCTTGCCGTCCAAATGCGTGATAAAGTCGCCCGACTTGATGCCGGCCTTGTCAGCGGGCGTGTCCTTGGTCGGTGCGATGACCTTCACCGCTTCATCCTCAAGCGTAACCGTCAGGCCAAGGCCGCCATATTCGCCATCAATCTGCGTTTGCAGCGAGCTGAAGTCGGATTTGTCGAGGAAGGCACTGTGCGGATCGAGGCTGGCCAGCATCCCCTGAATCGCGCCTTCCATCAATTGCTTGTCATCGACCTTGTCGACATAGCCTAATTTAACCTTGCGATAGACCGCGAGGAATTCCTCAAGCTCTTTGAAACGGTCGGCTTGCGCTTGTTGCTGCTGAACGCTTTGCGCGACCAGCACAGTCGCAGGGATCGACAGCGCCAAAACAATGGCAAGAGTCGCGGGCAGCAAACGGTTCTTCATAGACCAATCCAGTTCATCATTTCGTCGATGCTATATCCCGCCTTAACCCACGGTGAAAGCATGATTAGCACGAACACCCTGCGGACATCGACAAGAACGCACATAGTTCATCCCAATATCGTGGCAATATCCATCACACGGCCATTTTTGCGCAGTTCAACGCCGATTTCCGGCATGTCTGGTTTGGCCGATCCCAGAACAAAGCCTTGCTGCACCGCCTGCCCTTTTTTGACCTGCGTGCGGCCCAGATGTGTAATCAGGCTGTTCCAGCCATTGCCATGTTCGATAATGACAATCCGCCCGTAGCTGCGATAGCGGCCAGCGAAGGAAACCGTTCCTGCCGCTGGCGCGACGACGCGCATATCATTGGCAAGCGCAATGCGGACCCCGCGCTCCCGATAGCCGGTGGCGTTGAGTTCATTGAATCCGGACAACAGCTTGCCGCGCGCGGGCAGGATATACGCCGTCCCGCCAGTCGCAGCCTTGCTGGCGCGCCCGGGGCGTAACATCGGCCCGTCCAGCGCGGCGAGTTCATCGGCCTTTTCGGCGCTCAGCCGCTGTATATCCATGCGCCCGACAATATCGCGTGCCCGCTCACCCTGCGCGATGGCTTGTTCAAATGCGATGGCGGCATCGGCGGACAGTGCGCCGGCATTGCCACCGGCTTCGCCTTGCAGTCTGGCCAAATCTGTCTGGCGGCTTTTCAACCGGCTGCGCGCATCGTCCAGCGATTTCAGCGCGCGATCTTCCTGTGCCCGCAATTCGCTTTGCACCGGAATTTGTTGGCGCAAGGCGCTGGTTCGGCGGATAATCTGAGGCTGCACAGTCGCCATGACCGCGCGCACATGCACATAATCTTCGCGCTGCCCGGGCTGCATCATCATCAGCACCGCCGGGCGGCCCGTCATTTGCTGAAGCGCGGCGTTCAGACGCAGCACGGGTTCGCTTTCGACACCAAGCTGTGCCCGTTGAAGTTTTTGGCGACCGCTAATGATGGCAATCCGGATGGTCGCTGCGGCAATCTGCGCTTCGGCTGCGTCGATTTCGGCAGACAGCACCGCCCTTTGCGCAACCAGCCGGTCTGCGGCGCTTTCGGCGTTGCTTGCCTCCTGCCGCAACAATTCGCTGCGCCGTTCAGCACGCAGCGCTTTTTCCTGTGCATCGCGCAGGGCGTCTTGTTGCGCGCTGCTGCTGCCCGCGCTTTGCGCCATCAGGCTGCTCGCAATGGCAAAGGGCGTGAGCATCAAGAGCAATAGGACGGACCAGAACCGCATGCCCCTATCCTTCACGATGATAGGGGTGGTTGGCAATGATCGATGTTGCGCGGAACAATTGTTCGGCCAGCATCGCACGGGCCATCAAATGCGGCCATGTCGCTTTGCCAAAGGCGATGAGCTTATCCGCGCCAGCACGGGCTTCGTCATCAAAGCCGTCGGCAGCGCCAATCAGGAAACGCACTTCGCGCACGCCATCGTCGCGCCAGCGTTCCAGCAAGCGGGCGAGTTCGACCGAGCCGAGCTGTTCGCCTTTTTCATCCAATATGATGGTTTTGCAGGGGCTGTCCGAATGGGGCAGATCGCCGCCCTTATCGGGCATTTCGCTGTGCCGCGTTGGCCAGCTGATCCGTTTCAGATATCGGTCGACCAGCTCTGCCTCAGCAGAGCGGCCGATTTTGCCGCGCGCGATGATGTGCAGGCGCATCGCCATCCGCGCGGACGTTCGGGCTTATTGGGCCGGAACTTCGGGCGCGTCGCCAAATGCCCACATGCGTTCCAGATTGTAGAAGCTGCGGACTTCGGGACGGAACAGATGCACGATGACATCTTCGGCATCAATCAACACCCAGTCTGCCGATGGCAAACCTTCGATGCGGGCATGACGTCCGGCTTTCTTGATACGCTCGGCAAGCTTTTGCGCCATAGACGCCACCTGCCGCGATGAACGGCCAGATGCGACGACCATATGGTCGGCGATGTTGCTTTTGCCTTCAAGCGGGATGGTCACCACTTCCTGCGCCTGATCATCGTCGAGCGATTGCAGGATAAGCGCGTGGAGGGCGTCCGGGGTCAAAGTGGGTTCCTTGGACTTGGCGGCCAGATTGCCGGCAGTCGGAACGGATGCGGTATCGATCAAGATTGCTCCTTAAAGCACAATATTTCGGGTAACGCCGTCACGCGTTCCATGTTCCTTATATCGGTGAAACCAATATGGGTCAGCACGCCGAATTGCGGTTGCTGAACGCGGATCTGGACGAAAGCGCAAAAAGACAAGCGCTGGCGTACTCCATTTTGTCCAGTGATGAAGCTGGTCCGGACGCCGGACAAACCGTCTGAACCAGGCCATTGCGGGACCCGCAACAGCACCTGCATCATAGCCGGGTCTGGCGATAACTGCAATCGGCATCAATCGCGCAATGTCGCGCCAATGTTTCCAGTGGTGAAATTGCAACAAATTGTCCGCGCCCATGATCCAGACAAAGCGGACTTTGGGATATCGCGCGACCAGTTTTTTCAGGGTTTCTGCGGTGTACACGGTGCCAAGGTCACGCTCAATGGCGGTGGCCTTAATCGGTGTGCGCCGCGTCTGATCCTTCGCCGATGCCAAGCGCGCGGGCAAAGGTGCCATGCCTTTTGTGGGTTTTAGTGGATTGCCCGGCGACACCAGCCACCAAAATTCGTCGAGGCACAGCGAATCCATTGCGAACAGGCTAATCGCCCGGTGGCCACCATGCGCGGGGTTGAACGATCCCCCCATGAGGCCAATGGTTTTCAAGGGCGGATTTGCCCGTTTCCGCGCACAACCCATTTATAGGTCGTGAGGCCCTCAAGCGCGACCGGGCCGCGCGCGTGCAGCCGCCCCGTCGCAATGCCAATTTCCGCGCCCAAGCCAAATTCGCCGCCATCGGCAAATTGGGTCGAGCTGTTGTGCATCACAATCGCGCTGTCGACCTGTGCCAAAAAGCGCGCTGCGGCATCGGCATTGTTGGTGATGATGGCGTCGGTATGGTGCGACCCGTGGCGGGCGATATGTTCAATCGCATCGTCCAATCCGGATACGACGCAGGCCGAGATGACGGAATCGAGATATTCGGTGTCCCAATCATCCGCATCGGCAGACACGGTGCGGGCATCCAGTTCCATCAGCACATCATCCGCGCGCACTTCGCATCCGGCATCAATCAGCGCGCCAATCAATTCGGCAGCGGCAGGATAATCCTGATCAATCAGGACCGTTTCGGTTGCCCCGCAAACGCCGGTGCGCCGCATCTTGGCATTGACGACAATCGCCTGCGCCATCGCTGGATCGGCATCCTTATGGACATAGCTGTGGTTGATGCCGTCGAGATGCGCGAGCACGGGAACGCGGGCTTCATCCTGCACCCGCGCGACCAGCGATTTGCCGCCACGCGGAATGATCATGTCGATCGCACCCTGTGCGCGCAGCATCAGGCCGACCATCTCGCGGTCTTGTGTGGGCACAAGCTGCACCGCGTCGGCGGGTAATCCGGCCGCACGGATGCCAGCCAGCATCGCAGCATATATCGCGCGGTTGCTGTGCACCGCCTCACTACCGCCGCGCAGGATGACGGCGTTGCCCGAACGCAGCCCCAAGGCCGCAGCATCGGCCGTTACATTGGGCCGGCTTTCGTAAATGATACCAAGCACGCCAATCGGCACGCGGATTCGCGCCATTTGCAAACCATTGGGCTGCGTGCTGCTGTCGATGATTTGACCGACGGGGTCCGCCAGCACAGCAACCTGTGCCACCGCTGCAGCCATGGCCGTGATGCGCGCCTCGTCAAGTTTCAGGCGATCCAGCATGGCGGGGGACAGGCCAGCCGTGGTCCCTGCCGCCACGTCGATGGCATTGGCCGCGAGAATATCCGCCGATTGGTCGCGCAGCGCCTGGGCCGCAGCTTTCAACGCCTTGGCCTTGGCCGCATCATCCGCCGCCGCCAGTTGCCGCGCAGCCGAGCGCGCTTTGGTGGCAATCGATGCCATCAGGGATTGATAATCGGTCATAAATTCAACCCGTAGAGAAGTGCCCGCAAAAGGGAAAGATAGCGTTCAATTCAACGGTGTCAGCGCTGCCTTTATTGCGAATCGGCGGAAAAGCTTTGATTTTGCGGTATTTTGCGCCGCGCGCGTGCCATTTGCAGGCATCAACAATTCACAATTTGTAACATTTGCATCAGTTTTCCACAGCTCATCGTGTGACTCATTCGACTCGTCACGAGTCCGGCCTCGGCGATTCGCCCCGGCCATTTTGCTCTGCTACGCGCGCTCAACAGAATAAAAACGGGGTGGGACGTGTCGCTTAAAACCAGAATGTCCGGGTGGAAAAACCGGATAGCTGGATGGTTTATTGACCGCGAATTTTTCATGCGGGCCAATGGCCAAGTCCGGTTCTTAAAACTGAGTGCACAATTGCAACGCCGCGTGGCGGGTACCGTCGCGTCCGTCGTCGGCCTTTGGCTGGTCGTCACGCTTGGCATGGCCATCAATCAGTTGAGCGTTTCTGCGCAGCGCATGGCGTTGACCGAGCAAGAGGCGAAGGTTGAATCGGCCGAAGAACGCGTCGCCAATTATCGCGATTCGATCGATGAAGTGACCAAGGACCTCGATCGGCGGCAGAAAATGCTGGAAAGCTTAAGCGATCAATATCTGGGCGAGGTTCCGGATGCCAAGGCCCAAACGCCTGCAACGGCCAAGCCCATCGATGAAGACAAGACCGTAAAAACCATCAGTGCCATGGTGCCAGAGGCCGCTGGCCTTGCGCGGATTGAAGTCCGCCAAATCCTTTTCGCCGAAAATATGACCAAGGTCGCTTTGGCCCGCACGTCAAAGGCAGAAGCCGCCATCCGGCAGTTCGGGCTGAACCCCGATGTGCTCGCGCGGCAGGCCCGCAACGCACAGGGTGGTGTGTTTGAACCCTTTTTCGGCAGCGCCAAAAAAGATGTCCGCGACCCGCGCTTTTTGAAACTGGCCGCATCGCTGAGCCGCATGGATGCCATGGAGCGCGCGCTGGCCGCGATCCCGACATCGATGCCCGCCGCCGTCATGATGATGTCGAGCGGCTTTGGTTTCCGCAGCGATCCGTTCACCGGCGGGGGCGCAATGCATGCCGGTTTGGATTTCAAGGGCCCGGTTGGTACGCCAATCCTATCTGCAGCCGAAGGCCGTGTGACTTTTGCGGGCTTTAACGGCGGATATGGCAAGACAGTTGAAATTACGCATGCCAACGGGCTATTAACGCGTTATGCCCATCTTTCCGGTGTGCATGTCACGCGCGGCCAAATGGTTAAACGTGGCTTGCAAATCGGACGGATGGGAAGCACAGGGCGATCGACGGGCAGTCATTTGCATTTCGAGGTCCGCCTGAATGGTCGGGCGATCAACCCGAGAAAGTTTTTGGAGGCCAACCCTGATGTTCTCAAAGTCCAAACAGTCGCCGGAAACCGCGCCGGCAACGCCGCAAAGGAATTATAACAACGTGCGCAATAGTTCGGGTCATACATTTTCCGTCATAGCTTCCGATGTTGAAATCGTCGGCAACCTCACCGCCCGCGTGGATCTGCACGTTGATGGCAAGGTGCAGGGCGACGTGACATGCGGCAATCTGGTGCAAGGCGAAGGCAGCATTATCGCAGGCAAGGTCATTGCCGAATCGGCCAAGCTGTCCGGCCATGTCGAAGGTTCCATCGAGGCCAATGATCTGGTGATCGAATCCACCGCGCGTATCGTGGGCGATGTCGTGTACAGCAATCTGACGATCGCCCCGGGTGGCCAGATTGACGGCAAGTTCCGGCACAAATCATCGAAGGGAGCGCCGACCACCGCGCGCCCGGCCGCCAATGTTGCCAAGCCAGTCGAACCATTGGTTCTTGGGGCCGAATCCAAAGTCATCTAAACGATTTCCAACATCGGCAAGATTATTTCCTACAAAAACTGAACGCGGCCCTGCTGCGTGCAAAAGGGGGACGGCCGGCGCGGAAGCGCTGGTGCGTGCTTCCGGCTGATGGTGTTGGTTGATTAAGGCCCGCTTGTTCCATCAGGCTATTGCCCCCGGGCCGCCTTTGCTGGCTGGCATGCTGTCCATCGGGGGTAAGGTTCGTAAACCCCCAAAGGCTGTCCGCACGGACAGGACGGTTTCCCGCCACATCCAACCATGTTTGCGCTGTTCAGAGCTTGATGCAACAGGCCCTTTTTCAGGCTGAAGCACGCACCCTATCGCGCCGACCGTGCCAACGGGCTTCCCCGCCAGCGTTCCCATCATCCCGACCAGCGTTCTAGACCGCCGCCTGCATGACGCGACTCGAATAACCCATATGGTTATTTGTAGGAAAGTGTTTTGTGCACACCCCCCCAACCCCCTGTCGTCATCCTGAACTTGTTTCAGGATAACGAAAAACCGTCGCTTGTTATCCTGAAACAAGTTCAGGATGACGAAGGGTGTGGACGATGACGAGTGGGAGGGAGACAGGAGGAGGTTTGTAGGAAAATGCTTTTCACCCGCGCACAAAAAAGGCCCGAACCATCGCGGGTCCGGGCCATGAGTTGGATGTTCGCGGGAGGAACATCGGGAGGGGGCGGAGCGTATGAGGAAAGGAGAGAGCGCCCTGCCGCCAAGTCGTGAAACTCAATAGTTGTAAGCACGCTCACCATGTTCGGTGATATCCAGGCCTTCGCGTTCTGCATCTTCTGCGGGACGCAGGCCTGTGGTGAATTTCAGTCCGTAGAACAGGATTGCCGAGACAACCGCGGTCCACAAGACTGTCGTGCCGACGGCCCAAACCTGGGTCATCACCTGACCGGCCATGTCATATTCGCCGGGGATGGCGGGGAAGACCGTGTAGTCGATCCAGCCCTGACCGCCCAATGCGGGGTCAGCGACCACGCCGGTGGCGATCGCGCCGACAATACCGCCGATGCCATGGACACCGAAGACGTCGAGCGTATCGTCATAGCCAAGCTTGTTCTTCACATAGGCGACGAAGACATAGCACAGACCCGATGCCGCAAAGCCGAGGAGGATGGAGGTCATGGGCGCTGCAAATCCGCTGGCTGGCGTAATCGCAACCAGACCCGCAACCGCGCCGGTAACCGCACCCAACAACGATGGCTTACCATGGTGGAACTGTTCAATCAGGCACCATGCAACCGCAGCGGCAGCCGTGGCGACAAAGGTGTTGATGAAGGCAAGTGCCGCAAGGCCGTTGGCTTCGAGGTTCGAGCCAGCGTTAAAGCCGAACCAGCCCACCCAGAGAAGCGACGCACCAATCATGGTCATGGTCATCGAGTGTGGCGGGGTTGCTTCTTTGCCATGGCCAACGCGCTTGCCAATGATGAGGCAGCCGACAAGACCAGCAATACCGGCATTGATGTGGACGACCGTGCCGCCAGCGAAATCAAGTGCGCCCCAGCCCCACAGCAGACCCATGTCGGTCGGTGCATCAACCAAGAAGTCTGGTCCAGCCCAGTACCACACCATATGTGCGATCGGGAAATAAGCGAACGTCAGCCACAATACCGTGAAGATCATCAAGGGTGTGAACTTGATACGCTCTGCAAATGCGCCGACGATCAACGCCGGCGTGATGCAGGCAAAGGTCATCTGGAACACCACAAAGGCATATTCCGGAATGTAGACATTGTTGCTGAACGTGGCCGCATAAGTCGTGGCATCAACGCCCTGAAGGAATATCTTTGAAAAGCCACCGATGAAGGCATTGCCGCTGGTGAAGGCCAGGCTGTAGCCATACGTGACCCAGACAAGCGCCGCGACCGACACGATCATGAACACCTGCATCAGCAGGCTGAGCATATTCTTGGTGCGGACAAGGCCGCCGTAAAACAGCGCAAGCGCCGGAATCGACATCAGCAATACCAATGCAGAGCTAATCAGCATCCACGTCGTATCGCCCTTGTCGACCATGCCGGCCATTTGTTCAACGGTCGGTGCCTTAATCGGGCCGTCGGCGACGGCAACCGCCACCGCTGCCGCGCCATCAGCAGCTTTTTCGGCTGCCTCCTGTGCGAAGGCGGGCAAAGCGGCGAACAATGTCGCCCCCGCCGCGCCTAGAAACTTGAGTGTCTTGGACATTTTCTGGTTCCCCTAGCTTGCTATTATCGCGTCAAAGCGCGGTTTCGTTGGTGTCGCCCGTGCGGATGCGCAGGGCACCGGCAAGTTCGAATTCAAATATCTTGCCGTCACCAATGGCGCCTGTTTCGGCGGCCTGCTGAATGGCCTCGACCACGGCAGGGGCCTGATCGGACGCGCATGCGACCTCGATTTTCACCTTGGGCACCATGTTGGTTGCATATTCGGCACCGCGATAAATTTCGGTCTGCCCTTTTTGTCGGCCAAAGCCTTTGACCTCAGTCACGGTCATACCCGACACGCCCAACGCCGTGAGCGCTTCGCGCACCGGGTCCAGCTTGTGCGGCTTAATAATGGCAATAATATATTTCATGCACGCCCCCAATTTTGGTTGTGCAGTGCAATATGCAAACGTCGTGCCAGAAACGGGAAATGCGGATAAAAACGCCGATTACCGGTGATAGGGGCAGCCGATATCAGTGCCGCCATGTTCTAAACTGCCTAAAATTTAATCAGCAGAGTATCACTGCCTAAATATTAGGCAGTGATACTCTGAATCGATGCCCATAAGGGCAGATGGTCCGACGCCTGTTTCGACAGCGGCGAAATATGGCTGTCCGCCGCGGTGACTTTCACGTCATGGCTGACAATGATGCGGTCCAATCGGGCGACCGGGCGCGATGTGTGGAAGCTTTTGGGCGTTTGCACCAACCGGTGATGATGGAACGCAAGTTCGTTCAGTGCGCCGCTGTCCGACCATTGGTTGAAATCACCCATCAGAACGGTGGGCATATGCCGCGGGCTGGCATCAATCGCCGCCAGCAACGCGCGGATTTGCTTGCGCCGCCACAGCCCCGATAAATCGAGATGCACGCCAATGACGCGCAATGCATGTCCGGCAACCGACAGTTCCGCCATCACCGCGCCGCGTGGTTCCAGCGTGGGCATATCAATCGGCTGACAATGGCGCACTTCGATGCCCTTACGCACCAAAATGGCATTGCCGTGCCAGCCAAT
>ENA-OREM01001117-OREM01001117.1-marine-metagenome-genome-assembly--contig:-NODE-1117-length-14323-cov-1.981960_pt1 | contig 14323 bp, 16 predicted proteins | sample MGYA00248623_ERZ508561 | MGnify/ENA primary metagenome ERZ508561 (study PRJEB26227, sample SAMN06264494) | marine metagenome | isolation source: Columbia River Estuary | place: USA:Columbia River...
ACGAAACCTGAGCGCGATACAGAACGACGGCCGCACCCACCAAAAGTGTCACTAAAACCAATAACTGCACCATCAAAGCCACTGTTTTACCGATGAAGATACCCATAGCAGGCACCCCGGCCGATCGCAATTGATCGAGCGCACCATCGGCGGTTTCAACGGCAAATGAACGAGAAACCATAATGAGAACGCTAAAAAGCGTCGCCAACCACACCAAACCTGGTGCTACTCGTTCGAGCACTGCGTCGCTGTCGAGTGCAAAAGCAAACATCACCATCACAATCAGTGAAAAAGGCACGACTTGATTGAGAAGTACTCGACTTCGCAACTCAACGCGAAGGTCTTTGGTGGCAATCAGCCGCGCCGTCGCGATGACGGTTGACGTGTTTTTAGGTGATGTGTTTTTGGGCGAAGAGTTTTGCGGCGGCTTGTTCACGGCGTACCCACCTCTCGCACTTGACCAGCCACAACTTCAACTTGCCGAGTTGCCAATTGGCTCGCCCGCTCAAGTTCGTGACTCGCGACCATCACTGTCGCACCAGCAGCAGCAGCCAATTTGAGTACCTGATCAAGTTCATCACGGCCCGCCGCATCAAGACCTGCATGCGGTTCATCAAGTAACCAAAGTTCAGCCCGTCGCGCGACCAATCCCGCTAACGCGGTACGGCGTTTTTGCCCGGCTGACAGACGCGAAATGGGCAAATTGGCCAAACGCCCGTCGAGCCCCATTCGATGCAAAGCGGCGTCGACCTCAGATGTTGAAGCACCGACGGTTCGACCCCAAAAACGAACATTTTCGGTGACTGTGAGATCGCTATACAGCCCGTTGTTATGCCCAATCATTCCGACTCGGTGACGCACAAGTTCACGATCGCGGACAAGGTCAACGCCGAGAATTCGACCTTGACCTCGTTCAAGGGGAACCAGCCCCGCACATAAACGAAGAAGTGTGGTCTTTCCAGCCCCATTTGGTCCACGAAGCAGAACTATCTCGCCTCGCCGAACGATCAATGTCGCTCCAGCCAAAGCGGGGAAAGAACCCAACACGGCCACCGCGTCAACGAGGTCAACAACCACATCTGTATCGGGCTCGTGGGCGATCGCGGACATGCACTAGCGACGCTATCTGCAACCTCTGCGCTGCCCTGTTCTGAGCCTCATCACAGATAGCGTTTCCCGTCTGTGGAGAACGACGAGTCGGCCAAATCACGAATTTTTGGCGAGGACCTGACTCCCCCCGAAAGTTACGACCCGTTCGAGACCTCCCGGCCTATCCCCCGACCCACCGAGGTCGGACCAATCGAGCCACTTTTGGTGCCCCGCACAAATGAAGAAGCCTCACGAAACTCGGCTCCTGTCGTGAAGGTTCCTTTTTGGGATCGCCCAAAGCCCAAGAAGGATTGGTACTGGTTTCTTGGACGACTCGGTTCAAGTTTGATCATTTTGGGGCTATTGATGTTCTTGTTCGTCGGTTACCAACTTTGGGGAACTGGAATCGAAGAAGCACAGTCGCAGAACAAACTTGAAAATCGCTTTAGTGACATTGCAGTCACCACAAGCGCTGCACCGTCAACATCTCCCGCACCATCAGCCAGCGAGCCACCAGTAGTAACAACAGTTGCTCCAAACAAACCAATCGTGATTAATGAAGGTGACCCCATCGCCATCATTGACATACCCACTATTGGAGTCACTAAATATGTTGTGGCCGGAGTTCAAACTGCTGATCTCAAAAAAGGTCCTGGCCACTACCCCGCGACACCTTTCCCCGGCGAACTAGGCAATGCATCAATTGCCGGGCACCGCACAACATACGGAGAACCATTCCGTCATCTTGACGATCTCAGCATTGGCGACCCGATCATCATCACCGACTTAATGGGCCGCAAGTTCACCTATCTCGTATCAAACCAACAAGTCGTTGAAGCAACTGACTCGTGGGTTGTTGCGACAACCGATCCGACCAAAGCCATTCTCACGTTGACAACGTGCCACCCCGAGTTTTCAGCAAAACAACGTTTAATCATTTCTGCCGAACTTGATTTGACTCAAAGCGACGTCGCGACTTCACCAGCCGCCATGTATGCAGCTGAAGTTGTTGACACAACCACTGTTCCATCAACCGAAGTTGTTACCTCTGAAGTAGCAACAACTGTGGTTACTGAAATGCCAACAGCTCCAACAGCGACGACAACAACTGTTCCAGCAACCATCGTAGACGATTCATCCAACAGCGAAAGTGCCGATGCCCTGAGCCGCGGTTGGTTCAGTGATCTTTCGGCAATTCCCCAAACATTGTTGTGGGGCCTCATTGAACTTCTCGTCGTCTTCGGTGCATGGCAATTAGCTAAGAAAAACCGCAACCGCATCATCGGAGCGGCTGCTGGCATTATTCCATTTTTTGTCGTCTTGTACTTCGTTTTCCAAAACGTGAATCGGCTCTTGCCACCCAACTTGTAACTGTTGGGCGCGAAAACACCCCGTTTTCGGGGGTCTATTTGCCCAACAAATCAGAACACAGAGCAATCGTTCCTGAAACCAAAGCATGTGGCGATTCCCAGGGAACAAAATGCCCACAGTCACGCAAGAGATACGGCCCGATGTGCTTGTCAAAGACAACCGCAGCCATTTGGTCGAATGCTGGATAGATCACGTGATCGCTCGGACCAAACAAAATCAAAGTCGGGGTCACTTCGTTGCGACCCATCGTTGTCATGTCGCTGTTCTTTGAAACATTGAACACAGTTTCATAACCACCAAACGATGCGCGCAAAACTTCTGCATTCGCAAATGGTTCGGTATGAAAGTCAACGGCCTCGTGATCAAAAGTTCCTGGATGCGCCCAAAAGCGACTTCCGTAAAACGTTGCGATATAGCGACGTCGTGCATCCGGTGTTGAAAGTTCTGTAGCTAATCCATCAGCATCAGTCCCCTGACGAATGAAATAGTCGGCGGCTTCACGCGGCGCACGAGTGCCTTCAATGCCCTTCATGCGTTCTTTGTCAAACGGTAACGGCGAATTGAACAACACCATGCGGTCAACAAATTCGGGATATCGCAAAGCCATGTCTTGAATGACTGGTCCACCCATGTCTCCGCCGAGCACAACCACTTTGTCGTAACCAAGTTGATCATGTACGAGTGAATACATGTCCTTCGAATGTGATGGCGTGTCATAGAAACCATCGGGTGCCAAGCCACTGTCACCAAAGCCGCGAAGGTCAGGAACAATCACATCAAAGCCCGCCGCTACGAGAGGCTCAATTACCTTCCAAAAAATGCGCTTACTCTCTGGCCAGCCATGGACACATAGCAAAGCGATCCCGTTTCCATTGGGAGACTGTTCATAGACAAAAGACTGTTTGAACCCGCGCAATGTTGACGAGTGCAGTCGAAATCGTTGCGGATCAATATCGGGATTCATGCCCCTACCGTACCGACATTGGTCAAATCACGCAGTACTCGGCAAGTACCTGCGCCTAGCCTGTTGACCATGGATGCCAACGAATTTCGCGCCAATGGACAAGCCGTGATTGAACTCATTGCTCAATACCTTGAAACGATTGAACAACGCCCAGTGACCGCCGATGTGCGACCTGGGGACATTCGGTCAATGTTGCCCGAACATCCACCCACATCGCCCGAATCATTTGACGAAGTTTTGCGCGATGTCAACAACATTGTTCTGCCAGGACTCACCCATTGGCAACATCCAAATTTCTACGCGTTCTTTCCTGGAAACTCGTCGTATCCATCAATACTTGCCGACCTATTAACTGCCGGTTTGGGAGTACAAGGTATGAGTTGGCTCTCATCACCTGCATGCACCGAAGTTGAAACACTGATGCTCGATTGGATGCAAGAACTACTTGGATTACCTGAGAAATACCGCAGCACCACCGCAACCGGCGGCGGAGTCATTCAAGGTTCAGCGAGCGAAGCCACACTTTCATCGATCCTCGCGGCCCGTTGGCGTATTACTCAAGGCAAAGTGAACCTTGACGGCGATACATCAAAACTGGTTGCTTACTGCACATCGCAATCCCATAGCAGTATCGAAAAAGGCCTTCGAATTGCTGGTATCGGCACGCGAAACATTCGCGTCATTGAACATGATCCATCATTCGCCATGAACGCCGACGCGCTTGAAGCGCAGATAATCGCCGACAAAAATGCTGGGCTCATTCCATTCTGGATTTGCAGTACTCACGGAACCACTTCATCTGGCGCATTTGATCCCACTCCGGCGATTGGTCTCATCGCGCAACGGCACCAGTTGTGGTTACACGTTGATGCTGCGATGCACGGCATTGCTGCACTCGCTCCAGAGTTTCGTTGGGTCAATGATGGCCTTGAGTTGGCCGACAGTTATTGCACCAATCCGCATAAGTGGATGGGCGTCAATTTTGACTGCGATCTCTTTTGGACTTCTGATCGCGCTTCATTACTTGGCGCTCTCAGCATCTTGCCCGAATACCTTCGCTCGGCCGCCGCTGAATCTGGGGCCGCGATTGATTACCGCGACTGGCAAATTCCGTTAGGTCGTCGCTTTCGGTCACTCAAGTTGTGGTTCGCAATTCGTACCGACGGCACTGCCGTATTCCAAGAACTCATTCGACGACATGTTGCAATTACCCAAGAATTGGCGGCACTCGTGGCTACTGACCCACGCTTTGAAATTGTCGCCCCCCACACGTTGAACCTGCTCTGCCTGCGCATCAAGGGTTCGAGCCCAGAAGAAGGCGACCAACTCACCGATCAACTGATCGAGGCGGCAAATGCCACTCGAGAGGTGTTTTTCACGCGCACGGTGCTGAATGGTCGCAGTGTTCTGCGCTTCTCCATCGGGGGCCGCACGACCGAACATCGCCATGTGCTCTCGGCATGGGGAATGTTGCAAAAGTTGGCGTAAGATTTGAGCACAACATAAATCACCCCGTGCGGGGTTTGGGTGAAAGTCCCAACCGGCGGTTACAGTCCGCGAACCAGTTGATGAGGTCACTCACCGACTGGCCGATCTGGTGAAATTCCAGGGCCGACGGTCAGAGTCCGGATGGGAGCACGGGTGCGTCTAGTTCGGCGTTCATGAACGGGCCTTTCGGCTCGTTCATTGCTCGTGCTGTTCGCGCTTGGGCTGTCACCGCGCACGTGGTCTGACCCTGAATGCAGAACAATGACCGATCACGACTACATGATGAAAGCGATTGAAGCAGCTTCATTAGTTCGTCTTCGCACGTCGCCGAATCCGTGGGTCGGTTGTGTCATCGTCACCGTCGATGGTCAAGTCTTTGTCGGTGCCACTGAGGCACCAGGTGGTCGCCATGCAGAAGTAGTCGCACTCGATGCGGCGAAGGCGGCACGCGCCGATACTCAAGGTGCCACAGCGTTCACAACACTCGAACCCTGCGGTCATCACGGCCGAACCGGACCTTGCACCGAGGCGCTGATCGCTGCTGGTGTGTCACGGGTGGTGAGCGCAATCACAGATCCCGATCAACTCGTCGGTGGTCAAGGATTTGCCGCTCTTCGCTCAGCTGGCATCACCGTTGACATTGGCTTATGCACCGATCTTGTGACTGAACAACTTCGCCCATACCTTCACCACCGAATCACTGGTCGACCTTTTGTCATTTTGAAACTTGCTTCAACCCTTGATGGTCGCACCGCGGCCGTTGATGGCACGAGTCAATGGATTACTGGCGAACCAGCCCGCAAGGCTGCGCATCAATTGCGTGCCGAGAGTGACGCCATCGTCGTCGGTTCTGGCACAGTGCGTCGAGACAATCCAACACTGACAACACGTCTCGTTGACGGCCCATCACCGCGACGCATCGTTCTCGGACATGCGCCCGAACAAGCCAATGTTCATCCATGTCTTGAATGGGACAAATCGTTGTCTGAACTGCTCGACACATTGGGTAACGATGGGGTTCTACAACTCATGGTCGAAGGTGGAGCAACAGTCGCTTCTTCTTTCCACCAGCAAAATCTCGTTGATCGCTACGTGCTATATGTCGCCCCCGCATTCATGGGTGGCAACGACGGCGCGCCATTGTTCAATGGCGAGTCCGCTCCATCAATGCAACAACTATGGCGTGGCACACTGCGAAACGTCCGACAACTCGAATCAGATATTGAAGTAACGATAGATAACCCCCGCACGAATGAGGAAAAATCATGAACGACAGTTTTCAATTTGCACCGATCGAAGATGTCATCGCCGCAATTGCGCGTGGTGAGATGATTGTGATGGTTGATGATGAAGATCGCGAGAATGAAGGCGATCTCATCATGGCTGCGCAATTTGCAACGCCAGAAAAGATTGCCTTCATCGTTCGTTACAGCTCTGGTGTTGTAGTAGCCCCAATCAGTGGAGATCGTTGCGATGATCTACGTCTCCCCCTCATGGTTGAACACAACACCGAAAGTCATCGAACTGCATTTACGATCTCAGTCGACCTCATCGAAGGAACCACAACTGGCATCTCGGCTGCTGATCGAGCCGCAACATTGCGGGCGTTGGCGGATCCTCAAGAAAGCTTTGCTTCATTCGCCCGTCCCGGACACATCTTCCCGCTACGCGCGCGTGAAGGCGGAGTGCTCAAACGAGCCGGACACACCGAGGCTGCTGTTGACCTCGCCCGCATGGCTGGTCTTGAGCCGGCCGGAATCATTTGCGAAATTATCAACGACGACGGCTCAATGTCACGCTTACCGGAGCTCATCGAGTTTTCCCGCAAACATGATTTGCTTCTTTCAAGTATTGCTGAGCTCATTAAGTATCGGCGCCACCACGAAAAACTCGTCACGCGGATGGGTCAAGCACAAGTACCAACCGACTGGGGCAACTTCACGTGCACCGCATTCAAGAGCGATGTCGACGGCACAGAGCATTTGGCATTCTCACTTGGAACAGTTGACGACGGTCAACCCGTCTTGGTACGAGTACACAGTGAGTGCCTGACAGGCGATGTGTTTTCGAGCCGACGCTGCGACTGTGGTCCGCAGTTGCATTCTGCAATGTCGCTCATCGCCGAAGAAGGACGCGGCATTGTCGTTTATCTCCGAGGACATGAAGGACGTGGAATCGGAATCGGTCACAAGATTCGGGCTTACTCGCTTCAGGATGGTGGCCTCGACACCGTTGATGCCAACACCGAACTTGGCCTCCCGGTTGATAGCCGTGAATACGGAATCGGCGCACAGATTCTCGCCGACATGGGAGCCAATCAATTGCGATTGATCACTAACAATCCAGCAAAATATGGCGGCATCGAAGGCTACGGTTTAGAAATCATTGAACGCGTGGCCATCAACCCAGTCGCAACAGAAGAGAACATCAAGTACCTACAAACCAAGCGCGACCGTATGGGGCACTTGTTTAGCTTGCCCGAATCCGATTCAGAAAAGGAAAAGTCATGACCCGAATTACAAGTAGCAAAACAGCCCCAGAATCGTTTGATGGATCTGAACTGAATATCGGAATCGTCTGTGCTCGCTTCAACGATCACATTGTCGGTGAGCTTCTCGCAGGTGCACTACGAGGTCTCAAGCGATGCAAAGTTGATTCAACCAACATCGAAACCGTTTGGGTTCCTGGTGCGTTTGAGATTCCACTCGCCGCAATCACTCTTGCTGATTCTGGAAACTTTGACGCCGTGATTACTCTTGGTGCAGTGATTCGCGGAGACACCGCACATTTTGAATTCGTTGCCGGCGAATGCGCACGCGGTATTCAAAATGCACAGCTTGAGACTGGTGTACCTGTCATGTTTGGCGTGCTCACTGTTGACAACAATCAGCAGGCCGTTGATCGTTCTGGTCCCGGGATTGACAACAAAGGTGACGAAGCCGCAGTTGGTGCAGTTGAGATGGCCTTGCTCGTCAACCAGATTAAATCCACATACCCCACTGTTGAATAAGTCTCCGTTTTACAAAGAGGTCAGCACACTTTGTTGAGTCACCACAGCAGTGGTGGCAGCACACAAGGAGGGCGGCTTGGGTTTTGTACTCAGTCTCCTCGTAGCGGTCTCGAGTTTTTTGACCGCTCCATTGTCGAATCCCGATCCTGTTCGTGATTCGAAGCGTTTAGAGACTTTGGTCTTCTCCACAACATTGCGCGATTTTGTCGCGCTATCGCAGCGACACCCTGAAGCAGACAATTGGTTTGACTGGTCAACCGATTCGTGTTCGGCGCCATTTGTCGGAAGTTCGGGTCGAACTTTTGATTTCACCGAACCGTGTTTGAGACATGATTTCGCATATCGAAATTTCAAACTGATGGATCAGCGATACTCATGCCCCCGACGATTGCCCCAACAGGTATGCGAACCTGGCACCAGCAATCATGGCAAATGGTGGAACAGCAAGATTCGGTTACGAATTGATTCGCGCTTTCGTACCGACATGTTGAATCACTGCACATCGCGCTCACTGTTTGATTACTTACCCTGCAAAGCGTGGGCAACGGTTTTCTATAAAGGAGTCCGAACCGTGGGCGGTCTCTAACGTTTGGGTTGGTCAGAGAGTTTTTCGATATTTGATTGACATCACTTCATTCATGAACTCTCTGGCCAAGCCCCACCCACGTTCAACTTCAACAAAGCCGGCGCGCTCGATGGTGCGCCGGGAAGCAGTGTTTTCTTCAGCGATATAGGCAATGACTGATCGGATATCTTCATCCGGAGTAATTGTGGCGATCAATAACTTCACCGCGGCCGATGCGGCCTTCATCCCTCGACCCCAGGGCGCGATCCAATACCCGATAGGAGCTTCGCGAGTGATTTCATCAATGTTGTGAATGCTCACCAACCCGAAGGGCATCGAAGACTCTGCATCTTCAATCACCATGGTCACGTACTCGGGCTCGTTCTCAACAAACCATTCAGCATCTTCGAGTGAATATGGACGCGGAACCATCGTCCAACGTTGAATTGCTTCATCTTGACAGGCATCAAAAATCCACTCAACATCTTCATACTCAAGTCGGCGCAACTTAAACATGTTCATATTCTGACTTACCAGTTCGGCAAATCGAAATGATTTACGCCATGAATGACACATAACAACTCGTGCAAAATGCGCGCCGTTGCGCCCCAAATTGTTTCATCATCAAGATGAAAGAAGAACATCGGACGATCATCTGCAAATTCAACGCGATCAAAGTTCCACCACTCCCACGAAAAAGTGTCATCCCGCACGAGTTCGGCAAGCGGCACCCACAGAGTGCGATCAACTTCATACGAACTCATTGATAGCTCGGGCTTTTCATGGACCGTTGCAAGGACGGGCACGATATAACTGCGACTCACGAACGTTGAAAGTGGACTGAGTTCCGAATGCACTGTCACGAGTTGCGGGTGCACGCCTACTTCTTCGTGGGTTTCTCGCAATGCTGCATCGACAATCGATTCACCTTCGTCAACTCGTCCGCCCGGAAAACTTATTTCACCCTGATGATTTGAAAGTTTGGTCGAACGTCGAGTGAGCAGAATCTCCGCACCATGTTCACCAGGTGCAAGCAAAGCTAAGACTGCCGAGATCTTCTCGTTCTCTCGCGGTGCCGTACGGCTACGTTCATCTATGGATAGTTGTTGAGTGACAGAGAGCTGTTGAATTTTCTCGACGATTGCGTCAAGAGTGAAATCAACTGTGTGATCACTCCACGCTGGTGCACCGCCACTTCGGCGCTTTGTGGGCGTCGGTATCTTTTGGGCTCCGCCAGCGCGGCGCGGCGAACCCGACGACATCACAAATCAGGCGACGACAGTTGGCTTCCAGCCCGACGACTGGAGTTCTTTCAGAATTTCTGCGAGACCAGCCTTTTTCATATTGGTCATGGTCTTACCTGGTGCTTCTTCGCCACGTTCCCATTCATCCCACGCGGCGATGATCTTGTTCAGGTCGGCTGCTGGACGTTCGAATGATGAAGTCATGGGCAAAGTTTACGCCTCATCGGCACAAAGACTCTCAATGCGATTTCAGGCCAATAGATCTAGTGCGTGAGCCCGACCGCCCGACCAACGCACGTCAAAATTCTGCTTCTCAAACCGCTCGCGACCCACTAAACGAAGAATTTGTTGGACAACCCCTCGAGCTTGTTTTTCGTTGTACTTCTCGCAGAACAACACATGAAACGCCGTCTCTTCCGACATCGTGGTGTGAGCCACGAGCAGAGGGAAAATGGCGTCGTACGCGTTGGCGAAGTCGTACACCATCGTCGAACCATCGAAGTCAACAACCTCGAGGCGACCACCTTTAATCACCAGCGCAGCGAATGAACCAGTGCCGATCGGATCGGTCCACACCACCAGGCCAGTGCCATCAGGAAGTTTGAAACGCTTGGGTTTTGGCGCTGATTTTTTCGGGGGCTTATTCATGGTTGCTTGAACTCTCGACTCTTGTCGCGGATTTTGCTGGCCCACGTTCCCGCAGTATGCCCAGCAAAACGTCCAATTTCATCGGCTTTGCCTTCGGGGGTCGCAGAAACCGGTTGTTTGACTTTGGGTTTTGGCGCTGAGTAATCAGTTCGCCACACCACCACAGCCAAAACAATCACAATCAATATCTGAACTAGACGTGTTGAGACGTCCATACCTGGGGCTACACAGGCCACTATCGCCACGCCTAAGACGATGTAGTCCAGGATTCGATGTAGTCGCCGTCCCACCAAACGGAATGCCCCAAAGGGAGCGTCAACAATGGCGGTGTTGAGCACGATCAAGGTTCCGACGATGACCGGAATCAATGGTTTGGGACTTTGTAAACCCGTTGCCAACAACGCCCCGCCCACGATGTATTCAGCCAACTGATGAAGCCAAAACGAGCGTTTTCCGGGAGCGGGCATAGTCACAGGCTAGTTGCCAGTCCGCTTGGGTCATTTGACCACCGAATTCGGGGGTGTTTCGCGCCCAAGAGGGAACAGCAAAGGGGCCGGTGGATTGCTCCACCAGCCCCTTCAATGATTCGGTTGTACTTGGTTGAAAGTGTGTTGACGGCGGACCGTCAGATCACATCATTCCGCCCATGCCGCCCATGCCACCAGGCATGCCGCCACCCATACCGCCGCCGCCGCCGCCCTTTTCAGGCTTGTCGGCTACGAGGCATTCGGTGGTGAGCACCAAAGCAGCAATCGAGCCAGCGTTTTGCAACGCCGCACGAGTCACCTTGGCGGGGTCGATGATTCCGGCCTTCACGAGGTCGACGTACTCGCCAGTTGCGGCATTGAGTCCCATCGCTCCCTTTTCGCTTTCAACACGCTGCACCACAAGGGCGCCTTCCATGCCGGCATTGTCGGCAATGTTGCGGGCTGGTGCATCAAGGGCTTCCCACACGGTGCGAGCACCAGTGGCCTCGTCACCAGTGAGCGAATCAACAACGGCCTTGACCGCGGCACGGGCACGCAACAATGCGGTTCCGCCTCCGGGTACAACGCCTTCTTCGATTGCTGCACGAGTTGCCGAGATGGCGTCTTCGATGCGGTGCTTCTTTTCCTTGAGTTCAACTTCGGTGGCTGCGCCAACCTTGATCAAAGCCACACCGCCGGCCAACTTGGCCAAACGCTCTTGCAACTTTTCACGATCCCAGTCGGAATCGGTGTTTTCGATTTCGGCCTTGATCTGGTTGATGCGACCTTCGACGTCAGACTTTTCGCCATTGCCATCGACAATGGTGGTTTCGTCCTTGGTCACGATGACGCGCTTGGCACGGCCGAGAAGATCGAGCGTGATGTTTTCAAGCTTGAGGCCAACTTCTTCGCTGATGACTTGGCCACCAGTAAGAACTGCCATGTCCTGCAACATTGCTTTGCGACGATCACCAAAGCCAGGAGCCTTGACAGCAACTGAAGTGAAGGTTCCACGAATCTTGTTAACGACGAGAGTCGCCAAGGCTTCGCCTTCAATGTCTTCAGCAATGATGACGAGCGGCTTGCCGGTCTTCATGACTGCTTCAAGTGCGGGCAACAAAGCCTGAACGGTTGAAATCTTTGAGCCGTACAACAAGATGTAAGCGTCATCAAGAACTGCTTCTTGACGTTCTGCATCGGTCACGAAGTAAGGCGACAAGTAGCCCTTGTCAAACAACATTCCTTCAGTGAAATCAAGTTCGATTCCGAAAGTGTTGCTTTCTTCAACAGTCACAACGCCGTCTTTGCCGACCTTGTCGATGGCATCAGCGATGACATTGCCGATTGCTGAGTCAGCTGCCGAAATGGTGGCAACGCTGGCGATCTGAGCTTTGTCTTCAACCTTTTGCGCCAACTGCTTGATGCTTTCAACAGCAGCAGCAATGGCCTTTTCGATGCCCTTCTTGAGACCCATCGGGTTTGCACCAGCAGTCACGTTGCGTAGACCGAAGTGCACCATGGCCTGTGCAAGCACGGTGGCGGTGGTGGTGCCGTCACCGGCAACATCGTTGGTCTTAGTAGCAACTTCTTTGACTAACTGAGCACCCATGTTTTCGAATGGATCTTCAAGTTCGACTTCTTTAGCAATGGACACACCGTCGTTTGTGATGGTGGGTGCACCGAACTTCTTATCAAGTACAACGTTGCGGCCCTTAGGTCCGAGTGTGACTCGAACGGCATCGGCCAACTTGTTGACACCTGCTTCGAGGGCGCGACGCGCTTCCTCGTCAAATTTCAGCATCTTCGACATGGTGGTTTACCTCACTTGCCGACGATGGCAAGAACGTCACGGCTGGTGAGGATCAAGAGATCTTCGCCTTCGATGGTGACTTCGGTGCCGCCGTACTTCGAGTACAAAACGGTGTCGCCTTCTTTGATCGCGAGGGCGTGATGCTTACCTGCATCGTCGCTCCAGCGGCCAGGTCCGACGGCAAGGACGGTTCCCTGCTGGGGCTTTTCTTTGGCGGTATCGGGGATGACGAGACCGGAAGCTGTGCGCTCCTCGGCTGCGTTGGGCCGTACCACGATGCGGTCATCGAGGGGCTTCAGGTTCATAATTCAAGCCTCCGTGGCTAGATAGTTGTCGGATATAAGTGACCGATATGAGCGTTAGCACTCGTACCTGCCGAGTGCCAAGGATAGGGGTGAAAGTGAGCAGTTAGCAACCGCCAACCGCGAGTGCTAACCCAATTAGGGCTGACCGAACAGCTTCAGCGCAAGGGTGCGCCCAGGGCGGCGCAGATCTCGGTCAGACGCTCGATCGGAAGCCCAATAATGGCGTTCAACGTCCCTTCGACCTGCTCGACAAACCCCGCGGCCCCGCCCTGAATGGCATAGGCACCGGCCTTGTCACGGGGTTCTCCCGAATCGACATAGGCGATGATCTCCGGAATCGGCACCGCGCGAAAGGTCACCGTGCTCGACACGACTTCGACGTGCCCATCCCAATCGACTCCCCGACAACCTGGCCCAGCCACCGCAACTGCGAAGCCCGTGTGCACTTGATGGCGACGCCCCGAAAGCGCGAGCAACATTTTCACTGCCTCGGCATCGTCGGCCGGCTTCCCGAAAATAACACCATCAACATCGACGGTCGTGTCGGCGGCAATCACGATGGCCCCAACGTTCACGGCGCCCACAGTTTTCATGACTGCATCTAATTTCGCGGATGCCAAACGCCGCACGTAATCAGCAGGCAACTCGCCTTCAAGAACGGACTCATCGATATCGGGTGACACTACGCGTGGCTCAACGCCAATACTGCGCAACAACTCAAGTCGGCGTGGCGAACCCGAACCCAAAATGACAGACATCAACAATCAACCGCCCGACACAGCCATCTCCGAATCATCATCGGGAATGGTCATGTCATCAAGACAACCGCGGAATCCTTCGGGCAATGAAACCTTAATCGGTCCACTGGTCTTGCCACGACGCAAACTCTCGCCGCCCTCAACCACAGTCATGTCGGCTCCATTACGTTCGAGCATCTCATCAAGAATCGCATCAAAAGCTTCAATTGAATCCGCAGTTGCCAAACGATGACGTACTTCACCACCAACTGGATAACCAGTGAGGTACCACGACACGTGTTTGCGAAAATCTCGTACACCTCGTGAAGTTCCCGAACTGTCGTCGCCAAAATGCTCAACCAAAGTTCGTAGATGGCGCTTCATCACATCAACAACAAAACCCAACGTGCGCGGAGCCTTCACTTCGCGACCATTAAATGCATCGGCTAAATCTTCAAACAACCATGGACGACCAAGACAACCACGGCCAATCACCACGCCATCGCAACCAGTTTCGTTGACCATGTGTATCGCATCTGCTGCGGTCCAGATATCTCCGTTACCCAAAACCGGAATTGACGTGACAGCTTGTTTGAGTGCAGCAATAGTGTCCCAGCGAGCTGTT
>ENA-OREM01001118-OREM01001118.1-marine-metagenome-genome-assembly--contig:-NODE-1118-length-14307-cov-8.764090_pt1 | contig 14307 bp, 27 predicted proteins | sample MGYA00248623_ERZ508561 | MGnify/ENA primary metagenome ERZ508561 (study PRJEB26227, sample SAMN06264494) | marine metagenome | isolation source: Columbia River Estuary | place: USA:Columbia River...
TAGCACCGTTAAAAGTGTTGCAGCCAGCAAGTACGAAAAGTGTCGCGATTAGTAATGTTTTCATGTTATATCCTCGTGGTTGAATTAAGGCGCTGTAGGCCAAGTAATGTCAGTTGGAAATCCTGCTTGTTCCGATATGTCACGTAGCTCTGTGCGGTAAGTAGCCCAAGAAGCCTTTGTGTTGTCGTCTAAAGGACTGTCGGGCATCTGCGTCCAGTCACATTGGGTCAGTAGCTCATCACGCTCATAACGCACGCTTTTAGCTTCTGAGGCTATTTCGTCTGCTGTCTTGTCCCGTACAACCCAAGGCAGTGTCCATACACCTTCTACAAGCACAGGCGCTGAAGCGTGGTCTGCGGTTTGAGTATGTGTTAAGGTTGGGTCTTCTGCACGAACTACAGAATAAACTCCGTATTCTTCTAACAAAGATTCAGAAGGTTTTGCAGGAAAAGACGTGTTAGGGTTGTCTTCCTTTAGCTTCCTAACGTTATAGGGAAACTCTTGTATTTCATTGTTTAATGTTTTAACGTACATAAAAAATCCTTTAAACTTTATTGTATATATTTAAAATTCCGCCATCATTGCTAGCGCCTAAAGCTGTAGAACCTTCTGCTGTCATTGCACCCGAAGGGGTATAGCTAACTACGTGAATACGATTACCTGAGTTAAGTCTGGCTTTAAGATATACTAGTTTTTTAAAAGTATCAATGGCAATAGTTTGCTCTGTACCGCTGCCACCATAACCAGTTAAAGTGCTTTTAAGTACCATGTTTGAAGGGTCACTAATATCAATACAGTTTATAGCACCGCCTACACAATATACAAAAGCTAAGTTTCGGTAGGTGTCTAATTCTACAGTATAAGCATTATTTAAATTAGTAGCATCCGTAACATTGTCTAATATAGCTAAATTTGAAGTATCGCTAATATCTACTGAAACAAGCTTATCTGCTGTATAGTTACAAACATACAAAACCTCATTAGCTACATCAACAACCATGCCACGCGCACCGCCGAAATTGGTATTAAAATAGTTATCCAGCTCAACAATACCGCTACCTGCTAAATCTGAAACATCGTATGCATAAATTCTGTTAGCTGTTGTAGAATACAATACTTGATTTGTTTCGTCTATTGTTGTTCCGTATCTATTAGAATTACCGTCTGTTCCTAAATCAAAAAACGTGCCTAACGTAGGGCTAGATATTGTACTGTAATCTAAAACTTGTATTGTTTTACCGCTTCTTGCGGTGGGTGTGGAGGCGGATGTTACGAAACAAACTTCGTTTGCGGAATCTACGGCTATTTCACTTCTAGGCTGATTTATATAGGCAATATTGTCATAACTACCGTTTACAGAAAAACTTGAAGGGTTGCTTGCATCTGTAAACACAATTTTATCGCTAACAGCGTTAGAGCAAATACCAATTAAATTTGTTTTATCAAACCCCGCTGCGTTGAAACTGGGGTCATTAAAACCAGATTCATTATTAATTGCAGAAACTTGGGTTATGCCTAGGGGGTCAGTAAGGTCTAAAGTAGTAGCTTCGTTTTCCCCCATAAGCAGCGCACTATCAAAAGTCTCACCCAAGCCATCGCCAGATACTGTAAAAGCTGTTTGAAGTTTCTTAGCTACTGTACTCATTATGCCATCGCCTGTCCAGCCGTGAAGCCGTAGTAAGTAGTACCACCGTCAATAGTATAGAACACAAACACATCTACACCGCCACTGGTTGCTGTCAAGGTAGGCGCTGTGCCTCCCGCCCAGTCAACACTAGCAGGCCAAGTAATTGTACGGGCTGTGGTGTCCTGAATAACTTTCAAGGTGAACGCTGTAGCATTGCCTGTGGTTGCTGGGTTGCTAAAGGTGTAAGTTGTGGCACCTGTAAGGTCATGTACGAAGTTAGTAGCGGTAGCTAAGTCGATAGTAGTAGTTGTGCCTGTAAGCGTTACAGCGTCTTCTGTAATTGCTGCTTCAAAGACTACAGTGCCTGTTACTGTACCACCAGCTTTAGGAAGCGCAGCGTCAGCCGTAGCTCCCTGAGCAGCCGTAGCATAGTCAGTAGAATCAAAAGCCTTAACCTGTGCTAGGTTGGTGACCTCAGAGTCCATCAAAGCACCAGCGGCTGTTACGTTAGCTGTGTCCGTTACGTCTGCACTGGCTTCAATACCATCTAGCTTAGTGTTGTCGGCAGAGGTAAAGTTAATCTCGGTAAGACCACCATCGCCCACGGTGTATGTAGTATCAGTCCAAGGAACATTGACAACGGCTTGGTCGTCGCTGTTTAACTGGATACCGTAAGTTCTTGCAGCAGTAGTAGTTACAGCATTAGCAACTACAGTTTGGTCTGTGTCACTAAACAGCTCAATGCCGCCTAAAGTTGTGTCAGTAGCCACGGGAAGTGCAAAAGAAGTGCTAGTAATTGTAAAGCTAGGATATGTTCCTGAAATGGAAGTACCACCAGCGCCTGTCAATGCGACAGTCTGGTCAGGAGAATCATTAGTAATGGTAAAGTTAGGGTAAGTACCCGAAGTAGAAATACCAGTGCCACCCGTAAGTGCTACGGTTTGGTCAGGAGCTGTGTTAGCAATCTCTCCACCAGCGGACAAGCTAATGCCTGTGCCTGCCGATAGGGATGCTACAACGTTAGTGGTGTCGGTTACATCTGCACCAGCTTCGATACCGTCCAGTTTAGTTTCATCTGTATCAGTAAAAGCATTGGTGTTAGCGTTGCTTTCATACGCTGTCTTAATCTCGGCAGCAGTTTGGTCAGCGGTTGCACCAGCTTCGATACCGTCGAGCTTAGTGCCGTCTGTGGCTACGTCTCGTCCATCGAAGGTGCTGTTGGTTGTTATTGCGCCTGTCATCGCTCCACCTGTTCTAGGTAGTGCGGCATCGGCTGTGGTGCCCTGCGCAGCAGTAGCGTAGTCCGTAGAGGCTGTAGTGGCAGCAGTGCCCAAGCCTAGGGTAGTACGTGCAGCAGAAGCGTCCGCATCGTCAATCAGTGTACCACCAAAAGTCGAAACGGCTGAGGAATTTAGTTTAGTAGCACTAGCTACAGCTATGTTGTCAAACTCAGTGTTAATCTCCGTCCCTTTAACAATCTTAGCAGGGTTACCAGACGGCAGAGAATCTTTAGCAGCAAAGTTAGTAGTTTTAATATAATTAGACATCAAGAAACCTGTTCAAGTATGAGAGGAGGGGAAAGTAGAAAAAGGGACTCCCCTGTTACAGGAAGCCCCTCTTGGTTACTACTTATGCATCTACTGCAAGTACGAATCCAGCGTCTGGACGCAAGACCTTAGTGCCGTACAGAGTGTCAGCAGTGTACAAGGTTCCGAGGAACTCCTGCTTGTACTGAGTCTGTGAACGAACGCCCTGCTGCTCTGCCAGAACAAAAGTGTCCTTGTGCAGAAGCTGTGCGCCTTTAACACCACTTTCAAGAGTAGCAGCGTTGGTTGATACAAATACGTCAATGCCGTACAGAGTACCAATCTGACCGTTCTGAACACCGCGACCATCTACGAAGTCAGAAGAGTTGTAGCGGTCAATGCCCATGATAGCGTTACGCAGTGAAGGTGGAACTACGAAGCAGCGGTTGTCCATAGGAACGTCTGCATCATCCATCTTCTGAATCAAAGCACGGAAAGCTAGGTCAGAAAAATCACCACACTCAGCAGCACCCTGTGCGCTGTATGCTTCAAGAAGACCGGAAGTAGGGTCAATCTGGAAAGAAGCACTGTGAGTCCAGTCGCTACCATCGCCGTCACCCAGAGACTTACCAAGGTTAGTCAGGTCAGTATCAACCTGCTTAGCCAGAGCATAACCAGCGTCGCCAGTGTAGAACTGACGGAGAGAAGCCAGAGCCTGAGTCTCGGTGATGTCTTCAATCATACGAGAGTATTCGAAGTGCTTGTCGATAACAACCTGTACTTCACCCTCAGAAGCGTTCTGAATGGTTACAGCTTGGCCTTCAACCTTAGCGTGAGCATCGCCACGAACAGGCTTAGGGATATGTACAACGTCGCCTTTCTTACCAGTCATGCCCAAAGACTTGACCAGAGGAGCCAGAACCAAGTTAGACTTGTATGCAGCAACAACTTCGTCACTCCAAATTTCTGGGATAAAAGTAGCAGCGCTAGTGTTGTCTACCGCACCGCCCATGTTGGGATATGTTGAATCAGTCATAATTTAATACCTTATAATAAAAGAGTTTAGTTAGCGGACTCTCTTCTCGGCATAAGCCCTAGTGATTTCATCAGATAAAGCTAAATACCGTTCTGGATTGTCCTGCATTAGTTTAATAATGTCTGAGCGTCGATATATCTTCTTCGCTCGCTGTTCTCCATTTCCTTTGGTGCTACCGGTAGAGGCAGCTTTAACAGCGGATTTCCTTGTTTGCTTCTCAGCAGCTACAGTCTTAGCTACGGCACCTTGACGTTCCTTCCAGTTAGTGAAGAGTTCGTCGGCAGCTTCGTAGTCGTACTGCGTGTCTGCTTGAGCAAAGAGCTGTGTTCTAATCTTAGAGGCTTTAATCCATTCAACAAACTTTGGGTTCTGAACAATATCAGTCATGTCAGGATGACGCTTCTGAAGTTGTGTCATTGCAATAGTTCGTGCCTGTTCCTGTGTGGCAGCCTCAGCTTTCTTAATTGAAGGGTGATTAGCGATAGCTCTTTCGACAGCCTTGTCAGGGTCGGAAAAGAAATCAATATCTTCGTCTACAGTTTCTTGCGTTGGTGTAGTGTTGTCGAGTTGTGTCTGAATGTAATTATCAACGACTGAACGTAACTCCCCTACTTCTCCGCTTTGCTTTCCTAGGAGCTTCTCAGCTTCTTGGTGCATCCTTACAATCTCAGCGGTTGACTTTCCTTTGTACTTATCGGGGATGTCATCTTCTTGTGTTTCGGTTGCTTGGGTTTCCGCAGGAGTTACCTCTTGTTGAGTTTCCTGTGTAATTTCCTCAAGGTTGCCTAGTTCTTCTTTGTCGTCTTCTGGACGCTCGTCTGGTAAAATTGTTGCCATTATTAAACTCCGTACCTTTAGTATTATGGAGGTTTATATTATGTAAGGGTTCAACACACCTATGAATTTGCCTTACGTTCTTGTTTCAGCTGACTCTCTCGTTTCTTGACCCAATTGTCGGACGCAATACCATTCCGCTTTTCAGTCCAAGTTCCAAAAGAATTTAGCTGCTTTACTGCTAGTTGACCACAATCATTGCACTCAACTTCTTTAGTGTCGCTACTAACGAATCGTTCATTAGTATGTCCAGCTTCACATTTAAAATCAAACAGCGGCATCGTCTTCCATGCCTAGGTTGTCATATGCGTCACGGACTTGCTCTTCTAAGTTTAGCAACGAAGCAATGACATAAAGTTGTCCCTTCCTAAAGAAGAGGTCTTTTTCATCTTTCGTTCCTTCTACTGAATTAATGCCTTTGGAGTTAGTAAGCAGGTCTTCCGATAAAGTCTTCCAACCTGATGTACGAAACATCGAAAGCATATCTTCGTAGTATTTTTCTAGTTCTTTGTCTGTGTCATTCATTAACTGTTTCTCCTTAAAGGACAGTTTGTTATAAGTTAAAGTACAAGTTAAAGTATACTAAAGCATACTATAGTACTATTATAACATATTTACAGTCAAATGTCAAGAACTATTTTATCTTTTTTTACCTTTGTGTAAACCGTGCTTGGCGTGTTGCTTGCCCTTAGCGGTGGCTTGCTTCTTCTTTTTGTTAGCTGCTGCTAGTTTCTTACGTCCGGCAGCGGTAGACTTTAGCTTGTCAATCGTCTTCTTAGGGGCGTACACTTCGCCAGTCTTGCCCGAAGGTTTACCACTAGGTGTTGTCCACTTCTGTTTAGTCCACTTCTTCAGGGACTTCTGGGACTTCTTCAAAGCCATTACTTATAACCTCCACCTTTAGCCTTATACTCTTTGGCTAACATCTGTGCCTTACGCGCAGACCATTGTCCTGCCTTACCACCCTTAGTGCTTGCTTTAATCTTATTAAACAAGTTCTTACGCATAGTAGGCTTCGTGTAGTTACCCGCTTTGTTTACCGTTGACTTCTTCTTCTTAGCGGCAGGCATGATTATTTCTTCTTAGCTGGTTTGCTATACTTAACTTTCTTGCCAGTCTTCTTGGCTGCTTTCTTAGCTGCTGACATACCTGACTTAGTGTATGAATATGATTTTCCACCTACTTTTGGCATTGTGTTTCTCCTGTATTGTCTCATAATATGTGCAATGTACGTTCTAATGTACATTTAAATGTACACTATTGCACTTTTATGTATATATAAGTGTACTACCATTTAACTTTATCAGCCCAAAAAGCTGCTGACATCTTACCTTTGGCTATGTTTTTACCATGTCTTGCTTTAAAACTAGCACGTTTCTTCTTCATCTTCTCAGACTCACCTGCTTTAGGCTTACCAGCAGTCTTAGCCCCTTGCTCTCCAAAGCGAATGGTCTTAACCTTGTCACCTTCCTTGGCAACCACTACATGACTCTTCTTAGGATGACCGGGGGTTCTCTTTGGCTTATTGAACCCCGATACGCCCGCCCTAGCTAGTCTTGGGTCTGGTTTTTTTGCTGGCACTAGGAGCCTCCTTAGTGTTGACTTGTTCTTGTAGTTTATCTACTTTTTTGTTGACATCCTTAAATGCTTCGTTTATCTGTTTAAGTACGTCGTTGAACTGTCGCTCTGTAATCATTGTGGCAATTGTCCCATATTAGGTTGCATTGGTGGTCGTGCTTGTGGTTGTGCCTGTGATGCTGGTTGCTCTACGTTGCCTTCCTTAACGGCTACCTCACGCTCCTTGAGTAGCTGCTTAGAGATTTCAAGGCGACGCTTAAACTCTTTGTCGTCTGCATCCCCCGCATCTAGGTTAGCTGTTACAGCCTTAATACGGTCAATCTCAAGCTCCTGTGGTACAGCCTGTGCTTCAGCCATAGCCTTCGCAGCGCGTGCCTGAGACTCTTGAGCCTGTCCATTAAGGGCAGCAGTCTGTGAAGCTTGGAACTGCAACTGAGCTTGCTGTGAAGCCTGTTGAGCCTGTTGTGCTTCTGGGTTAGGCTGATTGGCTTGGTCAAGCTTGGCAATAAGTTCTTCACGGTTGGACAAGTTCATGTTCTCAACAATGGACTTAACCAGCTCAGGATACATTGGAGTCTCAGGAGACATGGTTTGTAATAACTGTACAAGCTGTGTAACTTCGTACTCACGGGCAATAATACCTAAAGAGCTAGATACGTCAAACTTATAGTCAGCCACTGGGTACAGCTCAGGCTCAAACTGCATATAGCGATGCGCAGCCTTGGTTACCAGAGGAATAATAAACGACTCTTGGAAGTTAATCAATGTGCGCTTGTGACGCTTAATGATAGCGCCTAGGCTCATGGAGATGCCCGCAGCTGTGCTTTCTCCGTTGATACTACCTGCGATACCAGCTGAGTCAATAGCACCTGTAGCGGTCTGTACCATCTGCTGTAGGGCACCTGCTTGTGCAAAGGTAATCTGGCTGACCTGACCAAAGTTAAATGGCTGTAGGACTTCCGAAGGGTTACCGTTAGTTAGAATTACTTTACCCGGCCTTACTTCAGGTTTAGCACCACGAGGCATACGGGAAGCATCCATGGCAAGCATAGGATGTACAGTAAGAGCAAGAGCATCGATTCTAGCGCGTAGTTCTGCGTCTAACGCCTTCTGAGAGTTGTAGCCTTTCTCACATACTCCTCGACCCCAGAAACGGCTAGGAACGACATCCCAAGGGAATGCGATAACAGGACGGTCACCCATCATGTAGGGGTTCTTCTCAGCCTTCAGGAGAGTACCACCATCAGCAATAACAACGATAGCCTCAACGTAGTAGCTATCTTCCGCTTCTTCGTCCTCGGACAGCGTTACAGCTTCTTCCTCGGCATCTGGGTCTGACATAGCTTCGTCCAGCAAGTAGCGAGGCACAAGGCCGTAGTACTTAGTAAGACGTACTTTGTCGTCATCATAGGTAGTAGTTAGTTCGTGGTCAGGCTCAATGTCAAAGTCAGGAGCTGCTGTACCTACGTCTGCTTGACGATAGACACCATCTTCCTGTAACTGCTCCACAACGTGACGTGATACGAACTCATCAATAGCAACACCCAAGGCATTCTCTATAGTAGTGGCTACGGGGTCGATAAGGAAGTTCTGAGGCATTACAGGGTTAAGCTTAACGCACGTACGGTCTGTAATGTTGACACCAACAGCAGTCAATTCACCGCCCATGACGGGCTGTGTGGCTGGTTTCATTTCCTTTTCGGTAGTGAGTTCAATCTCAGCAATACCTGTGCCGAATACGGCTGCATTGATAAGACACTCGGCTACATTCTTACGGATTTTGTTACGTTTGAAGTCTGATTCAAGGCCAGTACGTAGGACTTGTATGTCCATCTTCTCCGTGTCGCCTTGGTCGTCCTTAATATCGAACCACTTACCGCGACCGAAGGTAGCTTCCTCCAGTTCCGCTACGGAAGACTCCACAGCCTGCTGTAGTGCAGGGGAAATAATCTTGGAACGCTCTGATTGTCGTGTTTTGTCTTCAGCAGACCACTGACCACGCCACAAACGGTAGTATTCATCAAACTTTTGGGAATAGTTAGCCTCGAAATGGTCACGCCAGTCGGTGCATTTTGATTCTACCCAGTCTTCTAAGCGTTCTAAGTGAAACTTTTCTTTGTCTAACATAGTTTAATATCCTGAATAGTAGTCAGTAAATTCATATTCGTCTTCCTCAAAGTCAACAGCATAGGCTATCTGTGCTAACTGGTCTATATAAGCCAATGAGTCAATTAAATCGTCATGTACTAACTTGTTTGGGAACTGAAATAGCTCATCTAGGAACTCAGTGTTCCACTCCCCTTTGTTAAGTACAAGGTTACCGTGTTCAAATCTACCCTGCAACGCCCATACGATACGGTCTACCTTACGTTTGTTGCCGTGGGTTAGCTCTTCTACGCGGAAGAACCTTTGGTTTTTCTTCATTAAGTCGTTTAGGTAGGGATAGACAGCATTCTTCAATGCCCCCTTCTCAATCCCTACGGCTGCTGGTTGATAGTCTCGGACTGCCTCAAAGATTTTTCTGGCGGTCTTTTCGACGCCCCAGCGCCCATGTATGATATTAGCAACCCACCAGCCTTCAGTGTTCGCTTTAACCACAGCAATTGACGTTTGGTCAAGTCGTTTGGTTTTAGTTGTTGCTTTTTCAACATCCGCAAATCCTGCCAAGTCAACTGCAATATAAAACTGTCCGTCCTCCGGTTCTTCCTCGGAGAACTTAACGTGTTCCTCCTTAAAGAGTTCACCACCCGCTGCCTCGAAGGACGCCATGAACTCCTGTCGGAAGGAGAAGGCTGACATCGACTTCTTAGCTGCTTCAATCTCCACAGCATCCAGCAGGGGGTTATCGTAGCTTGTAAAGTGGTAACCCTGCCAGTCCTCATCGTTGGAGATACTAGCGTACTGGTGCAGGTCATAGAAGTGGTTACGACCCATAGGCGTACCAATAAACAACGCATCACCCTTTAAATCCGCCAAGGCAGGTCTTAGGATTTGTTCCCAGACCTCCGGCTTCATGTCGGCATACTCATCCATTACGAGGTAGTAGAGGCTGACACCACGCATAGTCTCCGGTCTGTCAGCACCCTTTAGGGCGATGGTAATACCGTTGACTAGCTTTATCTGTAGGTTGTTTACATGGCTGGAACTAATAACTGGATGACCAACCTCCAACAAAGCCTGCCACATAATGTCCCTAGCCTGACCCTGTGTAGGGGCAACATAGAATATCTGACCACGTTTTGCTTCCAACCCTTTAACAATTAACTTCCAAGCAGCGTAGCGAGACTTACCTGTACGACGACCCGCAGCGACAACCTGAAAGCGCTTATTGTCCGCCCACACCTGCTGTTGCCACGGTAGGAGAGAAATATTTAAGTCTGTCATTTAGTATGTCCAAACTACGGGTGTAACGTTAGAATCACCACTAGCCCTGTCGTCCACATGGATAAATGTACCAGCCACTCCAATGCCAGCAAACCCAAGGGCGATTGCCTGTTCAATAATCTTGTACTTTTCTTTTCCGCTAATAGCTCTGATGTCCGCTGCAATACCTTGGGCATGTGTTCCGGGTTTCCTCTTTGCTCTCTCAATAGTGTGGTTAGGGCTACGATAGCCACTAGTAATCACAAAGGGAAAACCACAGGCTTCTCGAAGTAGGTCGAGTCTCTCTAAAAACTCTGGTTTCATTTCATTTTGATTTGTTTCTTGACAGTTGAACTCACTCAAGGCAAAGTACTTAGGGTTATACATCGGTGAACTCTCCGTCAATAATATCTTGCTCTTGGTCTGTGTTCTCGGAGATGACAGTAGTCTCACCACCGACACCTGTGATTGATATATTAATACCACCCTTGGCTCCTCCAGCTTTATCTTTCTCGAAGTAGCTGGCTGGTAAGACTCTATCCATTACTAGCTTCCATGCGGCTGCCTGATTCTTATGGTCATCATCCAAGGCTGCATCAAAGATAGACTCTAACACCCTCGCTGACTTAGGGGACGTTAGCATCCTTGACTTGTATTCATTGATTATCGCTGCGTCACCCTTTGGGCGACCCCTCGTGCCAACGGTTCCCCGCTTGCGTGAGACAACCTCAGACTTGGGTGGACGACCTCTACGTTTCTTAGTAACGGGCAAATCGTCTTTTTTATTTTCGGTAGACAAAAAACTTCTCCTTAGGTTACCTAAGTATACTTTAGTATACCTTAGACCTCGTTAGGTTTATACTTTGTTTATAGTCTTTAGTTAGTAACAAAACAACAAACTAAACTAAACTAATCTATACTATAGTATTATTATAACATATTCTTAGGCAAAAGTCAAGCTTTATTTTAACTAATTTACCAATCAACATTAAAGTCTATTCTGTTGTCTCCCTACGTACCCGCCGAACCCCAATAAAATCAATGACTTAGGCTTACTTATGTATACTTATGGTTATTGCCTTTTATGTTACTTATGGTAACACTTATTGTCCTTTTTCCAAATAGCTACTTTTTTGTATCTAGGGGGTTACCGTAACAGTACCACAGCACCGTCAGCCCCCCCGCCCCCCTTGTAAATCTCTAGCATACACCAGTCAGCCTGTCAATCCCTAAGGGTGACCACGGGGTCAGATGTAGTCACGAGTAATCCTTGACGGAGGGAGTGTGAGTGTGCTATAGGATACCTACAGGCATACCCCAGCACACCCAAGCCAACACTGCAACCAATACCTGTGACTATCTTTAACTGATTGGTCACGCTAATGTTTGACACGGGTTGTAGTCTGTGGTATTCGCGCGCGCCCGCTCTTTATCCTTTGGCTGTGAAAATTAATTTAAAATAGTTATTGACAGTGTATTGCGTTTTGATATAATGGCCTCAACAAGACAGAGAAACCAACCCAACGCACCAAAACGGTGCAAAGGAGCAAACAAGATGAACGATACAAGTAAAACTCTATTACGCCTTTTACCTGAGCTTTCCGACGAAGAACTGCGCGTCCTGTTTGGTCGCCTAACGCTCAATATGTACGGAGCTGATACCAGTGACCAGATGGCGGACTTCGTGATAACTGAGCGCAAAAGACGCGAAGCATTAGCGGCCTAAACCAAACGCCCCGCAAGGGGCAACCCTAAGAGGTGATAAAATGAGAGCTTCAGACCAGATTAACGTTAATATACTAAAGCGCCACATTATGGGCGAAATAGAGTTGCAAGGTGGATTCCACCATATCCGCCAGTTAAACCATCCCGCAGACCTGTACGCCGTAGCATGGGCGCGTAACTGGTATGAAGGCCATTGCTATGCGGAAGAGTACAGCGAGGCCGCTATTGTACAGCTCTTCAAAGAGTTTAAAGAACAGGCCAGTTATGACGACGAATGAGGGTTGTTTTATCGGTGGCATTCGCCTAGAGTGCTATCTATTAAACCAATCAACGCAACTTAACTTAATAAGGTGATATTATGAAAATCAGCAATGTAGGCTCGAATATGACGGAATTGGCAACAAACAGCGGCACAGTGATTTTGTTCAGCTACTCAACACCAGTCGCGGCAATGCTACCCTCTGGTCAGTATGTTAAAACTAGCGAATGGTACTCACAAACCACAACACGCCACATCAACAAATGGTTACAGGGTGTATCTGCTGATGTTGAGACACGTAGCCCAGAGTTTATTTCTAACCTAACAGAAAAGGCGGCATAATATGACTATTCAACTAGCAAATAAAGACGGTTACAGATTCGGAGAGCAGGCGTATCTAGTCGGTAATGAGTTCGGGGTTCTATGTGTCTCATATGGTAATAATGAGCAAGAGTCCTTAGACAATGCAGTAGACGCGGGTTTATTAGATTGTCAGTTGATGTCGGAGGCTGACCATGCAGAATATGAGGCGAACGGGTGGCAGGACTCGTATATATACGCAGGCAATGCTAGCGAGCCTTTTTGGTCGGAGTACCTATGGATTAAACCTGCAAGCGAACGTAAAAGTGAGGCGGCATAATATGAGCAATTACAAATCAGCAATAGACAGATTAAATCGGTGCGAATCACTGGGCGATATTGACCGAGCATTGAAAGGTTTTGAGCGAGTGCATCAGGTCGGGCATTTAACAGATAGCGAGTTACAGCGATTGGACGCGAAAGCATTTGACATAATCCTTGACTGGCAAGATGAGGTTACAGCATGAACAGTGCAAAGCGTAAACAACTACAACAGGCGGCGCGTCGAGAGGCGCGCTTGAATCTGGCCACCAGTGTCACCGGGTGGTCTATAATAGCAGGCTTGGCGGCATTTACATTGCCCCTAGGTTATGAGTTGCTGATTGTCTTAATGACGATTTAACGGCTTTTAACTGTAACCAATAGGGCAGCATAGGTTACCCTGTTAAAACGGCTTAGAATTGATTATATGAGGTTTAAAGGGTATGAATACAATCAGACCACTATTAGAAGAGGGAGCATGGGAAAAGGCGGCAAAAGAAGGCTTAACCCCTGTACCTAAAATAAAATACAAAGGCCGAGAGGCGATAGCCGACGAATATCACACAGAGTTATTGTTTGCCGGTGCAGATAAAGACATTCACACGGCAAATTTAGGTATTATAGGCGAGAACAATCATATAAGTGAGTTTGTCTACGGGCATAGCTATACAGACAAGGATTTTATAGAGTGGACGCTTGTCCCGATAAAATTACATGATTATCTGAGACACTCAAGTTTCGGAAAAGAAAAAGAAGAGGTTTATAAGGTATGAGCTATACAGAGTTTAAGAAACAGCACGACCAGCTGGTAACGGATATTATATTTACAGGTAACAGCCGAGCTGATACACTGGTCGAGAGCTTGGAGCGTTTACGCTTAGAATATCGGGAACATTTTAACCAACTATTGAGGGCTTTATGATGAATAGATGCAGAGTGAGTGAAGAGGACGCAAGAGACACGTATTTTGACGGTGAGGAGGACATAACAGACCCTTGTTCCGGCGTTAAAGAGCGCGAAAGGTTTAAGAAAATACTTGAAGACATCGAACGACTCGTTTTAAAATTATACAGTAATAAACACTTTAAGCCGGACACAGACGACTTAGAAGCGGCACTTTATTTATATAATGAGCTAAACTGCCATACGAGAGGCGAGGAGCTATGATAACAGACAATACAACAGAGAATGACTTACTAGCAGAGACTATTGAGGAACTTGGGCAAAGCCTAACGGAACTACAGCAGGTCATCGCGGACATTAAAGAACAAGTGAACTATCGAACGGAGGTTGACTGATGCAGGACTTAGAACATAAAATTATTGAATGGCATAGGGCGCGAAACTTAATCGAAGGGAGTAGCGACCACCAACAGTTTGAGAAGTTATTGGAAGAGGTTGAAGAACTACGATTAAATATCATGACCAGTCAGCCTATCGTCGATGACGTAGGGGATATTATTGTTGTACTAATCAACCTCTGTGAGCGTAACGGTTTGGCCCTTGAGGAGTGTATGGCACACGCCTACAACGACATAAAAGACAGACGAGGACAGATGGTCGATGGGCTGTTTGTTAAAGAGAGAAGAGACGAGAGCAGGAGTATACAAGATGCAGTTTAATGTAGCAGGAATGTTTTTAAACGTAGAGCCTAGGTTCGGTATTGGGTTGGACATAGAGAGCGTAGAGAGTCGCCCGGTGTGGACAATTAAGGACGGAGAGTTAAGCACGATGGCCTT
>ENA-OREM01001120-OREM01001120.1-marine-metagenome-genome-assembly--contig:-NODE-1120-length-14300-cov-2.819729_pt1 | contig 14300 bp, 14 predicted proteins | sample MGYA00248623_ERZ508561 | MGnify/ENA primary metagenome ERZ508561 (study PRJEB26227, sample SAMN06264494) | marine metagenome | isolation source: Columbia River Estuary | place: USA:Columbia River...
GATGAGCGGCGCCGACGACGCCACGAAGGCAGCCAATCTCCGCTGCCTGCTGGCCTTGCAGTGGTCCTGGCCGGGCAAGAAGACCCTCTTCATGGGCTGCGAGTTCGGCCAGTTCGCCGAATGGAAATACGACGCCTCGCTCGACTGGCATCTGCTGGAATACCCGATTCACCTCGGCGTGCAGCGCCTGGTCGCCGACCTGAACAAGCTCTACGTGGCCGACACCGAGTTGGCGTCCAACGAACTGCGCTCGGAGAGCTTCGCCTGGCTGGTCGCCGACGACGGCGCGCAGAGCGTGCTGGCCTTCGAGCGCCGCGGCGGCGAGCAGGCCTGGACGGTCGCGGGCAACTTCACGCCGGTCGAGCGGACCTACCGTCTCGGTGTGCCTTTCCCGGGTCGCTGGGAGGAGGCCCTCAATACCGATTCGAAACACTATGCCGGCCATGGGCTTGGCAATCTCGGCGGCGTGGTCGCTGAAGCGATTCCTTGCCAGGGCCGTCCCTACTCGATCGAGGTCCGTCTGCCTGGTCTCTCGATGGTCATCTTCCGCCGCTCGTCGGTCAAAGCGAAGAAGTAAGCATGGCCCGCTCTGAACTCTTCCGTAGGCATGTCGCCACCGATCCGGCGAACCCGCTTTTCCGTTTCTCGCTCGGGCAGGCGCTCTTCACCGAAGGCGACCCCGCCGGGGCCGTCGAGCACCTGCGCCTCGCAACGGCCTCCAAGGCCGACTGGATGATGCCGCGTATCCTCCTGGGCAAGAGCCTCCTCGCCGCGGCCGACCGGGAGGGCGCCAAGGCCGCTTTCGCGGAAGCACTCGCGCTCGCCGTGTCGCAGGGACACGAGGAGCCGGAGGCGGAACTGCGGGCCCTGCTCGCGACCCTCTGAGGGTTTATTCGACGCGCTCCAGGATCACGCGGCGGAGGTCCATGACCGCGGCCTTGGCTTTCTTGACCGGCCGCACGGTGAGCGTGTTCTCGCCGGCGACGAGCGTCAGTTTGCCGACTTCGCGCGGGACGAAGCGCTGGAAGTGGCCGGTTTCTTCGACAGTGAATTCGCAGGTGCCCTTGGCGGTGTCCAGCGCGACGACGGAGCCGCCGTTGCCTTTGCCGCAGCCCTGGAGCACAGTCACACGGTAGGTGCCGGCCTTGGGCGCGGTGAAGGTCCACGCTGCGGTGTCGGCGTCGTTCACCCAGAAACCGAGGGTGTCCTTCTGCGGAGGCTCTTCATACTTGAGCTTCGTGCCTTTGACCTTGGCGTCGCGGGCTTCGAGGTGGATGAGCGTGTTGGAGCCTTCGGTGGCGCGGGCGTCCATGGCCTTGCGCCAATCGGCGAGGACTGGGCGCATGGCTTCGGAGGTCGGCAGGGCCGCGAGTTTCGAAGCGTCCGTCTGGACGAAGCACGCCTCCCAGGCGGCGCGGTCGAAGCCCGGGTTGGCCGGCGTGCGCTCGGCGCCGACGTTCCGGCGCCAGGCTTCGAGCTTACCGCGCATCGCGGCGACGCGCGCCGGCTCGGCGGCGGCCAGGTCGGTCTTTTCGCTCGGATCCTTGGCGAGGTCGTAGAGCTCGAGGCTGCCGTCTTCGTATTGTTCGATGAGTTTCCAGTCGCCCTCGCGGATCACGCCGCCGGGCCGGCCGCCTTGGTTCATGTAGTGGGGCTGGTGCCAGAAAAGCGGCCGCTTGGCGGCGTCGGCCGGCGGCTTGCTATCGAAGAGCAGCGGTGAGATATCCTGGAAATCCAGGGTCTTCGGGGCGGCCACCTTGGCCAGCGCGCAGATCGTCGGGACGAGGTCGCCCAGCACGACGGGTTCGGAAATCACGCGCGAAGCGAGACGTCCGGGATAGCGGATGATCAGCGGAGTGCGCAGGCCGCCTTCGTAGAGGTAGCCTTTGCCGGCGCGGGAGGGCGCGTTGTAGGTCGCGGGGCTTTCCTTCAGCTCGGAGATGTGCACGCCGCCGTTGTCGGAGGCGAAGACCACCAGCGTGTTCTGGGCGAGGCCATGTTCGTCGAGGGCCTTGAGCACGCGGCCGCAGGCGGTGTCGAGCGATTCGACGAGCGCGGCGTAGGTCGGGTGGAAGGACTGCGCATTGGCCGCGATCCCCTTGGCCGGCGCGGCGAGCGGGATGTGCGGGTTATCGAAGGCGAGGTAGAGCAGGAAGGGCTTGGCCTTGTTCTTCGCGATGAAGTTCGCAGCGAAGTCCGCCTGACCGAGCTCGCCTTTGCCGCCTTGCGGCGATTCCGCGCCGGGGTTCGCGCGGCCGGGGAAGTATTCGTCGAAGCCGTGATCGGTCGGCTGATGGCCCTTGCCGCCGAGGTGCCACTTGCCGACGGCGGCGGACACGTAGCCCTTTGGCTTGAGCAGTTCGGCGATCGTCGGGACGCCGGCGGGCAGGTTCAGGTTGATCGGTGCGCTGAGCAGGCGATGCGAGGAACGATCGGTGCGTCCGGTGAGGAAGGTGGTGATCTTCAGGCGGGCGGGGCTCTGGCCCGTCATCAGGGCCGCGCGCGAAGGCGAGCACACCGATGCGGCGGCGTAAGCCTGCGTGAAGCGGGCGCCGTCGGCGGCGAGCTTATCGAGGTTCGGCGTGCGCTGGTCCTTGCGACCGAAGCAGCCGAGGTCGTTGATGCCGAGGTCGTCGGCGAAGAGGATCACGATGTTAGGCGGGGTCTCCTGAGCACTGAGCGGCAGGAGGCAGGAAAGCGCGGCGAGGAGCAGACCGAGGAAGGGGCGGGGCATCCCTTGGTTTTAGCATCCGGAAGATTTGTGCAAAGGGTAAAACCGACTTCGGTGCCCTCATGGACCCTCGTTTACTCGCTCTCGGGCTGGCCTGCGTGGACGTCGCCATGGCCGCGGTGTCCTGGCTGATCCTGCTCTGCACCTATCCGGATTTCGCCCGCTGGGAGGCCGCGGAGTTCGCCCGCCACCACGAGGACTATACGCGGAAAGTCGGCCGGGTCGTCGGTCCCTTGCTCCTGCTGCAGCTCGGCGGGCATGCCTGCCTGGTCTTCAGCGCGGGGGAAGGCTGGCCGGCCCTGGGGCTGGTCCTCGCCTGCTGGGCCCTCACCGGGCTCTGGTCCGTACCGTGCCACCGGCGCCTGCAGCTCGAGGGCCCGGGGTCGCCCGCACTCGCGAGTCTCGTTCGCTCCCACGTATGGCGTACGGCCCTCTGGTCTATTTTGGCCATTGATTCCATCCGGCGGGCGGCGGGTTGACATGGTTCATCGGGCGGCGATGCTCCACTCTGATGAGAACAGGCGAACCGCACCCCGACCGTAATGCCTCTCGCCTGAGCGCCTTCCGTCGCTTCCTCGGTTTCGTCGGTCCGGGTTTCTTGGTCTCCGTCGGCTACATGGATCCGGGCAACTGGGCCACCGACCTCGCCGGCGGTTCGCAGTACGGTTATGCGCTCCTTTGGGTCATCCTGCTGTCGAACCTGATGGCGATCCTGTTCCAGCACTTGTGCGTGCGCCTCAACGTCGCGACGGGACTCGACCTCGCGCAGGCCTGCCGGGAGCGCTATTCGCCCGCCGTCGGCAAGTTCCTGTGGGTCGCCGCCCAGTTCGGCATCATCGCCATGGACCTCGCGGAGCTGCTCGGCTCGGCCATCGCGCTGCAGATCCTGTTCGGCATCCCGCTGTTCTTCGGTGCCATCATCACCGCTCTCGACGTGCTGGTCCTGCTGGCCCTGACCCGCCTCGGTTTTCGCTGGCTCGAATCGCTCGTGGCCGTGCTCGTGCTGACCATCGCGGCCTGTATCGGCGTGGAGCTGCTGCTTGCGAAGCCGGTCGTCGCCGAGATGATGAAGGGGTTCATCCCTACTACGGATGTGCTCACCCGTCCCGGCATGCTCTTCGTGGCGTTGGGCATCATCGGCGCGACGGTCATGCCGCATAATCTCTACCTCCATTCGTCGATCGTCGGCTCGCGTGACTTCGGCCGCACCGAAGAAGAACGGCGCGAGGCCATGCGTTTCGCCACGTGGGATTCCACGCTCGCGCTCAGCCTGGCCTTCTTCGTCAACGCCGGCCTGCTGGTGCTCGCCGCCGCGGCCTTCCATGGCCGCCCGGAGGCCGTCACGGATATCCGCGAAGCCCATCGCCTGCTGGATGGCGTCCTCGGCGCGACCTTCGCCGGCACGCTCTTCGCTGTCGCGCTCCTCGCTTCGGGACAGAATGCGACCATCACTGGGACCATGGCTGGTCAGATTGTCCTGGAGGGCTTCCTGAAGATCAAGACGGCCGGCTGGATCGTCCGCGTGGCCACGCGTCTCGCCGCGCTCGCGCCGGCCTTGCTCGTCATCGGCCTGGCCGGCGAGGGCAGGGTGGAGTCGCTGCTCCTGTGGAGTCAGGTGATTCTCAGCCTGCAGTTGGGCTTTGCCTGCTGGCCGCTGGTGCGGATGACAGGCGACGCCAAGCTCATGGGGGTGTTCGTCGCCCCTGCTTGGATTCAACTGCTCGGCTGGATCGCCACTGCCATGGTGGTCAGTGCCAGTCTCTGGTTCGTGGCCGGGGTCTTTTAGGGCCGCTTTACAATAACGTCACAAGTAACTGTTTGTAGGTTATTTGGGGTATGACATGCTCAGGAGAAAACTGGCTCGACCTAATACATTTTATCATTACTAAACTTATCATCTTATTTAGCCATGTCCCTTCCCTCCACCAGTTCGCTGCTCCGGGCCCTGCTCGGCTTCGGCGTATCGTGGTCGGGCGTCGAGGCTGGGACTTTTTATCGGGAAGCTGACAGTTATAGCACGAAGCGTGATCCGGATCCGCCGCGGTATGTGGAGCCGGCGTCCGCGAGCGCTTGGTCTCAGCTCAACGGGTTTCAATGGCTGGACGTCGGACTCGATTACCGCTTCCGCTACGAATACCGCGATGACGATATCCGCCGCGCCCGCGACGGAGTCGACGAGCCGTTCCTGCATCGCACCCGCCTCTATCTCGGCGTCCGGGAGATCATCGACCCGCTCCGGTTCGCCGTCGAGCTGCAAGACTCACATCGTTACAACGGCGACTACGCGTCGGATAACCGCGATGTGAACGAACTGGAGTTCATCCGTCTCTACGCCGAGCTCCATTTCAAGGATCTGCTGTCCGCTGATACCCTCGGTAATTCCCGCCCGGTGGCCCTACGCTTCGGCAACCACAATTTCGAATTCCTCGATCGTCGCCTGATCGGCAACAACCAGTGGCGGAACACCGCGAACGCTTTCCGCGGATGGCATGGCATCATCGGACAGGAAGCCAACGACTGGCAGGTCGACCTCTTCTCCGTCCAGCCGCTGGAACGACTGCTCTACGATCCGGATCGTCCGGCGGAGGGCAAGCGCCTGTGGGGCGCGATCGGTCACTGGCGCGCGTGGTCTGACGTCGTCACCCTCGAGCCTTTCTACCTGCGCCTAGATGAGCGGAACGTCGCCGACGGCGGGCGGGTCGTGCACTCTCCCGGTCTGCGCGCCTACGGTGTCTTCGGACGGACGGGCTTTGATTTCGATGCGTCCGCCATCACGCAGTTCGGACACAACGGCGCGAAGGATGTCTCCGCCTGGGCCGCCAATGCCGAGATCGGTTATCGTTTCGAGGATGCTTGGAAATCCCGGTTGAGTTTCTTCTATGGCGCCGCGTCCGGGGACCGGAGTCCGACGGATGCCGAAGATAACCGCTTCGAGCGCTTTTTCGGCTTCGGTCGGCCCTGGTCCGCGAACGACTACGTCGTCTTCGAGAATATCCTGGCGCCCAAGGTGCGCTATGAGGCGACCGTCTCGCCCACCTTGCGCTTCGACGCGGGTTACAGCTGGTACTCCCTCCAGAGCGCGACAGACCGCTTCTACAACGCGGCTAATAACCGCGACCAGACCGGCCAGAGCGGCAACAACGTCGGTCATGAGTTCGATGTCCGCATCCGCTGGCAGATGACCCGTCAGGCCGAGGTCACCCTTGGGTACGCTCATTTCGTGGCCGGAGAGTGGACTCGCCGTCAGGTCCGCGCTGACGATACTGATTTCGCCTACCTCGAGCTTCAGCTCAAACCCTTCTGATTCTTTCGTCCATGCGTCCGTCTTCTTTCTTCCTCTCGCTCGGCTGGTTCGCCGCCGCCCTGGTCGTGCCGATTCTGGGCCGTGCCGAAGCGGACACGCTCCGCGTGGGTTTCTTTCCGAACCTGACGCATGCGCCGGCGCTCGCCGCCCGTCAGTTGGAGCGCGAAGGCCAGGACTGCCATCAGGCCGCTTTGCCCGCCGGGGTGAAGCTCGAGTGGCGTTCGTTCAACGCCGGACCTTCGGCCATGGAGGCCTTGCTCGCCGGGGCCATCGACGTCGCTTACGTCGGCGCCTCGCCCGCCCTCAACGCGCACGTGCGCACCAAGGGCGCGGAGATCCGCGTCCTTGCGCCGGTCGCGCAGGGCGGCAATGCGCTCGTCGTCCGTGCGGGCTCAGGACTGAATACGCCCAAGGATTTCATCGGCCGTAACGTCGGCACGCCGCAGCTCGGCAATACGCAGGATATCGACGCCCGCACTTGGCTGCGGGAGGGCGGCCTCAACGTGCACCTCGGCGGCGGCGACGCCCGCGTGGTGCCGGCTCAGAACGCCGATCTCCTGCTCCTGTTCTCGCGCGGCGAGATCGACGCGGTCTGGACCGTCGAACCTTGGGTCACGCGGCTGACCAGCGAGTTCGGCGGCGTCGTCGTGCACGAGAACAAGGAGTCGCTGATCACCGTGCTCGTCACCAGTCGCGCCGCTTTGGAGAAGCGTCGGCCGGCGGTCGAAGCTTTCGTGCGTTCGCATTACGCCCTGTGTGCGCGCCTCCGGGCCGATCAGGCGTGGCAGGAGAAATTGGTGCGGACCGGTCTCGGAGCCGAACTGCGTTCCCAGCCGCCTAAGGCCGAACTGATCGGCCCGGCCTTGGCGCGCGTCGCCTTCGCCGTTCCGGAGGACTTAGAGTCTCGTCGGGCCCGCCTGTCCGGCCTGTTCGCCCGTGCCCTGAAGGACGCCCAGGATTCCCGCTTGCTCAAAGGGGAAGCTCCGATGGGGCCGTTGCTGGAGTCCTTGGTCGATGACCCAAAAAAGTGAGCAAAAAGTGATAAATCGGGGTCTAATCTTTTAAACATAAGTAAACTTGACAGGATAAGGTTAGGTTAGCCAATCTCTCGCCTCTGGAATCCATGGGCAACCGCTCCGAAACATCCCCCGCCACCGCGGCCCTTACTCTGCGTAACGTGACCAAGCGTTTCGACGGGGCTTCGGGCCAGGTCACGGCGTTGGAGGACATCACTTTGGACGTCAGGGAAGGGGAGTTCCTGGCGATCGTGGGTCCGTCCGGTTGCGGCAAGTCCACCCTCCTCAGTCTCCTCGCCGGCCTCGAGCATACCAACGAAGGCGCGATCAAGCTCGGCGATCAGCCGGTCGAAGCGCCGGGCCGGGATCGTCTCGTGATGTTCCAGCAGGACGCACTCTTCCCTTGGCTCAACGTCCTGGAGAACGTCCTCTTCGGCCTTCGTCTCAAGCCCGACCTCACCGAGGCCGAGCGACTCGAGTCGGCCCGTTATTACCTCAACCTCGTCGGCCTCGGCAACAAGGAGAAGGCCCGTCCGCACGAGCTCTCCGGTGGCATGCGCCAGCGCGTGGCCCTCGCCCGTTCGCTCGCGCCCAATCCGCGCGTGCTCCTGATGGACGAGCCTTTCTCGGCCCTCGACGCGCTCACCCGCGAGCAGCTCTACGGGGACATCCAGGAGATCTTCACGAAGCGCAAGAAGACCATCGTCCTCGTGACGCACAACATCCGCGAAGCGGTCTGCCTCGGCGACCGCGTCGTGCTCTTCTCGCCCAATCCCGGCCGCGTCCAGCAGGTGTTCGACGTGGGTCTCCCGCGCCCGCGCCGCCTGAACGACCCGTCCCTTGCCAACCTCGCCGCCGAGGTGACCGAGGCGCTCACCTCCCACCCCGCCAAGTGACCATGGCTTCGAAACTTCCTCGCCCGGTCATCCCGACCCTCGTCGCTATCCTGCTCCTCGGTGGTTGGGAATGGTATGTCCGCAGCGGACGCGTCAGTGAAGTCCTCTTCCCGGCTCCGTCGCACGTCCTCCAGTGGTTCTGGGACTCCCTGCTCAGCGGTGAGCTGCTTGCGGCCACGTGGGTGACGATGCGTCGCCTGATCATCGGCTTCGCCATCGGCGCCGCCCTCGGCGTCCCGCTCGGCGCGCTTTGCGCCCGCGTGCGCTGGGTCCGGGATACGCTCGGCGTCCTGGCCCTCGGTCTGCAGACCCTGCCTTCCGTCTGCTGGGTACCGCTCGCGCTCCTCTGGTTCGGCATCCGCGAGGAAGCGGTCCTCTTCGTCGTGGTGATGGGCACGCTCTGGGCGGTCGTCCTTGCCGTCCAAGAATCGGTGCTCAACGTGCCCCCGCTTTACCTCCGCGCCGCCCAGACGATGGGCTCCAACGGCTGGCACCTCTGGTCCCGCGTCATCTTCCCGGCTGCGCTGCCCGGCGTGCTCAGCGGCATGAAGCAGGGTTGGGCCTTCGCCTGGCGCTCGCTCATGGCGGCCGAGATCTTCGTCGTGATCGTGACCGGCTTCGGTCTGGGCTCGCTCCTCAATGCCGGCCGTGAGCTGCTCCGCATGGACCAGGTGATGGGCGTGATGGCGGTGGTCATGATCGTCGGGCTCTTGGCCGACCTCATCTTCTTCTCCCCGATCGAGAGCTGGTTGCGCCGTTCCCGCGGGCTCGAACGCTGAGCCGTCGCCTTTCCTCCTCGCCCTCGGGCCCGGGGACGCCCTACCTTGGGGGCAAATGTTTATCGACGAAGCCAAGGTTGAACTGAAGTCCGGTGACGGCGGCCACGGCTGCGTCAGCTTCCGTCGCGAGAAATTCATCCCGAAGGGCGGACCCGACGGCGGTAACGGCGGCAAGGGCGGCGACGTCGTCCTGGTCTGCGACCGTAACGAAGGCGACCTCCAGGCCTACCGCTGGCAGCCGCACCGTCGCGCCCGCAATGGCGCTCCGGGCCAAGGCCGCCAGTGCGCGGGTCCCGATGGCGGCGACCTGATCCTGCCGGTGCCTCCGGGCACGCAGGTCCTCGAGGAAGGCACCAACCGCCTCGTGGCCGAACTCACCGAGCACGGCGAACGCGTGGTGCTTCTCGCCGGCGGTAAGGGCGGCCTGGGCAATATGAACTTCAAGAGCTCGGTCAACCAGGCCCCGCGTCGCACGACCCCGGGCTATCCGGGCGAAGAAGGTAAGTTCCGCATCGTGCTCAAGACGATCGCCGACATCGGCCTCGTGGGTTACCCCAACGCCGGCAAGTCGACCCTGACCAATCTCCTCACGGCCGCGCGTCCGAAGATGGCGCCGTATCCGTTCACGACCCTGCACGTCAACGTGGGCGTGATCGACTACACCGACCGCTTCGACCGCATCGTGATGGCCGACATCCCGGGCCTCATCGAAGGCGCGCACGAGAACCGCGGCCTCGGCCACCAGTTCCTCCGCCACGTCGAACGCTGCTCGCTCCTGGTCTTCATCATCGACATGGCCGGCAGCGAAAACCGCGAGCCGTGGGACGACCACCGCATCCTCGAGCGCGAACTGCGCCTCTACTCGCCGATCCTCGCGTCCAAGCCGCGCATCATCGTAGCCAACAAGATGGACCTCCCGGAAGCCGCCGCGAAGCTGAAGAAATTCCAGGAACGCGTGAAGGACATGGTGATTCCGATCTCCTGCTACTCGCAGGAAGGTATCCAGGAATTCCGCGATAAGCTCTGGGCCGCGGTCAAAGGCCCGGCCGATCAGCGCCCGAAGGCTCCCGCTCCTTACGTCGAGCCCGCCGTGGCCAAGCGCCTGGCGAAGGTGCATTCCGGCAAGGTCGTCGCGACGAAGGCCAAGGCCAAGCCGGCTGCGAAGAAGGCGGCTAAGCCCGTGGCCAAGAAGGCCGTGAAGGTCGCTCCGGCGAAGAAGGTCGCGCCGAAGGCCAAGCCTGTCGTGAAGAAGGCCGCCAAGGTCGTCGCGAAGAAGTCCGCCAAGAAAGCGGCCGTTAAGGTCGTCGCTAAGAAGAAGGCCGCCCCGGTGAAGAAGGCGGCCTTGAAGTCGAAGGCGAAGAAGAAGTAAGTTACTTCTGCTCCGACGTTCCCTTGAGTTCCTTGAACTTGAGGGACTCGGAGTTGAGGCAGTAGCGCAGGCCGGTCGGGGCCGGACCGTCTTCGAATACGTGGCCGAGGTGGCAGTCGCAGCGCGCGCAGAGGATCTCGGTGCGGCTCATGCCGTGGCTGCTGTCCGTGATGGTCGCGATGTTCTCCTTCGACACGCCCTGGAAGAAACTCGGCCAGCCGGTGCCGGAGTTGAACTTGGCGTTGGACGAGAACAGCGGTAGGTCGCAGCAGACGCAGTGGTAGGTGCCGGACTTCTTGTTGTCGAGCAGGGTGCCGCAGAACGGACGTTCGGTGCCCTTGGCGCGCGTGACGAAATACTGGTCGGGCGTCAGCATGGCCGCCCACTCGGCGTCGGTCTTCACGACCTTGTCGACAAGCACGGGTTTGCCGACGCCTCCCTTGCCGTCATCGAGCGTGACGAGCACCTGGGAGGCTTTGGACTGGGGGGCGGAGTCTTTCATGGGAGAGGCGGCAGGGGAGGGCGTGGCGGTCGCTTGGGCGGCGGGCTTCTTCTCGGCTTCGGAAGAGCAGGCGATGAGGGCGCAGGCGAGCGCGGCGAAGGACAGACGAAGAGCGGTGTGCATGGCTTAGCTGAAGGATTTGCCGCAGCCGCAGGTGCTGGAGGCGTTAGGGTTGCGGACTTCGAAGCCCTTGCCGTGGAGGCCGTCGTCGAAGTGCACGGTCGAACCGTCGAGGTAGGCGTGGCTGGTGGGGTCGATGAGGATCTTCATGCCTTGGCTCTCGAACTCGAGGTCGCCGTCCTTGCGCACGTCGAAGGCCATGCCGTATTCGAAACCGGAGCAGCCGCCGGTCTCCACGAGGACGCGGAGGACGGACTCAGGGTTGGCCTGGGCTTTCTGCAGCACCTTGATCTGCTGGGCAGCGGCTTCGGTGAGGTTGATCATGCCCTTTAAGTTTAGGGGCATTCGGCGAGAGTCAAGGGGCGGCTCGGGCTTGGGGCTTTTCCTTGGCTAATCGGGCCGTTCGGACAGGATGGGCTTACCCCACTTATGTCCTCCGTCTTTGTTCGTATCCTGGCCCTCTCCGTATTCCTGGCCTTCGTGTTTAACTTCGTGATGATGGGGGTGGTCGCGCTCGTGGGTTGGGATGGCAGCTCGCTGACCCTGAAATCCCTGCTGGGCGCCGATATCTTCGAGGTCTCGGGAAAAGACTGGTTCTGGGTCCTGCTGCTCTGGGCCTTCGCGCTCCTGCAGTCCTGTCTTTTGCTCCTGCCTTTGCCGGTCGCTCCTTCGGCAGGCGGGAAGGTCCCGCTCGGACCGCGCGTCATCGCGGCCGCTTTCCTCGGCGGGTTGTTCCTCGCGATCCCGCTGCTTGCTTCGGTCGATCTCTATTATCTCTCGGCGGACGCCGATCCGAAGGGGTTTAACGCTGAACCCTATGTGATTGGCGCCTTGGCGGTCTGGGCGGTCTCATGGCTGATCTGGACGCCGATCCTGCTGCACCGTTCGCGTGGTCAGGCGGATACGGTCGAGCGCTTCGTGGGTAAGAATATCGCGGGCTCCGCCGTCGGCTTAGCCCTGTGTCTGCCTTGGTATTTCGTGCTGCGTCGTAAGCAGTCCTGCTTCTGCGGACTGGGTACGTTCTGGGCGCTGGTGCTCGGCCTGTGGTCCCTGCTGGTGATCGGCGGGCCGCTGCTCTTCGTGCTGGCGCGCGACCGTCGTCTCCGCGCAGGGGTGCGCGAGGGCTGAACTCAGAGGCCGCAACCTTGCTGCGTCTCGCGCGTCGGACGCGCGATAAGGCCGCGGTGCGGTTCGTCGGGATAGGTTTCGCCTGCCCGCGCGCCCATGAGGTGCTCATCGCAGCACTTCAACAGGTCCGGCAGGTTCTCGGTCCGGCGCATGTCGTGCAGGAACTTGCCTTCGGTGTCCACGGCGAGGCCGATGAAGTTGAGGAATTTCTTGAGGCGCCCGGCCTGCTTCTCCGTCGCCTTGGCGGCGTCGCAGCATTCGTCGGCGAGCTCCTGGATATACGTCCGCACGTCGGCCAGCGTGGGCTTGAACGGCGTCAGGCCCTGCTGAACTTCGCGCCACTGGCGGAAGACCCACGGGTTCCGGATGGCGTGCCGGCCCATCATCATGCCGTAGGCCTTGGTCTCGGCCAGCAGGCGCTGGGCCTTGGCGGCTGAGGTGACGTCACCGTTGGCGATGACGGGGCAGGGGACGGACGCCACGGCTTTGGCGATGGCGACGTAATCGACTTCGGACCAGTAGAGTCCTTTGACGGTGCGGCCGTGCACGGTGAGGAGGTCGACCTGATGCTTGGCGACGATCGCGAGGATCTCGTCGAACCGCTCCTGGCCGTCGAAGCCGATGCGCATCTTGACGGTGAAGAGGCCGGGGATCTCCTGCCGCATGGCGCCGATGAGTTCGTCGATCTTGGCCGGGTCGCGCAGGAGGCCGCCGCCGACGTTCTTGCGGTAGACCTTGGGCGCGGGGCAGCCCATGTTGAGGTCGATGCCGGCGACGGGCAGTTTGCCCAGCTCACGGATGGTCCGGAGCATGTGCGGGGTGTCTTCGCCGATGAGCTGCGCGAAGACCGGGCGGCCGGTGCCGTGATTCACCACGGAGTCGACGATGTGCTTCTCGGGCGTGGAGCTCTCGTGCACGCGGAAATACTCGGTCACGAACCAGTCCGGCGCGCCGCGTCGGCCGATGACGCGCATGAAGCCGGTGGTGGTGACGTCCTGCATCGGCGCGAGCACCGAGGGGCGCGTGCCGGCGACGACGGGGACTGGCAGGGGGCCGCTCACGCCTGCTTGCGCAGGCGCGCGAGCGTCTCCGCCATGTCATCGCACGCGTCCAGGACCGCCTTGGCCACGAAGACCGGGCGCTTGGCCTTCACGGCGAGCACGAGGGCGTCGCTGGGGCGGGCGTCGACTTCCGCCACCTTGCGGGCGACGGGGCCGTCCTGACCGAGCAGGATGCGGGCGAAAAAGACGCCGTCCTTGACGTCCACGATCGCGACATGGACCACCGCGGCGTCGAGGCCGAGCAGGAGGTGCAGCATGAGGTCGTGGGACTGCGGGCGGTCCGGGATGCGTCCGTCCAAGGCGCCCTGCAGGGCTTCGCCGACGGCGGGGTCGACCTGGATGAACATGGTCTTGAGGGCGGTCACGAGGAACACGGCGCTGCCTCCCTTGACGGGGATGACTTCGATGCCGGTGACGGGCACTGCCTCCAACTTGCTCATGCCGCAAAGTGTGCCCGCCGCGGCCTCCCCGCAAGCCCTCGCTGCTTTCGTCCGTAGGGTTGCCTTGAAATCCGGCCCCGTTCCCGCAGGCTGAGGGCGTGCACCCCTTCCTCGCCGACGAGTTCCTTTTCGACTGGAGCAGCCTGAAGCCCGAAAACGTCGAGCCGGACATCCGTGAGGCCCTGCGACGTGCCCGCGCCAACGTCGACGCGTTCAAGCAGACGAAGGGGGCCGACCTGACCTACGCCAAGGTTCTCCTCGGCTTCGAGGCCACGACCAAGGATCTCTCCCGCGCCTGGGGCCTGGTCTCGCATCTCGACTCCGTCCTCAACTCCCCGGAGCTCCGCAAGGCTTACAACGCGATGATGCCTGAGGTCACCGCTTTCTTCACCTCGCTGACGCTCGACCCGGAACTCTGGGCGGTCTTCAAGGCCTACGCCGCCACGGCCGACGCCAAGACCCTCACGGGCGTCCGCCGCCGCTTCCTCGAAGAGACGATCGCCGATTTCGAAGAGAACGGCGCCGACCTGCCGCCGGAAGGGAAGGCCCGCTTGGCGAAACTCAACGCCGACCTCGCGGAGAAGACGCAGAAGTATTCTGAGAACGTCCTCGATTCCACCAACGCCTGGGAGCTCTTCATCGAAGACGAAAAGCGCCTCGCCGGCCTGCCCGCCAGCGCGCTCGCCGCGGCGAAGCAGTCCGCGACCGCCAAGGGTAAGCCGGAGGCCTGGCGCTTCACGCTGCAGTCCCCCTCGGTCTTCCCGGTGCTGCAATACGCCGACGACGAAGACCTGCGCCGCCAGTGCTGGGAAGGCCTCGGTCAGGTCGGCCTGAAGGACGCCTGGGACAACACCGCGCTGGTCGGCGAGATCCTCGCCCTGCGCCACGAGAAGGCCCGCCTTTTGGGCAAGAAGCACTTCGCCGATTTCACCACGGCCCGCCGCATGGCCCGCA
>ENA-OREM01001126-OREM01001126.1-marine-metagenome-genome-assembly--contig:-NODE-1126-length-14269-cov-3.425310_pt1 | contig 14269 bp, 13 predicted proteins | sample MGYA00248623_ERZ508561 | MGnify/ENA primary metagenome ERZ508561 (study PRJEB26227, sample SAMN06264494) | marine metagenome | isolation source: Columbia River Estuary | place: USA:Columbia River...
CGAGGTCACCACCGAGGAAGGGAAGGTAGTTGTTTACGTGAACAAACCGCCATCTGGCGCGGGTGACGGTCAGTCTGGGGTGCAACAAGGCGGGCCCGCCGCCGCCAATACCGCTCAGGGTGGCAGCAGCACCGCCGCACAAAACGGGGCCCCAGGCACTGGTGCGCAAACCGGTGGCAGTGCGCAAGGCACCAGCGCAGGCGGCGCAATGCAGGCCGCCCAGTCGGGGGGCGCGGCAAGCGGTCAAGTTGCTGGTGGCAGCGCAGCCAAAGGCGATAAACAAGGTGGTGCTGTACCGCAAGAAACCATCGACCTCTACGCCAAGATTGCCGAGGCCCAAGCCGCAGTCACTGCAAAGGTAGAGGTGCGCGACAGCCAAGATGCCAATTCACAGAATGCGGCACAAAAAGGTGGCGGTATCGGTAGCGGCAGTAAGGCGCAAACCGACGCGCAATACGCCCGAATCCGAAAAGATTTGGCCAAAGAAATTGAGGCTGGTAAAGCTGAGGTGGAGCGTGATGGTGCGCGCATCGTCATCCGTTTGGCAGAGCAGGGCTCGTTTGCATCTGGTTCAGCGACGCTACAACGCGGTTTTACAGAAACCCTGAATTCGGTTGGCAAGACGATTTCGCAGAGTACGGGCCGCATCTTCATTGAAGGCCACACAGACAACGTACCCGTCGTGTTTAACGATCGCTTCCAGTCAAACTGGGATTTGTCAGGCGCCCGCTCCGGCGCAGTGGCCGACTACCTGACCGCGAAGGCAGGGTTGACCCAAGGGCGTGTCAGTGTGAGCGGCTACGCCGATACCCGCCCCATTGATACCAACGACACCCCGGCGGGTCGTGCCAAGAACCGCCGAATTGAAGTCATCATCGACGGCGGCAAGTAAGGCCTTTCAAACGCAGGCCTTACTGCTTCGCTTTCTCTGGGGTCTTGGCGTTCTTGGGGTTCGGGTATTGCAGGATCACCTCTGGGGCGCTTGCTGTGGTCGCTGTGCGTTGTTGCTGCTGAAGCGCCTCTAAATAGCGCTGCTTCTGCAGGGTAATCAAGGCCTGAACATCGCGCTTGAGCGGCTCAACATCGCCCACCGCGCCCTTCAAGTCTTTGACTTGCGTACCTAGCGAGGCCATGGCCTGCGCTTGCTTTTTCATTTGCGCATCCAACGCGCCCACTTGGGTTGAGAGGGCTTTGTTGCTCTCCTCCACCGACTTGGCGGTTTGCGTTGGCAAATTGGTAACGAGCGCCTTTGACTCACCCAAGCTGGCTTTGATCTGCTCCTCTAACTTCGCTTGCGCAGCCATGATGGCGTCGGTACGGTCTGAAAAGCTGGACAGCGAACGGTTCATCGCATCGATACCCTCGATGCCTGCATTTAACTCGACCACGCGCTTGCCGACAGCCAGCAACATGGCGTCGGCTTGGTTGATGCGACTTTGCAACGTCATGGACATCGCCGCAAACACGGCAACCGACAAAAACAACACACCACCGGATACACCCAGGACTATCTTGCCTTGACGCGAAGCTGCGGCCAGCGCCGCACCGACTGTTTTGACGGAGGCCTGCAACTCGGCAGCCAAGCCCGTGGCCGATGCGGCGGCGTTGGACGCGACATCGGCGGAATCCAGCACCACCGAGCTCAGGGCATCGAGGTGGTTGCGCACATCTTGGGGTAAAGCTGGCATCTCGGGCGCTCCCTTTAGCTCTTCATCGGGCTCGTCGATCTCGTCAAAAGGCGAGGGCTCAGGCGCGCGACGGCGGCTTGATGGTGCCTTTCCCCCAGCAGCGCGCGCTTCCGCCCGCTCTGTTTCGCGCAGACGCTCTCGCCGAGAAGGTTCACCCGGTGGTGGACCAGAAGGCGCGGCATCCTCGGCATCGTCAAATGCCTCATCATCTTCTGCGCCATCGGCGGCCTCAGCGACTTCAGCGGCTTCAGGATCAATGACGTCAACGGTCTCAGGGTCGACCTCTGGCACGGCGTCGCTGGGTTTGAAATCGGTATCGGTTTCTTGTGTTTTTTCGGTTTCACTCATCTTTTTCTCCCCGACGTGATGGCTTTTCCATCAGCGCGCAACTCAACAGTTGCCAGCTGATGCGCTTCATTCGTAAGTCGCCGTTTGTCAGACACCCTTGGGCGCTCGGCTTCAATGGCCTGTATGTTGCGGGTGAGCGCAGCATTACTCTCGCGCAAGCGATTGATGCGCTCGCTCAGATCAAGGCCTCTATTTTTAAAGACAGACGATGCGCTGGGCGCGGCACTTTTTTGACGGGCTTTTAAAGCCTCGACCAACGCAGGCGGCGGGCGGCTCGGTTTGATCCGCGGTATTGGGCGGATCACCACATGCGCGTTGCTCAAAGCATCATCGGCAGCCCCCGGCACTCGGGTGCGCTGGGATCCCGCTTGCTTGACGTCACCCATACCCGCCTCACCGCGGGGGCGTTGAGCCGAGCGCATGCCCTCCGGAATACGGACTTCGCGCGAATTGCGCGAGACCAATATGGCTGTTTCTTCAGGCATGCGTTACCGTTTTAAACGTCCTCAAAATCACGGCGTGCGCAAAACCCCTTTCAAGGATTTAATGCTACGCGCCCAGTACTCTTTAGGGGATTCGGCAGAAGTTGCGAAAGCTTGTGCTTCTTCGCGATTTTTAAATGCGCCATACACAACGACATAGTGCGGTAAGCCCGTTTTCTTCACCACGGCGACCGCGTGCAGACGCTCCAGTTTGGGGTGGGCGGCGATCCAGTCACGGGCTTGATCAGCAGAAACCACCGAGGTGTACTGCAAGACCCAATAACGCTCAGGCTGGCCGTTTACCCAGTTATGTCCCAAGCGATCATCGGGATTGGGGTTCGTCACGGGCGCTGGTTGTGGTGGTGGCGCTTTGGGTGGTGCCGCGGGTGGTTTGGCTTCAGGCTTCGGCTCGGGCTTGGGCTCCGCTTTAGGCTCGACCTTGGCAATGGGCTTCTCTTCGGGTTGAGCCGCTGGCGCTGGCGCTGGCGCAGGCGCGGCATCGGCTGCAGCGACCGTCGCGGGCGGCGGGAGATCGTTGACCTTGAAGCGGTCATCGACCCACAGACGGCGGGCATCGGGCAAGAATTTCTCGGCAGCCTCGCGATCAGACAGGTTCCGCAGCTCGCGCGACATTTGAACATCGGTACGCACATCGGCCCACGGCGGGAGGATACCGGGTAAAGGCGGTACGACCATGCTGGGAATAACGGTTACCGCGGACACCGCCGCGGCTGACTGGGCTGGTTCAGCCGATTCGACCGCTGCAGTTGCTTGCGTCGGCTCTGCGGGTGCGGCAGGCTCAGCGGTTGCCGGGGCTGGAACCGGTGCCGGTGTGTCGTCTTTGAATGGATCGATCACGGCGGTTGCTGCCGGCTCGGTCGCCGTTGGCCAAAGCATGTGCATCACCGCGTCACGGTGCTTGGGATAAAGGCTCAGTACCAGCAGCGCCGACAACACCAGCAAAACGGGGACGAGCAGAATGATTAGCCAGCGTCGGCGGCGCTGACCGGTCGCTAGCGGGGGATCAGTGGGCGACAAATCCATGTCGGCAAAATCGGCCTCAGGGAGTTCTGGCTCAGGAGGCACTTCGTAGATCCCCAGACGGTCAATGAGCGTACGCGCCGCCCCTTCTTGTCCTTGCAATGAGGCCTTATCGATGAAGGCTTCGGCGGCGCCGACACTGGGCTTTTCAATGGTCCAGCGGGAGGTGCGCTTACCAAAGGATGACAGGTCTAGCGTAGCGTCAGCGCTCGTGTTCATGAGCATGACCAAGCGCACATTGGCGCCAGGGAAGTCGTTGACCAAACGCGCCAGTAATTCAACCTGTTGACGCTGGACAGCGACCGCATCGTGCATGACCAAGACCCGCGCCGGCAAGACAGGGCCTTGCGTGGCCATCGCATCTTCGACGGACAGCGGCGCCAAAATATCGTTGAAGCGCTGAATCAGGGCGTCCGTACTGCTCGGGAAAAACACCTCCACCTCGACATCCGTGGTCTCGCGCAGCATCCGTATTAACATGCGCCCGTAATGCTCGAGCAGCACATCGCTGTCGCTGATCATCAGCAGGCTTTGCCGCTTGGTGACCAACACGTTGTATGACATCGCCAGGCGCTCGCGATCACTGTCGCGCAGGAACAAGTCCTCTGGAGAAAACGTCGGTGTCATTTCTGTAGCATTCATGGGGTTTTCAAGCAATTTCGCACGTGTCGAGCTTACCGCACGATCAATCGGCCGTTTTCATCGAAATGCATGTCGGCGGGCACTTCTGGGTTGGGACGCGCCATGCCCGGCTTTCCGGGTGTCACCGTACCCAAGCTGAACACGTAGGCGATGACCTGCGCGACAGCGACATACAAGCCTTCAGGGATACTGCGGTCCACCTCTGTGGTGTAGTACAACGCACGCGCCAATGGCGGGGCCTCAAAAATGTGTACCCCATGGGTGTTCGCCTCTTCACGAATGCGCGCAGCGATCAGGTCAGCGCCTTTCGCAACCAAGGTGGGCGCGCCGTCCCCAGTGGGGTCGTAGGCCAGGGCCACGGCAAAGTGTGACGGGTTCGTAATCACCACGTCGGCGTCTTTGACGTTGGCCATCATGCGTTGGTTGGACATTTCACGCTGACGACGACGAATCTGGGCCTTCACCTCCGGGCGACCTTCGATGTCTTTGTATTCGTCCTTGATTTCCTGCTTGGTCATGCGCATGCGTTTCATGAACTCATGCTTTTGCCATGGGACATCGATACCAGCGATCACAATCAACGACAGGGTCACGTACAGCGCTGACTTCACCACCATCTCGCCCGCAGCATGCAGTGCAGGCTCCAGCGGCATGCGCCCAATTTGAACCAAGGCCTCCAGGTTGATGTTGATCATGAGGGCCAATACGCCGGTCACCAAACTGAACTTCAACAAAGCCTTGGTCAACTCAACCAACGCCTTGATGCCAAACATGCGCTTGAATCCCTCTAGCGGGTTGATCTTGCTGGCTTTTGGCGCAATGGATTTGAGAGAAAACAAATAGCCCCCGGTCGCCCCTGAGGCCAAAATCGCCAGCACGATGGTCACAATAAAAACCGGCACCACCACCAGATAAGCCTGCACCGCTTGGCTACCAAAGGTCAGCGGTAGCAGGTCGGGTGACAGCAGGGTTTTGTTGTCAAACACGAAGCCCGCTTTGAAGACAGCGGTCAAACTGGTAATGAGCCAGCCGCCCATCAACACCATGGTGGTGACCGCACCGATCATGACGGCAGCGCCTGGCAGCTCTTGAGAGCGCGCGACCTGCCCATCCTCCCGCGCTTTTTGGAGTTTTCGCGCAGTCGGTTCTTCGGTCTTTTCTTGTGCGCTTTCTTCAGCCATTACCGCACCCCCGCCCAATCACGCAATACCGTGAACGCCTCCAGCCATAACCACTGAATGCGTCCACCGATGCTATCCATCGACAGAATCAGGATCAACAGACCCGCTAACAACATGGCGGGGAAGCCCACCGCAAAAATATTCAAGCTGGGGGCCGCTTTCGTCACCACACCTAACCCCACGTTGATAAAAAGCATGCTCACCATCACCGGCAACGCGAGTAAAACGGCACCTGCAAACATCATCCCGCTCCAGGTCACCAACCGACCCCAATGGTTTTGATCTAAAAGGGTTTCGCCAATCGGTAGCACGTTGAAGCTGTCTAGGATCAACCCCATCAGCAACGCGTGTCCACCGACGCCTACAAATATCAGCGTCGACATGACCAACAACAACTGCGCCAGCACCGGCACGTTACCCACGTTGGGATCAATCATGTTGGCCATGGATAAACCCATCGCAGCCGAGATACTCTGGCCCGCGACCGTGATGGCTGCCACAACAATCTGCAACACCAGCCCCATGCTGGCGCCGATGAAAATTTGGTTCATCACCTCAACCAAGCCAGCCGCCGATGTGGGGTCAAGCTTGGGCCAATCGTGTAAGGGGTATATGAGCCAGGTCAGAACCAAACCCAACAACACTCGCAAACGCACATTCACGGCATTTTGCGAGAACAACGGTGCGGTCAGCAACAGCCCAGAGATGCGCAACATCGGCCACAGGAATGTGTAAAAGCGCTCAACGATGTCGGCAACCAACAAGTTCATAGGACAAACTGACCTAGGTGAACAGCGTGGGTATGCGCTGAAAGATGTTACGGGTGAATTCCACCAAGGTATTGACTTGCCAGCCGCCAAATAACGCCATCGCCAAGCCCAGTGCGAATAACTTGGGAATGAAACTCAAGGTCATTTCGTTGATCGAGGTCGCAGCTTGCAAAATACCAATGATCAAACCGACGCCCAATGCAACCAAAAGCAAAGGCGCTGAAATCAGCGCGGTCATCCACAAGGCGTAGCGCCCCAAATCGACCACAGTAGAGGTATCCATTTGCGTGACTCCTTATGGCATTGCGAAACTGGAAGCGACCGAGCCCATGATGAGTGACCACCCATCGACCAGCACAAACAGCATCAACTTAAAAGGCATTGAGATCATCATGGGCGACAACATCATCATGCCCATCGACATCAATACGCTGGCGACGATCAGGTCGATCACCACAAAGGGGATGTAAATCAGAAACCCAATGGTGAAAGCACTTTTCAATTCTGACGTGATAAACGCAGGCACCAACGTGCTGAAGGGGATGTCCTGCGGTGAGTTGAACTGTGTGTTGCGCGCAATCTCCATGAACATGGCGATATCGTCTTCACGCGTCTGGTTCAACATGAAGGCTCGAAAGGGCTTCTCAGCCAGCGCCAGCGCCTGATCAAATGGCAAGGTCCCGTCGAAGTAAGGCAATAAGGCGTTGGTGTAAACGTCCGTGAGGATGGGCTGCATGATGAACAGCGTGAGAAACAACGCCAAGCCCACCAACACCATGTTGGGCGGCGTTTGCCCCGTCCCCAAGGCTTGGCGCAGTAACGACATCACGATGATGACGCGCACAAAAGAGGTCATCATGAGCAGTAACGATGGCAACAGCGTGAGCGCTGTCATCAAGGCCAACAGTTGCAGGGTCAGGCTGTATTGGCTGCCCCCTGGCGCGTTGGTCACGTTAATCAGTGGCACGCCCTGCGCATGCGCGACAGAGAAGCCCAGCCCCAGCACCAATAGCGCGGCGGCAATCACGCCTTGTTTGATTGTCAAGGAGAACCGGTGGTTCATGGCGTGTCTTTCAATTGCGAAATGGTTTGCGCGAAGTTGTTTTTCGGTGGCATTGTGGCATGGTGGTCATCCAACCACCCCGTCAGTGCTTGCATGTGATTGGGGCCAACCCCAATCAACACGGCACGATCGCGCACCCGCACCAACATGATTTTTTGCCGGACACCCACCCCCAGCGTCTCGAGGACTTCTAGCTCACCATCTTTACGACCAAAACCACGGTTGTTTTGCAATCGACGCAGCCACCACAGCAAGGCGAATAAGAGGCCAAGGACCAACGCAAAACTGGCTACAAATTGTAGCCAGTCTGTCACCCCGATCGTTGAAGTCAAGGGCGCTAAGGGGGGAGTATTGTTCATGGTTAAGCGCCTGTTTTTGCGTGTAGTTGGCTTACAAGTTCTTCATGCGCTCCGAAGCCGGCACCACACGGGTTAAACGAATACCGTAGCGGTCATTCACCAGCACGACCTCGCCTTGCGCCACCACCGTATTGTTGACCAACAGGTCCAGCGGCTCACCCGCAATTCGGTCCAGCTCAACCACGCTGCCCTGCGTTAAACGCATCAAGTCTCGTATTTTAATGACGGCTCGACCGACCTCGATAGATAGCGTCACCGGGATGTTTTCCAGCACATCCGGATTGATCGTATCTTTTTCGACCATCTCGTTGCTGTTCTCGTCGCTCATGGCTGTCTTCCTTATTGATTGTTTCGCGCGTGGGGCTTAGAGCAGGTTGGGGTTCACTGGTGCAATGATCTTCGCTGCAATGTTACTGCCGACGCTACCGATTTCGACATCGAATGAGGGTAAATCGCTGATGTACACACGGGCCATATCAGGCTTTTTAAAGTACATCACATCGCCCTCTTTCATGCTCTCGAGCTGGCTCAGTGCCATGTTGATGTGGCCCAGCAAAAACTGCATCTCAACGCTTGAGTCGTGCACCGCTGTTTCCAAATCGCTGCGCCACTGTTTATCGGACTCTTCATTGCCATCACCCGACTGCACGCGGCTACGCAACAGGTCGCGGATGGGCTTGAGCGCCGCATAGGGGTAGACCAGATCGATGAAGCCCTTACCCTGCGCGGTTGGCTCGGCGTCAAAACGGCTCAAGATGACCAGGTCATTCTCATCCGCAATTTGCGCAAATTGGGGGTTGATCTCGGAGCTAACGTGCTCGAAATCAATGTCGTAAATGGGCGACCATGCATCTTTGAGCGATCGCATGAAAACATCCAAAATCATCTTGATGATGCGCGTCTCGGTGGGCGTGAACATGCGTCCTTGCGGCAACTCCCCCACACCTCTACCGAAGCCACCAAAGAAACTGTCTAATGAGCTGAACACCACCGTGGGCTCAATCACCACCATGGTGTACCCCCGTAGCGGATTGGCCCGAATAATGTTGACAGACAACGGCGCTTTGAGCATCTTCAGGTAATCGCTGAAGCGCAGTATTTGGACCCGCGTTGGGTTGATCCGTGGGCTGGTGCGCAAGACTTCCAGCAAGCCCAAACGGAACTGGCGAATGAAGCGCTCGTTGATCATGTCGATCGAAGAGATGTTCACACCCAGGCTGCTGTCTTCACTGGCCAGATCGTGCTTGCGCACTTTGGCACCGGTATTGAAGCCCGTGTCCACCTCGATCGAGCCGCTATCCAGGCCTGCGGCCAGGGCGTCTAACTCTTCGGGTGATAGGAGCGGTTGATCAGCCATGACTCATTCTTTCAGGTTGCGCCTTACTGCACCACAAAATTGGTGAAGTACACCTCTTCAATGCCACCAAAGTCTTCATATTTCTCGAGCACGGCGTTCATCTCTGCCTTGAGGTTAGCGGCCAACTCGCGACGGAAATTGGGTTTCAACAAATCAGCTTCCGTGACCTGACGCATGAGATCGAGCACCGCGTTGCGCAGGGCAAACTCGTGCTTGGTCACATTTTCGAACACGCGCTGGTCAAAGTTGGTCATGACAGCCAATTGCAGCTGCATGACTTTGCGTGAGTTGGTCAGGTTGGCGAGAAACTCACGTTCGATTTCCATGTAGTGGTATTCGAATCGGGTCAGTTCCGGGCTGTCCTTGGTCACGCGCTTGGGCTCTGCCTTGGTGGGGTCTGCTGCGTCGGCGGCGGCGGCCTCCAGCGCTGCGACTTTCTCCTCAGCGGCCTTTTCATCCTGCTTGTCGAAGAAACCGGTGAAGAACAAGGTGCCGAACACGGCGCCCACCAGCAAGACGAGGACGAGGACAACGATCAAGAGAATCTTGACCAATCCGCCGCCTTTTTTACCGCCTTCTTCTTCTTCAATTTCATCAGCCATGTGTTTACCCTACTTTCTTTGAATGTCGCCGATCAACTGGTTACACCAGGATGTTCAGCGTGCCATCGTCCCGTCTATTTTCGCTTACTGCCGCGTTTTCGCGCCCATCTGTTTCAGAATCCCCAGCCTGCATCGCCGCTTTTAGGGGCGTACCGCTGGGTTGCGGTGTCGACTTTCCGTGCCCGGACTGACTTGCACCCGCGTCTACCGAGACTCTAGCAATATCCGTTCCAGCTTGTGCCAAGTTGTCTCTTAAACGCTGCGCGCCATCCTGTAGCAGATCGCGTGTGACGGGGTTCGCAGATACGAATCGGGCCTCTAGTTCGCCGTTGTGCATGCGCAAGTCGACGTCGATGCGTCCCAAACTGGCGGGCTTCAGGGTCAATTGCATGGTCCATTGCCCCTTGGCAATTTGCCCCTGAATGCGGGCGCCCAAAGCGTCCACCAGTCGCTGTGAGATGGACTCATACAACGCGCTGCGCTGACTCGCAGTGCTACCCAGTGGTTCACTGGGTAGGGCGACGCCAGTCGGATTGGCCGCGCGCGGCACCAGCAACCCCGTGCGTTCCAGCCCCAAGGCATCCAATGCGCCCGGTTTGCTGCCGGGCAGGAATGGTCGTAAGTCCTCATCGGTCAGACCCGCCACAACCAGGGTCTGAGCGACCACGGTTTGGGGATCCAGCAACAAAGCGCTGGCGCCGTTGGTCGCGGTCGGTAGTTGTGCGCCTGTCGCGAGTGCACGCGCGTCCATGATTTGGCCCAGCAATTGCGCGGTTGACTGTTGGCCACCCGCAGCACCCGCGCGCAATAACACCAGCGGGTCAAGCGTTTCGCCGGAGGTTGCGATGTCACCCTCGGTCGTCACGCTAGGGGATACGCCCCCGACCAGTACCTTGAGCGCCTGCGGGCTCAGGCCTTGCGCTTGGGCAAAGGCCAACAGGCTGGCCGCATCAGGCCCTTGTGTGGGCGCGATGATCTGCATGCCACCCGCCAACGGTACTGCCTGCAAGTCGCCCGCCAACTGCGGTCGACCTGCGCCCAATAGCCAAGTGGCCGCTCCGAGCGCCACGGTATCGGCCAACGCCAATGGGACGGCCTGCGCTAAGGGGTTGGCCTCCATAAGGGCGTCGGCCGCCGTCGCGCGGGGATCTAATGACGTTTCAGGCGCGTCCAACGCCGTGTCAGCCCCCGGCTCGCCCGCCGCGGGTTTTGCGGTCTCGGATGCTGCCGAGCCCTCGGCTGTGGACTGGGTAGCGTCTCGCCCTGACGCGGTCGCCGTTTCGCCCGCCTGCGCGGACTTGTCAGAGGCGGTGTTCAGTTTGGCGTTCGAAGGCGTGTCCCGGTCGGAACGGGCTTCCGCGTCGGTCTGCTTGGTAGCGGCCTGAACCGGCTCCGGTCGAGAGGCTGCCGATCGCTCTTGCGTTTCAACTGGGACTTCCACCCGTTCAGGGGCGCCCCTAGTTGGTGGGGCGGCAAGCTTTTGCCTGTGGTTAACGGCGGCCACCCGCTCAAACAGCTGGCCAAAGTTGCCATGACTGCTGGGCCGGTCACGCAGGGCGGTGCCCGCTGGTGGGCGGCTGTCTAGCAGCGTTGAGACGGTCATCGCCTCTGGGGCGGTGCTGAAAGTCGTGTTTGATGACATGTGTCGCTCGGTGCGGTTCGGGATAAAAACGGGCGCCGTCTAGAACGCCTCCCCGAAGGCTTAGCAAGAATCGTGACCGGAAGGTTCTTGCCGCTGCAGCGCAATCGTCGGGAATCAGGCGGCATCCCGTGGCACGTCCCTTGCTTAACCCTCCATGCACGGTGCAAATAGTCTTGAATTTGCAACCAAAGCATTAACTTTGAATGGTTTTAACGCATGAGCACACTTAGCCTGTCAACGATTCGACAAAATTTGTCGGCCTTTGACCTCGCCGGTCTGGGAATTCCCACGCTCGTGCTGCTGATCATGGCGATGCTGGTGTTGCCGCTGCACCCGCTGCTGTTGGATATTCTGTTCACCTTCAACATCGTGGTGGCACTGGTGATCGTGATGATCTCCATCGGCACCCGTAAACCGCTGGAATTTTCATCGTTCCCCACCGTTTTGTTGTTCGCGACGATGTTGCGGTTGGCGTTGAACGTGGCATCGACCCGCGTCATCTTGGTCAACGGGCACGAGGGCTCGACCGCTGCGGGCGAGGTCATCGCGGCCTTTGGTGAGTTCGTGATCGGTGGCAACTATTTAGTCGGTTTCATTATTTTCGGCATCCTCATGATCATCAACTTCATTGTGGTGACCAAGGGTGCCGGTCGCGTATCAGAAGTCAACGCCCGATTCACATTGGATGCCATGCCCGGTAAGCAGATGGCGATTGACGCCGACCTGAATGCCGGCGTGATTGACCAAGACGATGCAAAGAAGCGACGCGAAGAGTTGAGCCAAGAGGCAGACTTTTTCGGCTCCATGGACGGTGCGTCAAAATTTGTCAGTGGCGACGCCGTAGCCGGCTTGTTGATTTTGATCATCAACATCGTTGGTGGTCTTGCAATCGGGTTATCGCAACATGACTTGTCCTTCTCTGAGGCGGGACGTATTTATGTATTGCTGACCATTGGCGATGGCTTGGTCGCACAAATCCCCTCTTTGTTCTTGTCACTGGCGACCGCCATCATCGTGACGCGTGTGACGACCTCGCAGTCCATGACGGAGCAAACGAAAACGCAGCTTTCTAACCCGACGGCGCTGTTTATCGCCTCTGGCATCATGACCTTATTGGGTTTGGTACCTGGCATGCCACACATGGTTTTCCTCACGCTGGCTGGGCTGACCGCCGGTATCGGCTACATGGTGGTCCGCCGTCAAACCATTGATGAAATCGAAGCGGCCGCACCACCACCCGAGGCTGCTGACAGCGGCGCGCCGAAAGAGTTGGATTGGGATGACGTCGACCAAGTGGACCTGATTGGTTTGGAAATTGGGTATGGTCTGATTCCCCTGGTGAACCCGGAAACCGGTGGTCAATTGATGCCGCGCGTCAAAGGGGTCCGCAAGAAACTGTCCGCTGAACTGGGCTTCTTGGTTCAACCGGTGCGCATTCGTGATGCACTGAATCTGCCTCCCGACACCTATCACATCACCATGAATGGCGTGATGCGCGGCAAGGGTGAGGTCAAAGTGGGCAAAGAGTTGGCGATCAATCCCGGACAGGTTTACGGCAAGATCGAGGGCATTGACACCAAAGAGCCCGCTTTCGGTTTGGATGCGGTGTGGATTGATCCGGCACAACGCGACACCGCACGCACGCTGGGTTATACGGTTGTCGATGCGAGTACCGCCATTGCAACACACCTGAACAAAGTGCTGCGTGACAACGCCGCCGAGTTGCTGAGCCACGATGAGGCACAGCAGTTACTGGATAAGTTAGCGTCCAAGTACCCCAAGTTGGTCGAAGATTTGGTGCCTGGCAAGCTGTCATTGGGTGTACTGACCCGCACCATGCAAAACCTGCTGGTCGAGGGCGTATCGATTCGCGATATGCGCACGATCGTGGAATCCCTGACGGATGCAGCGACGCGTACGCAAGACCCCGAACAACTCACCACGCTGATTCGCCCGAAATTGGGTCGCATGATTGTGCAGTCATTGGTTGACGATGCAGAGAGCCTCTCGGTCATGACACTTGACCCCTCGCTGGAACAACTGTTGCACAACGTATTGCAACAAAACCAAGGGTCTGGGATGGTGTTGGAGCCGGGTTTGGCAGAGAGCCTGTTCAGCGCCTTGCGCCAGGGCACCCGCGAAGTTGAGGAAAAAGGTCATGCCGCCGTACTGGTGGTGTCCCCCAGTATTCGCGCGTGGCTGTCGAAAGCGGCACGCCACCGTGTGGCTGACTTGACGGTGCTGTCCTACAGCGAGATTCCGGACGACCAAGGGGTCAATGTGATCCACACCGTTCAAGCACAAACAAAAACGGCTTAAAGCCCCCATTTATCTAACGCGATAACGAGACGACCATGGAAATTCAACGCATTTTGGCACGCGACACCAAGACAGCGACCGACAAGGCCATCGCCCAATTCGGTCCGGACGTCTTGATCATTTCGAATAACCGCGTGAATGGACAGACCGAATTACTCGTCGCCGCGGATATCACGCTGGATGACGACTTCGACACCCAGCCTCAAACAGAACCTGACGCCAAGCTGCCGCGTAAACCCAAGAATGGACGCGCGCAGGTTCATCAGGCGGATAGCGTGCAAGCGCAGATGGCGAAGTCACTGAATTCATTTGAAGCAGCGTTTGAAGAGACGATGCTCCAGCGCCAACAGGCACGACTGGCAGGCAAGAAACCAACGCAAACGATGCAGTCGGTTGAGCGCAGCAAGCAACAGGCGCCCTTGTTGAAACCGGTCGAGGATGCACGCCCCAAACTCACCCAAGCAGAAACCGGTCAACCCGCCGTGGCCCCCACGCCCGCCACACGCCAAGAGCCCAATGTCGACTTCATGGCGCTTCAAGCTGAGCGTGACGCGGCACGCAGTCGCGAAATCGTGGACTTGGTGCGCGACGAGATCGCGAAGCACCCCTCATACTGCAATGTTGCCAATGCCCCATTAGATGATGGGCACGCCTACGTGCAGGGAACAGCAGATGAAGCAATGCATGTCCAGACTCGGCGTGCTCGTGCTGCGAGAATGCGCATATGACTAAATTGACCTTCGTCTCAGGCCTGCATGGCGTTCTTGCGAATAAA
>ENA-OREM01001128-OREM01001128.1-marine-metagenome-genome-assembly--contig:-NODE-1128-length-14245-cov-5.071570_pt1 | contig 14245 bp, 29 predicted proteins | sample MGYA00248623_ERZ508561 | MGnify/ENA primary metagenome ERZ508561 (study PRJEB26227, sample SAMN06264494) | marine metagenome | isolation source: Columbia River Estuary | place: USA:Columbia River...
ATGAAATTTTTTTTATCCTATATAAAAAAGACAATTTTGTTTGAGTATTCTCGGAAAATCAACACGGTGGCCAGCACAATTTACTGCGATCAAGCGGTTTTGAAGTAAAATATTTTGGTATTTCCTTCTAAATCCTCACCAATTTGTGGCAGATCTGTCTCTGATCACTACCTCTTTATACAGTTAAGAGTGTCAACTGTGCTACACTACACTATACACTATAGACCCCGCTGTGCACACTATACACTACACTATACACTATACGAGCTACACTATACACACACTACACTATACAACTAATAGTGACACTACACTATACACTATACGCTAATAGTGATATTCAACTATACACTACACTCTATATCCTTGTATATCTTACTATATCTTTCTATACACTACACTATACTATAGACCCCGCTGTAAGCATTCTTGATTGACTATGCGCAAGTGCGTACTACACTATATACAGTATGAGTAAATTTAAACAATATATCATACAGCAGCTTATACCATATGCGTTTTGGTTTATGGTGGGAGCCGGGGCATTGTTAGTGTATCTTGCGGTTACTGACTATCGGTGTCGTTTGGGCGAGGCCAGTCTTACACAGTTACAAATTCGTGCTATGGAGCGGGAAGCAGTTACGTGGATGCATGGTCCTGTTCAGCCGGGATCTATTCAGGTGGTTCAGCAGCGCAGAGATTGGCTTCCTACAACTGAGTTTGTTGCTCAAGGACTGTAGACCCCGCTGTACAGGTTGGCTAAGTCATTGAAGTTGCTGGGAATTTTTCTGATGTTTTTTGTGTTTTTTGGTTGACTCGGGTCAGAATCTCCTGTATAGTATATACATAAATTAGAGCAAGGAACACACGATGAACAACACTGTTGAGAATGACCCAGTAGCGCTTAACCGTTGTATCGAACAGTTGCGTACACTAAGTGAGGCAGACCTCAAAGAACTTGAAGCTGCTATTCAACTGGTACGTGAAGTACGGGAGACAACCAACAACTAAACCCACAAGGACTTATAGCTCAATTGGTTAGAGCGCCGGTCTCATAAACCGTAGGTTCCGAGTTCAAGTCTCGGTAGGTCCACCATAACAACTAAGACCTTGATCATCCTCTTTGCTTCTCTCCCCGATCAAGGCACTATAGGAACAGCCCTAGTACACCTCTTTGCTGTTATAAACCGTACTAGGGCTGTTCCCTACTATACACTCGACTTTATATAAACTTTTAACTACTCTGAGGAAACAATATCTAAATTTTTACGCTTCCCCTGAACCAAAAAAAAGCACCTTAGCGCTTTTTCTTTTTGATTTTAACTTTCTTTAAGCGAACACGTTTCAAACGAATTTTACGCATAGTGTATATTCCCTCTGTTGCTAGTGTTACACTATAGCACACCCCTATGCTAGTGTCAACTACTATTATCTTGAATTTTAGACACCACCTCAAGAGGAGCCTTATATCAATGACTTAGCTGGTAAGCTAAATAGTGTATATATTACAAGGTGTTACACTATGAACTTATCTGAGTCACTAAGACATTATTCTAATCTAATCGAAGCGCCCGAGGAACAGTGGGTTACCAAAGCTATAAAAAAGTGGAATAGCAACGTAGGCAAAGCTGACGTACCGCCTCCACCACCGAGAGACGATCCTTACCTGTCACAAGTAGCGCCACAGCCTTATTGGAGCGCTAGTGACACAGAGCAGTGGTTGAATCAATTCGGTGACGTACGGTTGATCAACAAGCGTTCGAGACACGAGCGCTACACTGAAAACACACTACCGGCACTAAGCGTTATGCTCAAGGAACCCAAGTGGGGGAATTTTGTTCGCTACTACGCTATCCTAAAGTCTGCCTACAGCCAAGCTGATCGCAACAATGACCAGGCTGCTGCGGCAGAGCTGCGTAGAGAACTCAGTGTACTACAAAAAGAGTATGTACGTCGTAGAGATGCTATCCAACAGCGTGAAGCAGTCATGTACGATCTCGAAGCCAAGTCCAAGAGAGATCATCCAGAATTTTACAAAGATCCTACTAAAGCTGATGACGGTGGTGGATTTGATTGGGACTGATGTTGCTCTAGGGTAACAGTGTTGCGGATATACAACAGTAGGGGCGTTAAGCTTGCTAAAAGAAAAGGAGCACTAGGCTCCTTTTTTTATCTCCGTTTGCGTTTGATACGTTGTCGAAGCTTTGCTCGGTTATAAAGCTTCTTGGGTTTACGCATTCAGTGACACTTCAACTACACGGTATGTCTGTGCGATTACATTAGCGTCGATCTCGTACTCGTGGCCCTCGGGGAACATAAGCTCACCAGTTGAGTACAGCATTGGCTCGTTGCTCTTTTCTACCAAGCGGTCATACTTGATACAGATATATTCTACTGCTTCGTCCTGAGTAGCAAACGTCTTAAGAGGCATGGTGTCCCACGCAGGTTCTTGATCATGGTTTGCGAGGTTTACTTCAATTGCGAATGGCATAATCTGCTCCTTGTTGTTATGCTCTTAATATAGTATCATTAGGGGAGGGTGTCAACCGAAAAGATTTAAGCGTGCTGAAGGTGGCTATTCCAGCCACCATCCTTCCGCTTCGATCCGCTTTGCAGCTTCGTCCCAGGAGACCATCTCAGTCTGAGGGTTATCGGCAATCCACTCAGGGCCGCCTACGAGGACCACGCAGTAGCGGCCAGTAGCGCCCTGGCAGACCATACCAGCACCACGTACAGGCTGATCGTACTTGATCCGGTTCATGTCACAGAAACGGGTAGTCATGTCGATAACAAAGTTCATTGCGCAACTCCAATTGCTGTTATGAGTTAGTTATAGCAAACAATAAGGTAAGTGTCAACCGAAAAGATTTAAGCGTGCTGAAGGGGCACTAAGCCCCCTCGTTTAGAACTCTTCTTCAAGAGCGTTATCGTCGTCCATTTCCCAAAAGGTCTGGAAGTCACGATCGTCGCAAGCGTCAACTTGTTCTTGCTCGTCCTCGTGAGCAAAGTCAAGCAGATCACGTGCTAGCGTCAGCGCTTGGTCGCGAGTGAGCTGTAAGCTAGTGAAGAGCCGATCCGTGGGATCCAACTTAACACTGCGAGGCATAGTTACTGAAAGGCAAGTCAATCGGTCTGCACCGCCAAAGAAGCGAGTCAGGCTTACGTCTTTAGTGCGGCTTTTAAGATCGGTGCTCATAGCAAATACTCCAATTGCTGTTATGTATATACAGTAGCAAATAATACGGTAGCTGTCAACTACTTTTTTAATCTTTTTTGAAAAAAGATTTAAGCGTGCTGAAGGGGCCGAAGCCCCTTACCTTATGCTGTCTTTTGACCTGTGTGTAGATCGATCTCAAACTGTAGGCCGCCCAAGCAATCGCGGCAACGAATGTAGTCGTAAATGCCGCCCGTCTTTAGCAGGCGGTGATAGGCTTTGCCTTCTTCCGCGGAGTGAATAGTAGCGACGTATTCTTCGTCCCGGCCTTCGTTTTTACCGTAGATCTTGTAGCTGCGCATTAGTATGCTCCCTTACGACATGCGTTACGATTAGCTTTGCGCTTCTTGTTAGTGACTACTTTCTTTTTGTAGTAGCCGGTATGAAGCTGTGCTGCGATTGGGTTACGAGTGTCTGTCATCGTGTGCTCCTTTGCTGTGTTATATGTATAGCAAATTACAAAGGGGATGTCAACCGAAAAGATCAAAAAAAGTTAAGCACGTTGAAGCTGCTATTCAGCAGCAGCTTCAACCCCTGCGTTAAATTGATCCCATCGAGCCTGACCCTCATCACGCCATTGTTGTACTACGTCTGGGTTCTGCCAAATAACAGTTCCGAGCACGCCGAGAGCAAACCCAATAATAAAGTTCTTCATTGTTATAGTTCCTTTAGGTATTCATCTTCTTCACGAGCAAGATCTTCCGACTTGGCAATCTGCTCGACGTGAATGTGAATCTCGTTCATTAGTTCGTTAATCTCATCACGGTCGGTGATGCTCATGTCAAGATCATCAAAGTGCTCTTGGAGCTTCTCTGCGATATCAAAAGGAGTCATGTTAGGAAAGTCAGGCATGTTTTTTTGGTTGTTCATGATGTTTCTTTCTTTGTTGTTATGTTTATAATATAGCGTATTGGGCATCGGTTGTCAACCATTATTTTCAAAAAAGATTTAAGCGTGCTGCGTGACCTAAAAAGGCCACGCAATGCCTACGATGATTCTACCCAGCTGAGCTATCACACCCCCCGACTCGCTATAAGTTATCCAGCAGATGTTGTTGTCTGGGGGGAGTGGCACCCATTCACAACCCTTTGGACTAAAGAACTCAGTTCTTATGATATACACAGCAGAGACAGCAAATACTATACTCATAATACCAGTTACCAAGTCGCTAATACGTTTCATCATGTTCTGTTCCTTGCTGTTGTATGTATTATATATAAGCACTAATTGAAAAATTACAAGAGCCTAAATGCACTTTTTTTAAAAAAGATTTAAGCGTGCTGAACGGACGGAAAAGAATGGCGGACCCTATAGGATTCGAACCTATGACCTGCCGCTTAGAAGGCGGCTGCTCTATCCAGCTGAGCTAAGGGTCCGCAATGTGTTGGTGCGCCCTGCGAGACTCGAACTCGCATAGCCAAAGGCTGACAGATTTTAAGTCTGTTGTGTATACCAATTCCACCAAGGGCGCTTTGTTTCGTATTATTAATATAGTATATATCGGGCCTGTTGTCAACCAAAAAATAAGCTTGTTAAAGGGGAAGCACTAAGCTTCCCACTCTTCGATTGATTCAAGTTCCCACTGTGGGTTAGACTTTACAATAGCCCACGCACCCTGCATGCTCATTACCTCCACAGGGTCACGGCCTTCGAAGTTAACGTAGATGCGCTTACGGTCAGGCTGTGGAGTAGCGAACGTCATAGCACGGAGGGAATTGATGTAACCAGTTTGAGCTTTCATTGTGCGTGTCCTTATGCGAAGAAGATGTTGTAAGTAGCAAAAAGAAGAGCAAAGCTGACCACAGCCGCTACTGCGTAAATTGCGTATGATGTAGTTCGTTTCATCGTGTGTTCCTTTGCGTTGTTATGTTTATAATATAGTGCTGGTTGGAGTAGAAGTCAACCAAAAAACGCATCTTTTTTCAAAAAAGATTTAAGCGTGCTAAAGGGCGCCGAAGCGCCCTTCATGTGTTAGTCAAGCATTGCCTCAATATCTGCTGCGCTTACAGTACGAGCGCTATCGCCGCCCGTCTCTCGCAGGTACTGATTAATGTGCTTTGAAGTTGTAGGGCTGTAGTGCTCGTCAGTGCGGAAAGCGCCGCTGTCGTCCCAGCCCGCAACAGGCGTGTCGTAGCTAAAGAAAATCTCTTTGCCGTTAACGAGCAGAGCGGATTTGTTAGTGCCTTTGTTTACTAAACGGATGCCCATGTGCTGTCTCTCTTTGCTGTGTTGTTATGTTTATAATATAGTGCATCGCACTGCGTTTGTCAAGAACTTTTTTTGATTTTTTTCAAAAAAAGTTAAGCGTGCTGAAGGGGGCGCTTTACAGCAACCCCCAACACAGCAATCGTTTATTCTTCTTCGTCTTGCTCGTACACATCAGCAAGGTTCCAGTAGTCGTACCATTGATCTGGCACTTCGCCTGGATCATCGAACTCAATGTATTCGTCGCAGCCGTCGTTCCATTCGCCTACAAAACACATACCCGGTTCAAAGTATTTGAGGTTAATGTGACAGTCAGGGTTCTCTTCGAACCATTCTACGAGCGCTTGGGTAGGAGGTGCCCAAGCTGACTCAAACATACCTGTGATCTCGCCGGGCTTGTGTTCGAGGTGCTCAATTTCTACTTCCCACTTGGTACCCCATTCGTCGACTGCACGGTGCCAGTCCCATTCGCCGATGTCGTTCAGCGATTGAAGGAAGCCTTTCTTTTGTGCTGATTCCCACAGAGCCTTGATCTTGGATTCTGGGCCGGAGATAGTGATATCGTTGCTACACCAGTTAGGCATCTTGTATTCCTCTTTGCTGTGTTATGTTTATAATATAGTGCATCGCACTGCGGTTGTCAACCATTATTTTCAAAAAAGATCAAAAAAGATTAAGCTTGCTAAAGGGCCCGAAGGCCCTTTAGTGTTTGGGTTAGAGGATTAGGGTGAGCGCAAACGCTGCTGCGATGAACAAACCAGCGAGTGAAGCGGCACGGACTGCGGTAGCAATTACATCGATCATTTTCATGTGTTAGTTCTCTTTGCTGTTGTTATGTTTATAATATAGTGCCATACCGATCAGAGGTCAACCAAAAAATGCCATTATTTTGAAAAAAGATTAAGCTTGCTGAAGGGCACCGAAGCGCCCTTCATTGTGTGTTAGATGAGTGAGTAAATAGCTACACCGAAGATACCTACCATTGCTGTCAGCAATCCCCAGGAGAAGATGTTCTCCATTAGGTCACCGTTGCTGCGAGAAGGGATGGTACGATCTTTGATATCAATCTTTGGACCAGACTTAGGCGCTTCTGGTTTTGCTTCTGCTTTAGGTGCTGGCTTCTTAGCGGTGGTAGTAGTCTTTGCTGCTTCAGTCATTGCTGACTCCTCTTTGTTGCTATGTACTTAATATAGTGCTTCTTGAATCAGAAGTCAACCGAAAAGATTAAAAAAGATTAAGCACGCTGAAACGAAAAGGGGCGCTGCGTTAGCAACACCCCCTTAGTAAGTACTTTATTATCTACGCTTAGAACGGCTGCGCCCTGGTTTGCTAAGTTTTACTTTTTTTGTTTTGGGTTTCTTAATCTTGACTGTCATTAAGCGTTCTCTCGCTTATGACGAGCAAGGGCGGCTTGTGCTCGTTCGGCACGCAAAACGTTGTAACGCATACGTACAGCGTCACGGACATCACGTAAGGTTTCAAGGTCGTCAATACGTGCGACGTTCTCCATCGCACGAACGGCGTATTTCATGTCTTTCATTTGTGTAGTCCCTCTTTGCTGTTACGTGTATACTATAGTACTTTTAAAAACATTTGTCAACCGTTTTTTAGTCGTCGTAAGATATAAACTCTTCTCGGATCACCATGTCCTTAACGTCGTCTTCGCTCATGTAGTTAACAAGCGACCGGATAACATTGTCCTTGTCAAGGATACCGTCTTCGATCATTGTCAAAAGAATCTCTGTGTACTGACGTGTGTTGCTCATGTGCTGTTCTCTTTGCTGTTGTTATGTTTATAATATAGTGCCGTATGGGTCACTTGTCAACCAAAAAAGTGATCTTTTTTCAAAAAAGATTTAAGCGTGCTAAAGGGCGCCGAAGCGCCCTTGTTTGGGTTACAGTGCGATTGCGTAGTTAGCAATCTCTTGATCTGTGTCGTCCCACTTAGCAGTGTCAACAACGTCTCTCATTGCTTCCATGCGGTACGCAAGTGAGCTAGCAGTGTTAGCAATGACATCGTCTGGGTGTTGCTCAGCTACATAACGGAGACGCTGCATAAGGTTCTGTTGATTCTTAAGGTTCAGTTTCATTGTATGTTCCTTGCTGTTGTATGTATTATATATAAGCACTAATCGAAAAATTACAAGAGCCTAAATGCATTTTTTTTCAAAAAAGATAAAAAAGATTTAAGCGTGCTAAAGGGCCCGAAGGCCCTTTAGTGTTTGGGTTAGAGAATCATGTTAAGAGCAAATGCTGCTGCGATGAACAGTCCTGCAAGGGAAGCTGCTTTTACTGCGGTAGCTACAACGTCGATCATTTTCATGTGTTAGTTCTCTTTGCTGTTGTTATATATATAATATAGTGCTTGTTGGGCCAGAAGTCAACCATTATTTTCAAAAAAGATCAAAAAAGATTTAAGCGTGCTGAAAAGAAAAGGACCCGGAGGTCCTCAGTTTTGGGAGAGAGAAACAAGTGTTAGAGGATTGTAAAGAACGCTACTACAACAATACCCATAAACGCTGTACCTGCGATTGCGAACAAAAAGTTTTCCAAAGACATTGTGTATTCCTTGCTGTTGTTATATATATAATATAGTGCGTGTGAGCTCAGAAGTCAACCACTTTTTTAATCTTTTTTGAATTTTTTTAAGCTAGCTGTACCCGGGCCACGCTTCGGACCCGGGTACTATTAAGAAGTGCTCTTATGCGGGAGGGAGCAGCTTCCCCTGTGATGCTGAGAGAGGGCTAGCGTCGCATCACAGTGTTCTCTGCAAAGTCTTTCCAGTTCTTAGGAAAGCTCTTTGCCAAGTCCGCAATCTTGAGCACAGTACGCAGGCTCAGTTCACGCAGACGATTTTTGTTTGTGTCAATAAAGTCCACAATCTCTGTTACAGTTTGTTTATCCAATTTGTACTCGTCCAGCATTCCGTCCTGGACAATTTGATTAATGCGCAACAGCTTCTCACGGTCTGTGTCAATCGTCAAGTCAATGTAGTGACAACGACTCTCCAGTGCTTCAAGGTGATCACGCATCTTCTTGCTCTTTACGTTATCGAACTTGATGTTGGTAATAAAGATAGCCGAGCCTTGAAACTTGAAGTTGTCTGGCACACCTTCGTTACGCAGTTTGTAGCTGTCAGTGTTCCAGTTAATAGTACGCACCTTCTTAGAGTCCAGCGCTGCTTTAAGAATGTTGAGCGACAGTTCATCGGAGAAGATCGAGTCACAGTCGTCAAACACAATCACGTGATCTTTGCGACGGTGAGCGTAGAGCTTACAGTACAAACCAATTGGGCTCATAGCACCCTTGATCACTTCATGCTTGCGAAGATCATCGTTGTCTGCTAAGTCAGCAATAAGATCGTGTTTGGAGAGCTGCTTCTCAACACCGTGCGACTTACCTACGCCCGGAGGACCTGATACAATCATCGCACGCACATCACCGCCTTTAGTAGCCTTGGTCATGTCTTCAAGCATTTGGAAGCGACTGCGCAGACGCTCGATGATCTCGGAGTCTGACTCTTCTTTGCGCACAGTAGCGTCTGTGGTGAGCTCGTAGGAGTCTTCACTGTCTACGCTAATGCGGATGTTACGATCTGGAAGGCCAGCGGCATCGCGGCCATCTACAGTAACGTAGCCTCCGTTGGTACCAAACTTGAAAGCTTCAACGAGCGGAAATACACGCCCTGCCATTTGCGTTTCGTTACCACGGATTTTGTAAGTGCCGTTTACAATGCGGATGTTAGTCATTTCGTTTAGCCCTCTCAACTGCTTAACTATTCTTATATACTAAAGCCATTACAGCCGGTTGTCAATAACTATTTTGGTGATTTGTGAAAAAAGATTTAAGCGTGCTAAAGGGCCCGAAGGCCCTTTAGTGTTTGGGTTAGAGGATTAGAGTGAGCGCAAATGCTGCTGCAATGAACAGGCCTGCGAGAGAAATTGCTTTTACTGCGATAGCTACAACGTCGATCATTTTCATGTGCTAGTTCTCTTTGCTGTTGTTATGTTTATAATATAGTACGTTGTGATCGGGTTGTCAACCGAAAAAAGCAAAAAAGATCAAAAAAGATTTAAGCGTGCTGAAGGGGGATTGCTCCCCCTTGAGTTATTCCTCAACCAATGCGCTTGCGAAGAATGTAACAACCAGTGCGCAGATCACAAACCACATCATTTCTTTTTACCCTTCTTCTTCTCTTGCTTCTTGGGTTCTGGTTTGTCGTAGGCTGCGAGTACAATCGCTATCGGGTCGTAAGCCATATGCTTGTTCTCCTTGCTGTTGTTATATACTTAATATAGTGTGTCTTGGATCAGAAGTCAACCACTTTTTTAAAAAAAGATTAAGCTTGTTTAACGCCTACTCGATGATCAAGAAGGCGTTGTACATTTCTTCAAGGAACTTGGCTTCTGCCTTGTTGTGTGTCCAAGCAAAACCTCGTGTGCGGAATAGACCCAGTTCAGTGTCTACAGTGTAGGCGTGACTGAAGTTGTTGGTCATGTTCTCGGAGCTGGTAGCAAGAACAGTCTTGTCGTTGTCACGGTAGAACTGCCACCATTCCTCTGCGGTCATTTCAGGACCTTCGATCATGTGCGTGTAGGTCTTGTGCCGATCAACAAGGTGACTGCGGTTGATACCCATGCGTGACGCTTTGCGGAAGTTGTGCTGTTCGAATACCTTAAGCGCTTCTTTGGTTACACCTGTGACAATCCAGTTGTCCTTGTAACCACCGAGCAGTTCGGTCAACATGCGAACACGCTTGGGAGTAGGGGAGCGCATACCACGGATGGCCATAAAGTCTGCGTAGTAGTCCTGGGGAGTCATTACAGTCATCATGTGCCTCTTTGCGTTGTTATATATATAATATAGTGCGTGTGAGCTCAGAAGTCAACCACTTTTTTAATCTTTTTTCAAAAAAGATTTAAGCGTGCTGAAAAGGAAAGGGCCCGAAGGCCCCTTCTTATTCTGTTTCGAATACGTAGTTGATTGTGTAGTCTCGAGCTGGGTACTGATTGTGGCGGAGATATAGGATTTCGTCTGCCATTGCGTAACCGGAGTATTCGAACCCTTCGTGTACGATCTTGTCTGAAGCGTTACAACGAACGAAGATGTGGTATCTGCGGGTTTTCATTTGGTTCTCCTTTGCTGTTTATGTTTTTACTATAGCATCTTAAATGCGAATGTCAACAACTATCGTATAAACTTTTAGATGATAGTTAAGCTTGCTGAAGGGGAGCGCATAAGCAACTCCCCAACACGCAATTGTTAATCCATTCGTGATCCAGCGTAGGCAGTGAAGCCGTAGCTCTTGAGCACTTTGGCATATGCCTGTGCGCCTGCTTCTTTAATCTCGATGTTCTGCCCGCCGTAGTCGCCCGGGTTCCATACTTGGAATGAGCGAGTGTAGTCTTGTCGTACACCAGCAGCCTTGAGCTTACGGCCCAGTCTGGAGTTGCCTTTTACTCCGTCGATGTGGCACCAAGCGAATCCGCACGCACCCCAAACATCACCGTGCTTGTTAGACATAGCAGTTACTTCTTGTTCTGCTGCTGCTTGTGCGGCATTGAGAATTGCGTTGACTTGGTCTTGGCTCATATCGTTGTTCATAGTGTGCTACTCTCTGCTGTTGTTATGTTTATTAATATAGACTCTATTGATCCAAGAGTCAACAACTATCGTATAAACTTTTAGGAATCGTTAAGCGTGCTGGGGGAGTGTTGTTTACTCCCCCTCGCCTACTGTAGCTTAGCCGTCGAACGGCACACGGTTCAAACGCAGATAAGCAGCGTTGTCATCAATCTGATTGTAGCCTACCCGGATGCCCTCAAACGCAAGACCCATGCTCACATACTTGTAAGCTTCAACGAGTTCTTGCGGCTCGTTAGACTGTACACGGAACGTAACGTTGCGGTGACCAGGTGTGCTGTTGTTGTCAGTCCATGTGCCTGTTACGTGTACAGGATGCGTAGCAAGGTTGTTGCGTACATACTTACGGACGGTCTTAGTAGTAGCTGTAATAACGTTGGACATAGTATGCGTACTCTCTGCTGTGTTGTTATGTATATACAATAGCATCATACGTGCCATTGTCAACCGAAAACTTTAAGCGTGCTAAAGGGCCCGAAGGCCCTATGCTTTAATTAAGGTAATCAGAACCTATGCCTTTGATCTTGCGTGCTGGCTTAGGCTGATAGTTCTGTGCCCGCTGGTAAGCAGCATTTCGAATAGTGGTACGTTGATGTGCTACATGCTCGCGATGTTTACGAGCAGCATACGCAGGGTCAACCATGCGTCGGCCTAACTTGTACACTGCTACTACGATCAAAAGAAGAACAATAAACTCGCCCATGTGCTGTACTCTTTGCTGCTGTTGTTATATATATAATATAGTGCGTGTGAGCTCAGAAGTCAAGAGAAAAAAACATTCTTTTGGAAAATAAATTAGCTTGCTGAAATATTTTTTTCTCTCGGGGCGGGGCATAGTGTACCAGGGGGTGGGGGCGTATATAATATACATAAAATTTTATATACTACAGCTACAAGCCTTTTTTCTATTATTAATATTATTATTATTATTAGTATTATAAAATACACCGATACAAAATCACCACCCCACTTCTATAAGTACTTGGCTATAATTTTTTGCGCAGCAGATTTTTTTTCACTGTAGGACCCTTTTCGAAGAAACAGTGTCTCAGGACCCATTTGGGGACAAAAAGTTTCCCGAGCTCGGAGAGTGCTCTACGTAGTAGTAGCTCTCATCGGCCTCGAAGTCAAACACGTACGAGCTCTTGCTCGAGTACGTGTAAGTGCGCAGCACTTGTGATTGTAGAGTATACAGTGCTACACTGTTTTCCATTTGTCAGTAGCGTAGCGTATACCGTTCCAACGCATCAGTATGTAAGTGTACTGTTGTTCTGAAATGTATACTCTAGTGTACTCAGTGCCCTTTAGTGTGTATGTTGCGTGCTGTTGTATCCATGTTAGAAACTCAGCTACCAGTTTGCCACCTTGTGTAGTAGTGGGCACCTGTAGTTGCAACGCTGACGTAATGGGCAAGTAGGTGTTTGCACGATTGTCTAACCATACCGAACGTATAGTTTTAGTATACTGTTTCATGTTAATATATATCGGGTTTTTACTGTGCTTGTGTTTTTTGTAAATATTCCATGCCAAGAGTACTACTACAGTTCTATGTACCCAATTATGACGATCGATTGCTTGACTCAATGGTAGCACAGCAGCTACACACTTGGGCAGCTTCTCCACGTGGTAAGTATGCTCGACGAGTGGGCAAACACAACCATTGGCGTAGCACTCTAATAGGGTCACAGCAGCGTATACAAGTTCTAAGCACTATGACACAAGCTGAGTACACACTCTACTTGCTGTATTGAGTTTCCGCGAGCTATGGGCGCAAAAAATATTTTGAACGCAAGCTAACTCTCCCCCTGATCGGTTAAATACAACTACTGTTTGTCTAGCGAGGAGGGCTACAAATGGATATGACAAAACTAAGACTTCCTATTATGGGAGTTATTGCACTTGTGGTGCAGTCTTCGGGCGTAGTTTGGTTCTTTGCACAACAGAGTCAAACTATTCAAACTGTTGAGAGCGACGTTGCTGCTCTACTTGAGCGAGTATCAGTCGAACGGTTGATAAATGACGAGCGTGACATTCTTGACAATCAAAATGCGGTAACTGCTGTTGTGGATGACGTTGATGAACTAGCAAGCCAGCTGATTCGCACAGCAAACTCAGTTGACCTGTTGGATCGAAGAGTTCAAAGTGTGGAAATACAGATTCGCTACATTGGCGCACCCTACGGGGGTTCTCTGTCGGGATCAGCTGATCCTCACAGCTACAATGCCAAAGACGGTATGTAGCTATGCGTAGCTTTATACACAAGGCTATTATCGCAGTAGTAACCGCAGTGGTAGTTGTCTGTGTTGCTTATGTATGGGGCAGTCAGCTGTTAGTTCCCCATCTATCACTGTAATTTAATAAATACTCAATAAGGAGTATTTCATGTCCCATGACATTAAAAAGCACATACAGCTGGTAGAAAATCAGTTAAGCGAAAATCCCCTAGCAAGTTTATTAAAGCTGGGCAAAAGCGCAAAAAACACAGCAAGAATTATGCCCGACCCGGAAGATACAGTTATTCCCAACAGTCGTGCGCTAACACCTGCGACAGAATTGCCGCCGGGACTAGATGCTGAGATCGCACAGCGAATCACTGTGCTAAAAGCTGCTCGCAACGTATCGGATCGCAAACAGATATTAACCACGCTGGATCAAGCCGAGGGACTGCTTAAAGCTATTGACCGTATGCCAGAAGACATGGTGCGTGATGCGCTCAAAGGTACAGGTCTAACTATTAACAATGTGCGCACAATGGCCAAGCGTATGGTGCGTGTCAAAGCACAAATTGAAGACATGGATCAATTGAATCGTCGTGTTTGGCGTGAAGCAGTTAAAGACGCTGCTGAAATCAAAGCAACTGCACAAGCTGCTGCTAAAGCCACTGACATTGAAGCTGTAAGTGTTGTTATTCGAAACACTATTGCTATTGCTGCTGGTGCGGGTCTATTGGGCTTTCTTGCAGCGGCAGCATTAGATCAGCGTGACGATGTTGAAGAAGACGCACAGCTTGATGAAAATCCATTAGCGCTTGCTGCGAGATTGCTGGGCAGAGGTTCTAAGCGAGCTACCAAAGCACGTAGAGACATGGAGTACATGCCACAGCTTGAAAAACCCCAATCAGATTGGGGAGGGGATATAGACCTAGACAACATGCCAAAGCTTGAAAAACCTCAAGGTGCTCCT
>ENA-OREM01001130-OREM01001130.1-marine-metagenome-genome-assembly--contig:-NODE-1130-length-14217-cov-3.872843_pt1 | contig 14217 bp, 16 predicted proteins | sample MGYA00248623_ERZ508561 | MGnify/ENA primary metagenome ERZ508561 (study PRJEB26227, sample SAMN06264494) | marine metagenome | isolation source: Columbia River Estuary | place: USA:Columbia River...
CAGCGTTTGCTCAGGATGCTGCCATCGATAAAGACGGCGATTCCTCTTATTCTTTGGTCGAACTGAAGTGGTCCGGCAAATTCGGACAGCGTGCTAAGGTGTATCCAACCCGATTGAATGGATACAAGAATGGCAAAGCGACGGAATTTTTCAGACAAGTTTAAAGCGACTGCGGCCCTTGAAGCATTGCGCGGAGAAAAGACGGTGCAGGAGATTGCATCGAAGCGCCAGCTGCACCCTACGCAGGTGAGCACGTGGAAACGGCAGGCGATTGAAGGCATGGCCAACGTTTTCTCGAACAAGGTCAAAAAGGCTGAGAACAAAGACGGCGAGATCAAAGAGCTTCATGCCAAGATTGGTCAGCTGGCGGTGGAAAATGGTACGGGGGCTTACGCGGCCCCGCCGGGGCCACGGTCCCCCTAGCTTTGTCACAAGGGCTGAAGCGATGAGCCCGTCTGAACGCCGCGAGATGATCCGCAAGGACAACACCGACCTTAGCCTGACGCGCCAGTGTAAGCTGCTCAAGATCAGCCGTTCCTCAATCTGTTACACGCCTGTTGGCTTTGATCAGGCGACGATTGATCTGATGCATGAGATTGACCGGATATTTACGAAGTATCCGTTCTTTGGCAGCCGCCAGATCGCGGCATATCTGCCCCAATCAGGGTTCTCGGCAGGACGGCATCGCGTGCGTCGCCTGATGGGCATCATGGGGCTGCAGGCCATCTACAAAGGGCCGAACACCAGCAAGAAGCACCCGCAGCATAAGATCTGGCCATACTTATTGAGAAAGCTGTCGATTACGCGGCCCAACCATGTTTGGTGCAGCGACATTACCTACATTCCAGTGAAGAACGGTTTCCTTTATCTGGTAGCAATCATGGATTGGGCAACACGCAAAGTGCTGTCCTGGCGGCTGTCAAATACGCTAGATGCCAGCTTTTGCGTTGAAGCACTGGACGAAGCCATCGCCAAATATGGCAAGCCCGAGATCATGAATACGGATCAGGGTAGCCAATACACGGGCGCGGATTGGATCAAGACGCTGACGAAGGACGATATCAAAATCTCTATGGATGGGCGGGGCCGCTATCTGGATAACATCTTCATCAAGCGGCTCTGGCGGTCCCTGAAGCAGGAGGCAGTCTATTTGCACGAAATCACTGACGGGTTTCAAGCAAAACGGATCATCGATGACTGGATCGCGTTCTACAACAGCGAACGCCCTCACACCGCCCTCGACAAGCGCACGCCAGACGCGGCATACTTCGAACAAAGTGAAACACGAAAAGCGGCGTTGAAATTTCTCAGGAAAACGATGAAACGGCACGGCAACCCAAATAGCTTAGTAACCGGCAGACTGCGATCTTACGGCGCTGCGATGAAAGTCATCGGCAGCGCCGACAAACAGGAAACTGGCCGCTTGTTCAACAATCGGGCCGAGAATTCACATCAGCCATTCCGACGAAGAGAACGTGCGATGATCCGCTTCAGGCGCATGCGAACATTGCAGAAATTCGTCTCCGTCCACTCTTCGGTCCACAATCATTTCAACCAGGAACGCCAGCTCTACAGCCGAGAAAACTTCAAGCTTAAACGCGCTGCCGCTCTCGCTGAGTGGCGTCAGTTGGGCATGGCATAAAGGGCAGCTTAGACTGGTTCTCATTCGTCTAACAGCACCCCAGCAGCGCCTAGGTTAGGGCAACTTGTAGAGGTGCCCTGTAGAAATTGATTGAACTTGTGGACATATTATTACAGAAGCTCACTAATAATAGAATTAGGATATTAGTAAGTGTCTGAACTTAATGACGGCGACGAGATCGATCTTGCGGAGCTCTTTTGCACAATTTGGGCGCACAAGGGCACTGTAGTCTCAAGCATGGTCGCCTTAGTAGGTGTCGCTGGGGTCTACTTGACCACACTTGCCGAGCCGGTTTACGAGGCAATGTCACGTTTTGAGCTCCTCGATACTTCCGCCTCAAATCCGTTGGGTGAGCTTGGTGGATTGGCGGCGCTGGCAGGGATCTCGGCGCCTTCAGGTGGAGGTGAGGCCGACACTCTCGAGGATCGTATTCTGTCGCGCCCATTCGTGGAAAGTATTTACGAGGAAGCAAAATTCGGCCTGGATCCGATTTCTAACCCTGAGCTTCGGCAGCCAGGCCTGAGGGCGAGGCTAATTGGCGCAGTAACTGGGGCTAGTCCCCAGCCAATGGATCGCGAAGATTTTATTGGTGCGGCATTGAGCTATCTGAAGGATGAGTTAACCCTTTCAGTCATGGCAAATGGGATCATCGAGCTCAGCGTCAGCCATAATGATCCCGAGCGTGCCGCCGAGGTCGCGAACATCGTCGTGGGCGCCGCAATCGAAGGTGTTGGTAATCGCGCAAGGGCTGAGGCGCGTGAGAAGCTAGCATACTTCGCCGAGCAGCTCGGTGACGTTCAGGCAGACTTGGATGCCTCAACCCGTGCGCTGAGTGACTACGCATTGAGTAACGACCTGGGGTCGCAGGAAGACCTTGCCCGCGCCTCAGCGCAACTGTCGTCTTTACGTCAGAACTCTGCGAGAGGACGCGAGCGCCGAGCAGCGCTCTTGTCATTGCGCGCCGTCGGTGAGGCGGATTTCGCCGCAAAGCAATTTGCAGAACAGTTCCCGATTAGCTTTGAGATCGAATTCCGCCGGAGCCTTGACTGGGGGCCGGAGGTGGAGGGATGGAGCTACCCGACAACTGAGATACTTGATAATGCCATAACTCAGAATGATGCTGTTGTCGCTGATATAGACCGTAATATTAAAAAAGTTGAGGCACTGGCTTCAGTGTCTGGCGACGGTGCGATCGCCCTCGCCGAGCTCCAACGCGAGGCAGAGATCCAGAAGGCGATTTACACTGCGATGATAACGCAGTTTCAGGCCCAGTCGTTTTCTACTGGATTTGAGACTGCAAGCGGGCGGCTGATTGATCCTGCGATTGTGCCGGGCTCACCGAGCTCGCCGAGAGTGGCCCTCGTCGGAGCCCTCTCGGTGGTGCTTGGTGGCTTCCTCGGCGTTGCGCTCGCGCTTGTATTAGGGCTTCGTGGCGGGCGCCTCTACACTCTTCGTGCGCTCCAGGACGCGGTGGGCGGCCTGAAGGCAGTCCGCCTACCCAAAGTCTTTGGCAAGCCCATATCTCTGCCTGGCTCTCGGAAGTACCGGCCGAAGCAATTAAATTCAGTTGCAGTAGAGAAAATTTTGGCAACGATGCCCGCTTCGGGTAAGGTCCTTGCGCTGGTGCCGACATGTCAAGGTCCAGCGGCTTCCTGCATCGCAATGGGCGCCGGGTTAAAGTTATCCGCAAGCCTTGGAGATGTCCTCATCATTGACCTTGGGGGTCCTCAAGTGGACCTTTCAGGATTTAAGTCTACCGATGCCGTCAGCGAGCAACTGCAAGCACGTTCCATTGTTTCAGGGGTCTACTGGGCCGAAGGTCGCGAACTTAAATTAAGCCAACTTGACGTGACCATCTCGGACGCAGCCAAGGCGTACGCTGCCGTGATTGTCATTACTGAGCCCAGTTCAATTGGAATTATGGGGGCCCACCGCGCGGTGCTCCACTCAGATGCGGTGGTCGTTGTCGGGTGCGCGGGGATCACGACCAGGGAGGCTATGTCAGCGGCGGTCGAAGTTGGCAGGGCGCATAAATCTGAACATCTAATTTTAGCGGCGGTTTAAAAATGACAATGAGAACAATAGGCGTGTTCGTTACACTGGCCCTGACAGTTCCTGGTTGCGGAGAAATACTGCGCACTCCCGACGTCGCAATCGGCGCCCCGCAAGTCATTGGCGAGCAGGTCGCCTATGAGGTAACGGCACTTAAAGTGACACCCGAAGTCGTCGCGAGGGCGAACTCAATGCCATTCTTACAGCAAGTGACTGTGGAGGGGGCTGGGCAGGGTGCCGCGAGGCGCGTAAGTGCCGTAGAGGCGATAGGCAAAAGAATGCCTGGCCTCGGGCCGACGCCCGATTACTTTATTGGTGGCGGCGACGTCATAAGGTTAACGCGCACCATTAATGTTGTTGGAGCAGCTGGCCTCGAGGCAGAACAAAATTTAGCAGACAATTTGCGTGTTGACGGGCAGGGCTACATTGACACGACGGACTTCGGACGAGTTCTGGTCGCGGGCAAGTCTATCGTTCAGGCGCAGGAGGCAATCTCAGCCGCCTACGTCGCACGGTCTGCGAACGTGGGGAGTAGCGTGTCTGAGGTAGAGTTCCCAGCCGGAGGAGAGAGAGAATATAGCATAGGTCCGGGTGATGTCCTGTCGCTAACCTTTATCTTAAGTTCGGTTAATTTGGATGGGGCATCTACGAAGTCTGTAGTGTCAAGCTCGAGCGTCGTTGGACCAGACGGCGTCGCAACATTTTTGCAGGTGGGGGCCGTCGATGTCGGCGGCCTAACTCTGTCTCAGGCGCAGTTGACGCTGAGTGAAGCGGCATTAAGGGGGAGTGCAGCGACTGATGAGGTCCAGCTAAATGTCATAGAATTTGTTTCACAAAATATTATCGTCACTGGGGATGTTCCGACTTCAGTTGTCACATTGGCCCCAAATGCGAATACTTATGACAACTTGCTGGCAAGCGCAGGCGTCCCGTCAACGCCATTGTCGGACAGCTTGGTTACCCTTGAGCGTGCGGGTGTGACGTACAAGATGCGCGCGAGTAGTATTCTTAGCAGTAATAATCGTGGACGGTTCGTCGCGCGAGACGGGGACCGCATCGACGTGCGTCGGCTATCTACCACCCCGAGCTTTCGTGTGAGTGTCTCTGCATTTAACGCCCACAAGGTGACGTTCCTGGACATTGGGACTGGTTCGCCCGCGGTGCTGCCACTCACTGATGAGGCCCTGGATCTGCGTACGCTACTCCTCTCGCGTGGCGTCAAGGTCTCGCGCGACTTAGATGCAAAAGTCCGGCTGGTGAGGGGCGGGCTTGAGTACCAGGCGTCGGCGAGCGAATTGATGATCCTGGACCCGAGCCTGAAGGTGTGGCTGAAGTCGGGTGATAATGTGGTTGTAGAGCCCCTGGAATATGTGCCGAGCCAGGCAGTCATTGTGGGTCAAGTTGGCGCGCCGCAGCCGTTTCCGATTGACCAAGCCGCCCGCTCGACGGTCTCCCAAGCCCTGTTCAGTGGCGGCCTATTCAGCACCCCGTCGGCAGACTTCAAGCACATTTACGTGTTGCGCCAGCGGGAGGGGGAACAATATGACGCCTACCACTTCGACTTGAGCGAGGTGCTTAACATCGGCCTGTCCGACAGGATGGAGTTGCGCCCCGGAGACGTGATTTTCGTCCGCACCAATCCTATCGTGAAGTTTAGCGCCATGATTGACATACTTTTGGGTCTAGATCGTCGTATTACTGACGTTGGAAACCGCCTCTAAGGCGGCACTGCGTCTTGTCTCGGAACCTCTCTCGTGTCGTGGCAGACAACATATGGTGCGTCAGCCCTAACTTTATGCTGCGCAAGCCATTGGCGCACAGCGGGGCTGGCAGAATATTGTTGTGAGGCCATGCAAGGTGGTGGGGATTACGTGTCGGCGTCACTCTCAAGTCCATAGGGCCTGCGCCACACGATCGCCCGCCTGGCCAGTATTGACATCTGCGAGGGTACGATAAAATGTTGGTTGGCAGTTCTCTCCGGAGGCGTAGGTGGATTGGATGCCGAGGTTGGCGCCCTTGGGGCTCGGCCCCGTCATAAATGTGTTGGGAATTACAGTGACTGAATTAACGTGCTTCAAGGCCTACGACATACGTGGAGAAATCGGCATCGACATCGACGAGGCGGTCGCCTACCGGGTCGGGCGCGCCGTGGCGCAGCACTTCGGCGCGAGTGCCATTGTCATTGGCTTTGACGCCCGCGCGACCAGTCCCGCATTCGCGCGCGCGGCCGCGCGTGGCGCGATGGACGCGGGTGCGGACGTCTTGGACATTGGCATGGCGGGCACCGAGGAGATGTACTGGGCCGTCACGCAGTTTGGTGCCTGCGCAGGCGTCGAGGTCACTGCGTCGCACAACCCGATCAATTATAACGGCATGAAGATTGTGAAGTCGGGCTCACGGCCGCTGGATGACGTCGACGACTTCCAGGCCATTAGGGCGCTCGCGGGCTCTCAGGCTTGGACTGAAGCCCTGCGGGAGGGTGCCTTGCGCGACGTGGCAGCGGAGGCGCGCGGCGCTTATGTCAAGCAAGTCCTTAGCTTTGTCGACGTGGACCAGCTGCGGCCCCTGAGGGTGGTGATCAATTCGGGTAACGGCGCCGCCGGACCGACGGTTGACGCAATTATCCGTGCGCTGGACGCGCGCGGCGCGCGCATTGAGTTCATTCGCGTCCACCACGCGCCAGACGGCTCCTTCCCGAATGGCATACCAAACCCACTGCTCCCGGAAAATCATGCGGCGACGGCTGATGTCGTGGTCCGGGAGGGCGCGGACATGGGGGTGGCATTCGACGGAGACTTTGACCGCTGCTTCTTCTTTGACGGGTCGGGGCAATTCGTGCCGGGGGAATATGTCGTAGGCCTGCTCGCCGAGATCTTCCTCGAGAGGGAGGCGGGCGGCAAGATAGTTCACGACCCACGCGTGATATGGAACACGCAGGACATTGTCGCGCGTGGGGGCGGCGTCGCAGTCCAGTCCAGGACGGGGCACGCATTCATCAAGCAGACGATGCGGGACCACGCCGCAGTCTACGGCGGAGAGATGTCGGCGCACCACTACTTCCGGGACTTTGCTTACTGCGACAGCGGCATGGTTCCGTGGCTTATCGTGGCTGAACTGGTGTCGAAGTCTGGCCGCCCGCTGGGTGATTGGGTCCGCGACAGATTTGTGTCGTTCCCGAGTTCGGGCGAGATAAACTTCCGCGTGTCGGACGCGGGCGCCGCAATCGCGGGTGTGTTGTCGGCCTACGAGCCAGCCTCACAGTCCGTTGACACGACGGACGGCGTGAGCCTGGCGTTTGGGGACTGGCGGTTTAATTTGCGGCGCTCTAATACTGAGCCCCTGGTGAGGCTCAACGTCGAGGGCAGGGGCGGCGCGTCTTCGCTCGGCGACAGGGTCGAGGCGATTGCGGATTTGCTCGGCGGGACACGGACTTGAGTAGTCCGATAATTTAACGTTACGCGTATTCAGCTGGAAATATGAGAGTGATGGAAATTCGCTCAGCCAAGACGGACAATAAGAACGTTATAGCGTACGTTATCTCGAGAGGGGTAATATCATGACAACAGTAAATGTGACTGAGGCGCGCGCTAATCTTTATAAGCTCATCGACGATACATCGGAGAGCCACGAGCCAATCGTGATCACTGGGAAGCGCGGAAATGCAGTTCTCCTGGCTGAAGGCGACTGGAACGCAATTAACGAAACCCTGTACCTCATCTCAATACCAGGAATGCGGGAGTCCATTATTGAGGCCATGAAGGAGCCGCTCAAAGGCACCTCAACTGAGCTCGAATGGTGACTTGGGCGCTCCACTACTCAAGGCAGGCCCAGAAAGATGCGAAGAAGCTCGCGTCTTCGGGCTTGAAGGGCAAAGCTCAGACTTTGTTGGCTCTTCTCGAGACAGATCCTTTTCAAAACCCGCCCCCCTTCGAAAAGCTCGTAGGAGATTTGAGTGGTGCCTACTCCAGGCGCATCAATATTCAACGTCGGCTTGTCTATCAGGTCTTAGAAGCAGAAAGGGCCGTCAAAATATTGCGGCTTTGGACGCACTATGAGTAGCGGCGCGTAACGCGAATGTATCAATCAAAAATCTTTGCTAAGGGGCAGACAACACTGCCGAGAGGCGTGCGCTCTAAACTTGGTTTAGAGGCGGGCGATACTGTACGTTACATCGTCTCAAGTAAAAGTGTTCAAATCGTAGAGGCGCGGCGCGCAATCGATCTTGGTGGGATGTTATATCGTTCTGGTCAGCGGCGGGTCTCGCTGGAGGAGATGGATGATGCGATCGCGGAGGGTGCCGTTGAAGGCGCATCATGAAAGCGATAGGTACATTTCTCCTGTGGCGGTTATTGATAGGGGACGATGCCGATCAATACAAAATAGCCGCGGATTTGGTTAAGGGCATGTAGCTTAGGTTAGCCAGGCTTCATCTGTCGTGAAGTGGTCCTAGACTTAGTCTGGGTGCTGGAGCGTTCATATAAGTTTAATCGCCCTGAGGTTGCGGGCGCTCTTATCGCCTTGATTTCCGCGACTGAATTTCTAGTGGAGGCGTCAGAGGATATAGCGTCAATCATCCCACTTTATCAAGACGAAGGCTTTGGCTTCGCTGACCTTATGATCCGCCAAGCTGCCCATCTCAGCGGCGCTAAGGGGCTCAAAACATTTGATCAGAAACTCGCGAAGCTCAGCGGTGTTGACCTACTAGGAATGACACATTGACACTCCGTATCAATTTTTTGGGTTATCTGGGTCCGCCCCCTAAAGAATATTTACTCTAATATAGCCAACACTCACGGAGACAGCCTGGCGTGATTGCACAATTTCTGTGTCACTCAGCCAGTACTGGTTCGTAAACACAAACACGGGGCTCTCACAGACTTCCGTCACTTTGGTGGCTTCGACGGTCCCCGTCGCGATTGCAATCACCTCGGGGGCTTCGGTCGTAAATGTGCACGTCAGGTCGCTGGTTTGAATTTGGTCTTCACTGTCTAGGAACGCGTGCCGCCGCTGCGCCGTGCCCGTACCGCGCAAAATTGCGGCCAGCACGCCGTCGACATTGGCCCCCATCAAGTCTCCGCCCAAGCCGCGCGACGCGACGAGGATCCCATCCCTAAATGATAGCGTCACGCCCTTTGCGGTGCGCCACGTCTCAACGCCGTTATTGGAGCCCGCGCGGGTCATTGCGGCAACGGCATTGCGCCCCAATAGCGTGACCATGAGCACATTCCCAGGCCCCTCGGCCAGGGCGGCCGTCGGCAGGGCGGGCGCCGGTTCTGTGGGTGCAGGCCGCAGGCCGGTGATCGCGCCCACGCGCGCCGCAGCGTCAGCGCCAAGGCCGTTGCTGTTCATGGGCCCGCAGGCCGCCAAGAGCCCCAGTAGCGCCATGCTGGATAAGCGTCGCGAATGTATCATCTCCAGACCCTTCCCCATGTGTCGCCCATTGGGCCCGCGACGTGCCCGCCTCGCACCACGTCATAGAGGCGGCCCTCGACTTCTAGCCGCGCGCCGCCGTCACGTGACAGCGACGCAAGCTTCGTGCTGACTTCTCGCCGTGATGCGGTCCCCAGGAAGAAGTCCGTCGGCACTGTGATCCGGATCCCCTTGTCGAACGATCCCTCGCCGAATTCCTCAAATGGCATATCCGTGAGCGTGAAATACGCGCCGACCTTCCAGCCGTTATCAAATTCCCGGTCGAGCGCGAATGTCGCCCCCCAATCGCCCGCCAGGTAGCGGCCGGCGTCCACCTGCGTGTGGAATCCATTACCCAAGCTGTAGTAGGCGCTCAGGTAGCCCGTGACCGTGTCATAGTCCTGGAAGCCAAGTCCCATGTCAAAGTCGCGCTGGCGTGCGTAGTTCAGCTCCGCGCCAAGTGCTAGCCGGCTGTCCACTGGCTTCCATAGGACTTCTGTGGACAGGCCGCCGTACATGCGCTCCAAGTAGCCGACCGTCGTGCGGCTGTAGAGGTTCGTGGCGGGCCGCCCGAAGTACGACAGGGTGAGGTCCGTGACGACTGGCGCGCCATCCACGCCGTACTCACCGCCGTCGGTGCGCACGTTGTGATAGCCGTTCGGGTTGTCGAAAGTGTCCGCCAATTCACGTCTGCCGAGCGCGCTCTGCCGGACGCCGCCCTGGATCACGAGGCTCGGGACTATTTCGTAGCGGCCGCGCAACTCCAAGCCAAGGTCAACTTGTGTCGGCGCATTTCCATTAAAGACAACCAGGGCCGCGTAGGGGCCCAAGCCCCACGTGAGGGCTGGGTCTGCCGTGCCCGGCGCCAATGGGGCGGCGGCACTCTGCCCCGCCTCGCCAAATGTGGAACTTGCCATGAGCGCCCCGGCGGCGTCGGCCGTGTTCTCAAGTGCCTCCAGGTCCGAGCGATTAACTGTGGTCGCCGAGAGCGCAATGCCCGCCCGCATCGGCTCAAGCGTGAATTGGGTGACGCTGTCGGGCATAACTTGGGTCAACACGCGGGCCACACGGCCCAGCGCTTGGGCCTCGGACCTGAATTGCGTGTTCGTGTATCGGACCCGCGCCGTGGTGTCCGTCACGTCCAGGCCGGCCAGTTGGATCCCATCGGCGCGCAGTCCGGCCCGCAAGGCTTCGGTCGTGGACGCGCCCTGCGTGACGCCCCAGCTTTCTACGGTGGCGCGGCTTTGGCCGCGGCCCCTGACTGCGACGGGGGCCGTCTCCATCCCACTGACCACGGCGCGTTCGCGCGGGTTCAAGTCGAAGGTGACCCCCGCGGCCAGCTCAGACCCGTAGAGGTAGGCCGCATCGACTGTGACCCCAGGCTTCCAGTGGTAGGTCACGCCGACGTTGACGGGCGACCTGGTGTCAATCGTCCCGTTGGCGTTTTCGCGCACGTAGGCGTCGGAGGAGTATTCCGCCTTGAACGTCAACTTGTCCGAGTACTGCCAGCTGACGCCGCCAAAGAGTGCGGCGTCGCCCGTGAAGAACTGGTTGAGGGAGGGCTTGCCGCCAAAACCAAAGTCATTTGAGGGCCGCGTGTCATAATCCGCACCCAACACGCCCAGTGGATTGCCAAAGCCGTTTTGGGTTCCCATGCGGCCCCAGCCCAGCCCCGCCGTCGCGATGACCTTTGGGCCTAAGGACTTTGACGCGACGACATATTCCGAAGTCAGCAGTCCGGTGCCCATGAAGTCTTGCAGGCCAATCGCCACAGCCGGAGACCAGCCGCCGAGGCGGCCCTCGTCCAAGGCCCGGTAGCGCAAGTCAAAGCTGCGATCAAAGGTGCCGTCAGTGCCTGGGCCAGAACGATTAGGTATTCCAGCGTACCTGAACGTGCCGGAGAGCCTCGGCGTCAATTGAAAGCTAAAACTTACGCGCTGCTGCTGCTCGAATGCCGTGACGCTCGCCGTGACTTGCCCGTCGGGTGCGGCCTGGGCCGTCGGCATTTCAATCAGGCCCGGCGTGCCGTAAAGTGTGTAGGTCAAGTCCTGCGCAGTGGCTGAGGCTCCCACGACGGCGGCAGTGAGTGTGGCAATTGCAATTTTCATGTGGAACCTAATCATCTGCAGCAAATGTAATATCATCCATCATAGGGGCTTTCTGCCAAAGGTAAAACAGGCAATTCTACTCAACATTGATTTGCCGCCAATGGCGCATTGCGGCCATCTTCAATTGGAGTGCCCCCGTCGGGTGGTCCAGTTTACGTGTGAGTGCCTTGTCGACCTTTGGTCTGTCGGCGTCATGCATTTTGATCCACGCGACGGTCCCCCACTGCGCGGGGGCTCATGTTGAAATAACTCAGCGTTGGTCGTCTGGCGTCGCGTCAGCGGCTTACTTCCAATGCTGAAATTGGGTGGGCCGTACTTGCTAATACTCTAAGCGATGGCTCCAGTCGCTAGGGGCGCGTCCAAAGTGCAGACGATAGTGCACACCACGCATATATTTGTCGTGGGGCGGGAATGGGGGGCTCATGTTGCGCGGAGCAATCTGAGAATGATGGCCCGCCGGCGTCGACGACGGTCAAGGGCGCCAAGCCTGGAAACGGATATGAGCCAAGCGCAGCCGCAGTACAGTGAGGCAGAAGCCAATTACGGGACGGATCTGTTGAACTTGATGGCGGCCTAAGGCTGTCTGAGCACATTGACCACAAATAGCGAGGCGCATCAAAATTTTGCCCAACATTACAAGGATATTCTAGATAGTTTTGAGCGCCTTGCAGTAACGACAAGCAGAGAACCCGCCGCGGGAATGGGTTTCAAAACTTAACTCTTGAAGGGGACGGTCTTGGTGGTGCAGAACACGGCATAATTAAGTTTTAATAATGAATTGCGGGAAATACATGACCGAGCTTCTGATCACACCCCTCTGGGCGCGCCGCGTCACCGTCCTCTTGGCGGCGCTGATTGGGCTCGCAACTCTGATGCCCGCGCAGCAATTGCCAGACGCCCCCGGCACAGACAAATTGCACCACGTGATTGCCTTTTGCCTACTCGTGCTCCCCATGAGCTTTGCAAGGCCGCAGCAGTTTTGGAAGTACGCCCTCTACGGGATTGCCTTCGGCATATGCATCGAGCTGACGCAGCCATTTGTACACAGGAGCGGCGAGTTGCGAGACGCGATTGCAGATGCCATTGGGGTCGGACTTGGCTGTGCCATTGGCGTCGGGCTGCGAAGGCTGTCGCGCAGATAGGTCGCCGGCCATGTGATCTAACAAACGCCGACCACCACTGCGCCGGACTATCTTGGGCAGGATACTCAAAGTTTGAACAACTTTCTTGCGAGCGGGATGGGGTAGCCTTGGTGCCGGCCAAAAACGTGGTTTATCGGTTGGGTTAAATATCGCCGTAAAAAACCCACGAAGCCGTAAAGTTTCAGTCAAGCCTTTCAATGTGGTTGCGTGGCACGGAGGTACGAACCTTGCGCCCCATCAGGTCGATCAAAATGCCGATGCGTTCAGCGTCTGGCACGGTCTCGATTGTCGTGACGAGGTCCGCAAAGGGTCCCGACAGCACGCGGACGCGGTCCCCGACGGCGAGGTCATCCCCAGTCGAGAGCAGGCCACTCGCGTCGCAGCGCGCAATTAGCCCCGCCATCAGCGCGGCGGGCAGGGGCTGAGGGCTGCGCGGATCGCTCAGAATGAGCCGGGAGATGCCGCGGGTGCCATTGATCGCACTCCAGCCGGGCGTTGCGGGATCAAAGCTGACGAAGAGGTAGCCCGGAAAGAGCGGCCTGCGCGCCTCCCGCAGCACGCCCGCCCGCGTGACGGTGGTGAGAACCTGTGGGCTAAAACTCTCAATTTTTTGCCGCTGTAAGTGTGTCTGAGCGCGCGCCAGTCCCTGGGGACGCAATTGGGCGACGAACCACAAATTGTTGCTTGTTGCTGCCATTTTCCTACGACCCTACCACTCTCATTAACGCCTCAAGACATCTCACAAAGATATTTTTTGCTACCATGTAAAATACTATTTCCCTTCGCGGTCATAACGGGTATGCGTTCACTTGTGAACGTACGTATTCATATTTCTTTTTTCTCACGCAGGGGCTCAGCGCCCTGCGGTGCGGTAGCCGTGGCCGCCCATGGTTAAGTCGGTGCCTGACGACGTACGCTTCCGCGTGCTACGGGTCTTGCAGGACGAGCCTGACTTGTCGCAGCGTGAGATAGCAGTAAGGCTCGGCGTGAGTTTGGGCGCAGTGAATTACTGCCTGCGTGCACTGACCGAAAAGGGCCAGATTAAGGTCCGCAACTTTCGGTCTTCCGACAACAAGTTACGCTACGCCTACATACTGACGCCAGGCGGGATCGCCGAGAAGACGCGGCTGACGGGGGCCTTCCTGGCGCGCAAAATTGCCGAGTACGAGGCGCTGAGGGCGGAGATCGAGGCCCTGAGCGGCGACAGTCGCGGGGCGGGCGGGCCTAAGACTTCAGTGGGGCGCGAGAGCCAGACGTAATGCAATGGGGCAGGGCGCACGCGCCGAGCCACGCTGAGCAACATTGTCGGCGTCGGGTCGTGCGGTACGTAACTAATTTGCGTGAGGGTGCGGCGAGTTGGGGCGTCCGATAGTGGAATGTTATGGGTGGTAAAAGACCATTATGAGCCCATAAAACATTATCTATAATAAGTTCTTTTTGGAATGAGCATGAACCGTATGAATATTTTAGCCCACCGTGGATGTTGGGCTCAAATCGAGAAGAAAAACAGTTTTGAAGCTCTCAAGAGCGCTTTGGATGCTGGCTTCGGTATCGAAACCGATTTTCGGGACTGCAATGGAGTTGTTGTTATTTCACACGATCCGCCTGAGCGGGATGTGCTAAAAGCAAGGGCCTTTTTTGAGCTTTACGCCGAGCTCGGTGCAACTGGTCGTCTTGCACTCAATATTAAGGCGGATGGGTTGCAAAGCCCGTTGCTAGCGCTGCTTTCTGAAACTGGAGTACCACTTAAAAATTGTTATGCTTTCGATATGTCAGTGCCGGACGCGCTTGGCTATATTTCGCATGATTTTCCTGCTTACACTCGGCTTAGTGAATATGAGCCGAAACCGACTTTTCTGAATCT
>ENA-OREM01001132-OREM01001132.1-marine-metagenome-genome-assembly--contig:-NODE-1132-length-14204-cov-2.722305_pt1 | contig 14204 bp, 8 predicted proteins | sample MGYA00248623_ERZ508561 | MGnify/ENA primary metagenome ERZ508561 (study PRJEB26227, sample SAMN06264494) | marine metagenome | isolation source: Columbia River Estuary | place: USA:Columbia River Estuary...
AATGGGCTGCTGGTCTGATTAAATACCAACGCCAGATCGGTTCCGCCCAGCATGATGGCTTGCGTAGAATGTTCCTCCATCAAGTGACAGGCCGCGCCGTAGAATGTCTCGCGCTGTGCATCGCTCACCACGCCTGCTGCCGCCATTTCTACATAGGCAGTGTGCACCGCATCCATCTCAGCCGCTGTTGGCGGCACTACCGTCACACCTGGAAGCCCACCATAAAAGCGTGACTCCATGACTGTTCGGGTGCCTAATATTCCGATGCGGTTGAAGCTGTGGTCAGCAACATATTGTGCGACTGCATCCACCATGTCGATCACAGGCAAGGCAGAGCGATCGGCGAATTCTCGGCGGCAGAAATGACCTGCGATAGAGGTGATAGCTACAAAATCAGCGCCTGCGCGCGCAAGTCGCTGACTTAGTCGGGCGAATATTTCTGCCTGTTCAATCCGCTTGTCCGCAGCGAGATTGGTAAGAAGCGTCGGTGTGTCGGCATGAACAATAGTCATGTCTAATGGCATGTGGGCTTTGGCAAAAAGGGTGATCAAATGCCGACAATAATGATCTTGGGCGGCAGGGCCGATGCCGCCAATCAATCCGATCTGCAATTATGCCTCCTCAAAGAATGTAGCCATTATCCCCAAAAAGACGCCCCGTCAGCTTGTTGCTGACGGGGCGTTTTATTATCCAAAATTTAGCATTTAACCGAAAGTGCGTTGCCACCAACCTGAACGGGGAGGGCCATCGTCGGCTCCGCCAGCGTCGGTTGTTGATGTTACGTCCTGTGCAACATCTTTGGCAGCTGCTTTTTTGCGCGGCGCCTTGGCTTTCGCCTTTGGAGCCTCCGCCGTGTCGTCAGCTACCGCTTCAGCTTCAGCTACCGGTGCTTTTGCACGGCTGCGTGGCTTTGCGGGCGCCTTCACCTTGGCAACAGGTGCTTCTTCTGGAGCGCTTGGTGCATCAGTTGCTTTTGCTTCCGGTGCGTCTGCTTCTGCAACGACCTTTTCAGCCTTTGGCTTTGCCCGGCTTGCACGCTTTGGCTTTGCGGGTGCTTCGACAGGCGCTTCAGCAACTTCCGCTTCGGCTAATGCTGGCGCTTCGGTTGTTGTTTCACCTGCACCCGTTTCACGGTCACGATCACGGCCTCTGCCGCCACGGCGACCACGACGGGCCCTTGGCTTGGCTTCGCCTTCGACATCGCCGTCAGTCTGGACTGTTTCAGCGTTGCTTTCGCCTTCTGAACGATCTGCAGCGTCGTTTTCACCCGCAACAGCATCTTCGCCTTCCGGACGGCCATCGCGATCACGGCCCTTGCCACCACGACGTCCACGACGACGTTTACGCTTGCGGCCTTCACCAGCTTCGCCTTCTTCGCGTGGACGCTCTTCACGCGCACGGCGTGGTTCGCGCTCAGTTTCTTCGGCTTCGTCGTCGAAATCGTCGATTTCGTCTTCGATATCATCTTCTTCGATGTCGATAATCGGCGGCAATGCGGCTGGCCGCTCTGGGCGTGGCCCGGAGCTGGATACGGCAAGCTTTGCGCCTTCGGTTTCGCCATTGGGCACAATCAGCACGCGGACGTGATAACGCTCTTCAATTGCGGCCAGTTCGGCACGCTTGTTGTTGAGGCAGTAGATTGTGGCTTCCTGGCTTGCCTGCAGAACGATCTGGCTGCCATGGCCCTTGGCCGCTTCATCTTCGATGAGACGCAGGGCGGACAGAGCCGCAGACGACGCAGTGCGAACAAGGCCAGTGCCTTCGCAATGCGGACATTCGCGGGTGGACGCTTCGAGCACGCCGGTGCGCAAACGCTGACGGCTCATTTCCATCAAGCCAAAGCTGGAAATACGGCCGACCTGAATACGGGCACGGTCGTGCTTCAACGCTTCCTTCATCGCGCGCTCGACTTTGCGGGCGTTCGAATGATGCTCCATGTCGATGAAGTCGATGACGACAAGGCCGGCCATGTCGCGCAGGCGCAATTGACGGGCAATCTCGCGTGCAGCTTCCAAATTGGTGGAAAGCGCAGTTTGTTCAATGCCATGTTCTTTGGTCGAACGGCCTGAGTTGATGTCGATCGATACCAAAGCTTCGGTCGGGTTGATGACGATATAACCACCTGACTTCAACTGGACGATGGGCTGATACATTGCGTTCAGCTGATCTTCGACATGGTAACGCTGGAACAGCGGAACCGGGTCTGCATAATGCTGCACACGTTTTGCGTGGCTTGGCATCAGCAGCTTCATAAAGTCCTTGGCGGCTTTATATCCGTCAGGCCCCTCGACGAATACCTCGTCAATGTCCTTATTATAGATATCACGGATGGCACGCTTGATGAGGTCGCTGTCGGTGTGGATCAGCATCGGTGCTGCGCCACGAAGCGTACGTTCACGAATTTCGTCCCAAAGGCGGGCGAGATAATCAAAGTCGCGCTTGATTTCAGGCTTGGTGCGCGCAAGGCCAGCGGTGCGGATGATGCAACCCATGGTGGATGGCAAAGTCAGGTCCGAAATAATCGACTTCAAACGCTTACGGTCAGCCGCGCTGTGGATTTTACGGCTGATGCCGCCGCCATGCGACGTATTTGGCATCAAGACGCAATAACGGCCGGCGAGGCTGAGATAGGTCGTCAGAGCAGCGCCCTTATTGCCGCGCTCTTCCTTCACAACCTGCACCAGCAAAACCTGACGGCGATGAATAACATCCTGAATTTTGTAACGGCGACGCAGGTTCATACGCTTTGCACGGACTTCGTCGCTGGCCTTTGGTGCGCGGGTTTCGCCATTGCGGCCACCACGGCCACGACGACGGCGGTTGTTACGGCCGTTTTCGCCGCGCTCGCCTTCGCCTTCGCCTTCGTCTGACGCATCGTCGCCATTGCTGCCGAGGTCGGGTTCTTCGCCCTCGGTCATGTCGATGGTGTCGACGCTGTCGTCGCTATCGACTTCAATCAGGTCAGTAACGTCGTCGTCACGCTCTGCAGAACCCTGCATGATGTCCGAAGGCTCGTCGCTTTCTTCCTCTTCCTGCTCACGCAGCGCAGCTTCTTCCGCGGCGGCTTCGGCTTCTTCAGCCAACAAGCGCTCGCGGTCTTCACGTGGGATCTGGTAATAATCAGGGTGGATTTCGGCAAACGCCAAAAAGCCATGGCGATTGCCACCATAGTCTACGAACGCCGCCTGAAGCGAGGGTTCAACTCTTGTTACTTTTGCGAGGTAGATATTGCCTTTGAGCTGCTTGTGCTCGGCCGATTCAAAATCAAATTCCTCAATCTGGTTTCCTGTGACGACTGCGACCCGGGTTTCCTCCCGGTGCCGCGCATCGATTAGCATACGCGTTGTCATTGATATTACTCCAGCGAGCATGGCGCCCGGTTGTCAGCCAAAGGCCGCTCGCTTTATTGTTGATGCAATGCCAGACGGGACGCGAAGCGCTCCTGTCGGCAAAGCGATATGGTGGGAATGTAAGAATTGCGTCTGCTGCTTGTGCATGGCGGGCGTGTATCGCGCGCGCTTGATTTCCAGCCCATGCGCCAGTCCCTGTGCGGGCGGCGTTGGTGGAAATATCATGCCTCATGCAGCGTCAACCTGTTAATGTGCCGAACGGAAAAGAACCGAAGGCGGATTGGCGGGAAGATCAGATGAAATTCCCTGTAGCTACGCGCTAGCACTCCTGCGGGTTGTCGGCAAGGGCATCGCGCGAAATAGCTTTCTATTGAGGATGGAAAAACCGGTTTTTAGCCTTAATGCGCCATTAACCCTGTCTGGACACCAGCGTTTACGCTTCCATCGCTAGCAACATATCCATCTTACGGATGGAGCCGGGGCGTGGACGAAAAAATTTTCTGGACGGGGGCAACGGCCAGAACCCATGCGCACTATATATTCGCGGCTGCGCTTTTTGCCGCCTTGCCGGTTTTCGCGTCACCCGCCATTGGCGGCGCCATTCCGCAAGTTTCGGTGCAGGGGCCAGTAGCGCCGCGAACAACCCACATCGTGCGACCATTGGCATTTCGTGCGGAACCACCACAGCGGCGTTATGAAGTCACCGCGCCCATTCGCTCGAATATTGGCAAAGGCCGGCCGAAAATAAGCGGCCCTGCGGATGCAAGCCTACCACTTGTCGTCATTGACGCGGGGCATGGCGGGCATGACCCGGGCGCGATTAGTCCACATGGCGGGCAACGTGAAAAAGAGGTGACATTGGCCATTGCCAAGGCGGTGCGTGATGAAATGCTCAAAAGCGGCCGTGTCCGCGTTGCGTTAACGCGGGAGAGCGATAAATTTATCGTACTGCAGGACAGGTATCAGATCGCACGCAAACTGAAAGCCGATCTGTTCATTTCTATTCACGCGGACAGCGCCGACAATCCGCAAGCCAGCGGCGGCACGGTGTATACGCTTTCCGAAATTGCGTCCGATCGCGAGGCGCAACGGCTTGCGGCCCGCGAAAACAAGGCGAACATCATCAACGGCGTTAATCTGGGCGGTGCTGAAGCCAGTGTGTCGTCGATCCTCATTGACTTGACGCAGCGCGAAACCATGAATGTGTCTGCTGATTTCGCAAAGCTGTTGCTGCGTGAGGCAACGCCGAACATGCGTATCCGTGGAAATTCGCCCCGCTTTGCGTCGTTTATCGTGCTCAAAGCGCCCGATACGCCATCAGTTTTGTTCGAAACAGGTTATCTGAGCAATGCATCCGATGTCAATTTTCTGGCATCATCCACCGGACGTCAAAAAGTCGCCCGGGCAGTGGCAAATGCCATTCAGGTCCACTTTGCCCGCAGGATCGTGACCCGATAACCAGCCGGTGCGGTAAAAATCGCGCCAAGTTGCAGAACAAGATTCTGGACCTGTCCGGCAAATCGGCTAGAGAGGGCCGATAATGGATAACTCGTCTCCGACCACACAAGAGCCAACTGCTATCAGCTACAGGCTGAAACGCGAAGCCGAAGGATTTATCGGCAAGTGGCAGGTCTGGTGGCAAAGCAAAGGTTTTCGGCGGGCGACCTATGCGGTCAGCGCGTTTGTTCTGTTTCTCCTGCTCTTTTGGGTGCTTTTTGCCCGCAATCTTCCCGATGCTGAGGCGTTGATCGAATATGAATCGCCACTGCCAACGGTGGTGCGCGATGTTAACGGTGAACCATTTCACAGCTATGCCCGCGAACGGCGCGTTCAGTTGGAATATGCCGACTTCCCCAAATTACTGGTCCGGGCCTATCTCGCGGCGGAAGATAAAACATTCTTCAGCCATGGCGGTATCGATTATCCCGGTATCGTTTCGGCGATTTTTGACAATATCTTCAGCAGCAAACGGTCGCGCGGTGCGTCGACCATCACGCAGCAGGTCGCCAAAAACCTGTTGCTGACGAACGAGTATAGTTACACCCGCAAGGTCAAAGAAGCGATTTTGGCCAAGCGCATTGAAAGCGCGTTGACCAAGCCGCAAATCTTGTCGCTATACCTTAACGAAATTGCGCTCGGTCGGCAGGCGTTCGGCGTGGAAGCCGCTGCACAAGCCTATTTCGCGAAAAGCGTGGACCAGCTTCAACTGCATGAAATGGCCTTTCTCGCCATCTTGCCCAAGGCGCCAGAACGTTATGGTCGCGCAAAGAACGCACAGCTTGCCATTGCCCGCCGCAATTGGGTGCTGGGCGAAATGCGCAAGAATGAATGGATCACCGACGCGCAATTGGCCTCTGCGCGTGCCAAACCCCTTGGCATTGTTGCACAGCGCGGCACCGGATATAAAAATGTCGGCGGATATTTCGCGGAAGAAGTGCGCCGCCAGCTCATTGAGCGCTTTGGTGAAACCGATGCCGACGGACCCTATAGCGTCTATTCAGGCGGCCTGTGGGTGCGTTCATCGATGAACGCCGATTATCAGATACTTGCGACCCAGGCTCTGCGCGATGGTTTGTTGCGTTACAACGCGGGCAAAGCGTGGAAAGCCAATATGGGCACGATTGACGTGTCGGACGACAAATGGGCGTCACGATTTGCGGCGACCAATATTGCCATTGATTACGCCCAATGGCGGGCTGGCGTCGCTTTGGGTAAAGGCAAAGTCGGCTTTGCCGATGGCAGCATTGCGCAGTTAGACGGCGCTCCATCGGCGATGAAAGCCGGCGATGTTATTGCTGTCGCGCCCAATGGAACGAATAGCTACGCCGTGCGCAGCGTGCCCGAAGTCGGCGGCGGCATGGTGGTGCAAAACCCAATGAATGGCCGCGTTTTGGCGATCCAAGGCGGTTTTGATAACCGCATTTCCAGCTTTAACCGCGCAACGCAGGCGCAACGTCAGCCAGGTTCTACGATCAAGCCATTCGTCTATGCGACGGCGCTTGATAACGGCATGACGCCGACATCCATCATCGTCGATGGACCATATTGCGTGTGGCAAGGGGCATCGCTTGGCCAAAAATGCTTCCGAAACTTCACCGGTAATGGCGCAGGCCCGCAAACGATGCGTTGGGGGTTGGAACAATCGCGCAACCTGATGACGGTGCGTGCTGCGGCGGAATCGGGCATGGACAATGTGACCGATACCTTCCGTGATTTCGGCATCGGCGATTATCCGGATTATCTTTCTTATGCCTTGGGCGCGGGTGACACGACCGTGCTGAAGATGGTCAATGCTTATTCGATGCTGGTCAATCACGGCCGCGAATTGAAGCCTACACTCATTGATTTTGCGCAGAACCGCAAAGGCAAAGTCATTTTTCCGGCCAATTGGAAACCCTGCAAGGGCTGCCTAGCCAAGGATTGGAATGGTAAGCCAATGCCGCGCTTTGCTGCCGCGGGTAAGCAGGTCATGGACCCCATTACTGCCTATCAAGTCGTCCATATGCTTGAAGGCGTTATTGAGCGCGGCACCGCCGTCACATTGCGCGAACTGGATCGCCCGTTGTTCGGCAAGACCGGCACGACAACTGGCCCCACCAACGTGTGGTTTATTGGCGGATCGCCACATCTTGTTGCAGGGCTCTATTTGGGCTTTGATCAGCCGCGGAATATGGGTGGCTATGCGCAGGGTAGTTCACTTGCGGCCCCGATCTTCAAACAATTTGCGCGGTCCGCGATGGCCGGCATGCCAAAGACACCGTTTATCGCGCCCGCCGGAACCCGGCTTGTACGCATCGACCGCAAGACCGGCAAGCGCGTCTATGGCGCTTGGCCGGGCAGAGACCCCATGAGCGCGGTGATTTGGGAAGCATTCAAGGCCGAGACCGAACCGAAGCGCTCCATTCGCCAAGAGGAGCTGGCTGCGCGCGAAGACAAGCCCAAGGAAACATCCGAGACGCAGTCCAATAGCGCAACGCGATCGTCGGCATCGGCCAGCACCAGCGTTGGGACAAAACGCGATCAGGAGTTTATCCAGCAAGAGGGCGGAATTTACTAAACATTCGCCTGATTTAGGGCGCGTCACCTTAAATTGGTGCCCTCATGTTGGTGGGTCGAAGAACGTCCACGCAATTAGCTGGCTTTGACTTCGCGGGCGTTTCGGTTAAAGGCCGCGCCTGACATTTTTCATTCCCTTGGAGTTTCCCCATGCGCGCCGACGCAGAAGGCTATGTTGCCCGCATTGATGCTGCCCTTAACCTGGTCAAGATGTCGCTTGATTGGGACCGCGCATTGCGCCGCCTTGATGAGTTGAACGCAAAGGTGGAAGACCCGACCTTGTGGGACAATCCCAAAGCCGCTGAAGAGGTTATGCGCGAACGCCGCCGCCTTGATGCCGCGATCAGCACCGTGCGCGAAATTGACGCCGACAAGAGCGGAACGGTTGAACTGATCGAGCTTGCCGAAATGGAAGGCGATGCAGAGCTTGGCGACGAAGGTGCCGCATCGCTTAAGGCGTTGGCGGATCGTGCGGACAAGGACAAGGTCATGGCGCTGCTGTCGGGCGAAGCCGATGGTAATGATACCTTCATCGAAATTCACGCTGGTGCAGGCGGCACCGAAAGCCAGGATTGGGCCGAAATGCTACAGCGCATGTATTATCGCTGGGCCGAACAGCGCGGCTATAAAGTCGAAATGGTGGATTATCAGGCCGGTGATCAGGCGGGCATCAAGTCGGCGACGTTGCTGGTCAAAGGCGAAAATGCCTATGGCTATGCCAAGACCGAAAGCGGCGTCCATCGCCTCGTCCGCATCTCGCCTTATGACAGCGCAGCGAAGCGCCACACCAGCTTCTCCAGCGTTTGGGTCTATCCTGTCATTGATGACAATATCGACATTGAAATCAACGAAGGCGATTTGAAGATCGATACCTACCGCGCATCAGGCGCAGGTGGGCAGCACGTTAATACGACCGACTCTGCAGTGCGTATCACCCACAAACCGTCCGGCATCGTCGTCGCCAGCCAGAACGACCGCAGCCAGCACAAGAACCGCGCAACCGCGATGGGCATGTTGAAGGCGCGCTTGTACGAAGCGGAACTTCGCAAGCGTGAAGAAGTCGCATCGGGCGAATATGCGGCGAAAACCGAAATCGGCTGGGGCCACCAAATCCGTTCCTATGTGCTTCAGCCCTATCAGATGGTGAAAGACCTGCGCACCGGCGTGACGTCGCCAACACCCAGCGATGTGCTGGACGGCGACCTCGACAATTTCATCGCCGCAGCATTGGCCCAGCGCGTGACAGGCGAGGCGGTTTCCGTCGACGATGTTGATTGACGCTTAATCGCCGGGAGACGCTGAAGACCCCGCCAATAGGCCGCCGTCCAGATGCACTTCGCTTCCGGTCATATAGCTTGCGTCATCCGATGCCAGCATCAGGGCAATTGCAGCGACTTCTTCAACCGTGCCGAACCGCTTGAGCGGTGTGTCTGCGACCATTGCGGCCATGCGCGCCTCACGATCTGGTCCATCGCCAATTAACGCGTCCCACATCGGTGTCATGATCGCGGCGGGATGGATGGAATTGCAGCGAATGTTCAACCCTTGCCCCGCGCAATATAAAGCCACGGATTTGGTGTGGTTCCGGATCGCCGCCTTGGATGAAGCATAGGCCGCAGCACCGGGAATACCCACCAAGCCAGAGCGCGAGGACATGTTGATGATGGAACCGGCTTTCTTGGCGCGCATCGCCTTGATCGCATAACGGCAGCCCAGAAACGTTCCGTCCAGATTGATCGCGTGGACGCGGTGCCATTCGGCCAATGTGGCGTTTTCGGGGTCATGCGGGCCGGGGCTATCTTCGAACCCGGTTATGCCGGCATTATTCACGACGATGTCGATGCTTGGCTGCTGGTTCGCCAAATTGTTCCAATCCTGTTCGGACGAGACATCAAGCGCAACGAAAGTGCCTCCGATTTCTGATGCGACGCGCATACCGTTTTCGGCATCAACATCGCCGATGATGACCATCGCACCTTCTTTCGCGAAGCAGCGGGCAATCGCCTCCCCAATCCCCCGGGCACCGCCAGTCACGAGCGCGGATTTATTCTGTAATTTCGGCATGTGCGTTTCCTGTATTCAAATGATATTTGACCACCGCATCGCTGTGCGGCGGCTATCTGAGCTGTGTGAAGAGCGTTTGCACTCTTTAGCCTTGAATCACTGGACCTACTCCACTTAAGCAGGCCACAAGGATTAACAGCGTTACGGGAGAGAGCAAGTGAGTGAGCATCAGGACTGGTTTCCAATTCCCGAGACGGCTGCCCGTAACACGCAATGCAGCGCGGCGGACTATGACCGGATGTACGCGCAAAGCATCAGCGCGCCCGATGCATTTTGGGCGGAGCAAGCCAAGCGGATCGATTGGTTCACGCCGCCGACGAAAATTGGCAACTGGTCGTTCGACCCCGTGTCGATCAAATGGTATGAAGACGGTGTTTTGAACCTTTGCCACAACGCCGTTGACCGCCATGTTGCCGCGGGCAAGGGCGACGCGATTGCGTTTATCTTTGAGCCTGATGATCCGGCCAAAGATGCGCGCAGGGTTTCCTATTCCGAGCTGCTGACGGAGGTTAAGCGCATGGCTGGCGCGCTCAAGACCCTTGGCGTTGGCAAAGGGGACCGCGTTACAATCTATATGCCCATGTGCGTTGAGGGCGCGGTTGCGATGCTCGCCTGCGCACGCATCGGCGCTGTGCACAGCGTTGTTTTTGGCGGCTTTTCGCCGGAGGCGATTGCTGGACGCATTCAGGATTGCGGAAGCCGGTTTGTGGTCTGCGCAGACACGGCGTTGCGCGGTGGCAAGTCGGTGCCGTTAAAAGCGAATATCGATGCGGCGCTGACGAAAGTGGACGGCGTCGATGCTGTTTTGGTTGTGCAGCACACAAGCGAACCCGTTGCGATGCAGGCGGGGCGCGACCATTGGTATCACGACTTTGGCGCGTCGGACGATTGCCCCTGCGAACCCATGAACGCCGAAGACCATTTGTTCATATTGTACACCTCGGGATCAACGGGCAGCCCAAAGGGCGTGTTGCACACCGTCGGTGGCTATTCGGTCTGGACCGCAAGCACATTTCATTATGTCTTTGACTATCGTCCCGGTGAGGTCTTCTTTTGCTCGGCCGACATTGGTTGGGTCACGGGGCACAGCTATGTCGTCTATGGGCCGTTACAAAATGGCGGAACCAGCCTGATATTCGAAGGCATCCCAAGCTACCCCGACAGCGGGCGTTTCTGGGACATTATTGACCGGCATCAGGTGAACATTTTCTACACTGCGCCAACGGCCCTGCGTGCGCTGATGCGCGATGGCGATGCGCCGGTTCTGGCGCGCTCGCGCGCGTCGCTGCGCTTGCTGGGCACGGTGGGTGAGCCCATCAATCCCGAAGCTTGGCGCTGGTATCACGCAACGGTGGGCGAGGGGAAATTGCCCATTGTCGACACATGGTGGCAGACAGAGACCGGCGGCGTGATGATTACAACCTTGCCCGGCGCGCATGGCATGAAACCGGGCAGCGCAGGGCGGCCGTTCTTTGGCATTCAATCGCAGCTCGTGGATAATGAGGGCGCGGTACTTGCCGATGAACATATTGGCGGCGCAACATCGGGCAATCTGTGCATCACGCACAGCTGGCCGGGTCAGGCACGCACCGTCTATGGCGATCACGACCGTTTCGTGCAGACCTATTTTTCGACCTATACAGGCAAATATTTTACAGGCGACGGCTGCCGCAGGGATGAAGATGGCTATTACTGGATTACGGGCCGTGTTGACGACGTCATCAACGTATCGGGCCACCGCATGGGCACTGCCGAGGTGGAAAGCGCGCTCGTGCTGCATGACAAGGTCGCAGAGGCAGCGGTGGTTGGATTTCCGCACGATATAAAGGGGCAGGGCATTTACTGCTATGTAACCCTGAATGTCGGTGAAGAGCCGTCGGACGAACTCCACGCGGAACTTCGGCAGCAGGTGCGCGTTGAAATCGGACCAATTGCGTCGCCCGATCATATCCATTTCACGACCGCACTGCCCAAAACGCGATCGGGCAAAATCATGCGGCGCATATTACGAAAGATTGCCGAAAATGACTTTGGTGCACTGGGTGATACGTCGACACTTGCTGACCCAAATGTTGTCGATGCGCTTATTGAGGGGCGGCAGAACCAGTGACGCAAGCAAAGCGTTAGAATTCCCTGGTTCAGCTTTACTTGACGCTTGCGTCAAGTGCCGCGACACCTTAACAGATACGCCTTAATCGCGCGATTAAATGCGCCATATTGGGAAAAGCTTCATGACCGATTCTCCAGCAAAAACGGGTCCCTTAAAAGGCATTAAGGTCGTTGAACTCGCTGGAATTGGGCCGGGCCCTTATGCCGGCCAGCTGCTGTCTGACATGGGCGCTGATGTCATTGTGATTGACCGTCCCGGCGGCTCGATTGTTCCCAAGGGGATTGATGCGCGCGGCAAAAGGTCGATGGTTCTGGACCTGAAAAAGCCGGAAGCTGTCGCGGCTTTGTTAAAGATTGTCGCAACTGCTGACGTCCTGATCGAAGGCCTGCGGCCTGGCGTGACCGAGCGTATGGGTGTTGGCCCCGATGTCTGTCACGCCATTAACCCGCGCTTGATCTATGGCCGCATGACCGGCTGGGGACAGACTGGCCCATGGAGCCAGATGGCGGGCCATGATCTCAACTATATCGGTATGACCGGCGTATTGAACGCGATTGGCAAAGACGGCCAGCCGCCCGTTCCCCCGCTCAATATGATCGGTGATTTCGGTGGTGGTTCCATGTTCCTCGTCAACGGCATCCTTGCCGCAATAATTGAGCGTGCGCAGACGGGCCGTGGCAATATCGTCGATGCCGCGATTGTCGATGGGACGCATAGCCTGATGAGCTTTGTCCATGGCATGGCCGGCGTTGGCCAATGGCGGGCGAAGCGCGAAGCGAATTTGCTCGACGGTGCCGCGCCATTTTATCGTTGTTACATGACGGCCGATGGCAAGTTCATGGCGGTGGGCTGTATCGAACCGCAATTTTTTGCCGCGATGATGGAGCGTCTGCCCATCGATCGTGAAGCCTATGGCGCGCAGCATGACCACGCCGCATTCGCAAAGCAGCATGAAATGCTGGAGGATGTGTTCGCCACCAAAACGCGTGACGCTTGGGAAGCCATTTTTGCCGGTACCGACGCATGCGTAACGCCGGTGCTCGACTATGTTGAGGCGGCGTCACATCCTGCCAATGCTGAACGCCACGCGGTTGTCACCGATGGTCGGTGGCTGCACCCTCAAGTCGCGCCGCGTCTTGCAACGCAGCCTTTGCCAACCCATTTCGACATCGCAACAAAAGGTGCAGATTACGCGGCCATATTGGCCGAATCTGGACTGGGCACCGATGAAATCTCCCAACTGATCGCGGCAGGCGCCGTGGTCACAAATAAGGACTGAATATGACCGAAGCCTATATCTATGATGCGGTGCGTAGCCCGCGTGGCAAGGGGCGGCCCGATGGCGCGCTGCATGAAATAACGCCCATCGACCTCGCGGCGCAGGTTCTGGCTGCCATTCGCGACCGCAATGGTCTGTCGGGTGAAGAGATCGAAGATGTGGCCTTTGGTTGCGTATCCCCTGTAGGCGAGCAGGGCGCGGTTATCACGCGTACGGCCGTTTTGGCTGCGGGCTATCCGCACACAACGTCGGGTATTCAGGTGAACCGTTTCTGCGGATCGGGCCTTGAAGCGTCGAACATCGCTGCGGCGAAAGTGAAGTCAGGCGAATGCGATCTCGCTGTCGGCGGCGGCATTGAATCGATGAGCCGCGTGCCCATGGGTTCGGACGGCGGCGCGTGGCCGATTGACCCGCGCTCGGCGATTGCCAACTACTTCATCCCGCAAGGCATTTCGGCAGACCTTATCGCCACCAGATATGGCTATAGCCGCGATGATGTTGATGCTTATGCTGTCGAAAGCCAAAAGCGGGCTGGCCGGGCATGGGCTGAAAAGCGTTTCGCGCGTTCCATCCTGCCGATCCGGGATGTGATTGGTGAAGTCGTCCTCGACCATGACGAATTGATGCGTCCGGAGACCGATATGCAGTCCTTGGGCGCGTTGGCCCCTGCATTCCAGATGATGGGCACGATGATGCCCGGCTTTGATGACATTGCCATCATGCGCTATCCGGACGTCGAAAAGATCAACCATGTCCATCACGCGGGCAACAGCTCGGGCATCGTCGATGGTTCGGCCGCTGTGCTGATCGGCACGAAGGAAGCTGGCGAAAAATATGGCCTGAAGGCGCGTGCACGTATCGTATCGATGGCGTCCATCGGTTCCGAACCCGCCATCATGCTTACTGGCCCCGAATTCGCCGCGCAAAAGGCGCTGGCGCGTGCCGGAATGGACAAAAGCGACATTGATGTGTGGGAATTGAACGAAGCTTTTGCAGTTGTGGGTTTGGCCAATACGGCACTTTTGAATTTAGATCCTGAAAAAGTCAACCCCAACGGGGGGGCTGTAGCTTTGGGACATCCCATCGGCTGTTCTGGGGCAAGAATTTCAGTCACGCTACTTCATGCCCTTCATCAACGACAAAAAAAATTCGGTGCGGCGGGCATTTGCAATGGCGGAGGCGGAGCCACGGCTATAATCTTTGAAAACTTGATATGATTGATCATATTTTCCAAGCTGCAGAAAGACAAATAATTCAGGAAGAACGGTTTCTTCCGCCCGAGCGTCCCGACGAGCACTGTGAGCGGGTACGGGATGGCGTCGGGGTCACCACTGGATGGTAAGCA
>ENA-OREM01001134-OREM01001134.1-marine-metagenome-genome-assembly--contig:-NODE-1134-length-14180-cov-3.776927_pt1 | contig 14180 bp, 15 predicted proteins | sample MGYA00248623_ERZ508561 | MGnify/ENA primary metagenome ERZ508561 (study PRJEB26227, sample SAMN06264494) | marine metagenome | isolation source: Columbia River Estuary | place: USA:Columbia River...
CTCCAACTTGCGCCATATATGTGCTGCATGTTTTCCTGCGAATATTAAATTTTTCAAATACAACTGGAAAAATGAAATATGGAACTTATTCTTTGTGGCTGGAATAATTATTGGTGCATTTATTGCTACTCATTATTTATCAAATCCGAATGCCATCGTAATTAATGATACTGAATATAGTGATACTGCATGGAATATTTGTTTACAATTGCGAGATAATGGCTTGTTAGCAAAACCTACTCATGGCAATATTATTCGTTTTGCACCTCCATTGGTTATGACAGAAAAACAGCTGTATGAGTGCATAGAAATCATCAAAAAAACGATTTCAAATTTTAAGAAATAAGGGTATATTTGAACATCACAAAATATAATAATACTATGTCAGAACCAATTATTCAATTAGCAGAATTAAAATTAACTAGCGAGGCTAAAAGTTATTTGAAAGAAACCGCAAAATGGGCTTTTTTCTTATCAATTGTTGGATTTGTGGGAATTGCATTTTTAGTGATCTTTGCGTTGTTTGCAAATACCATTTTTGGTTCACTACCTCAATATCAAAATCTTCCTTTCAATATGGGTAAAATCATTGCCATTGTTTACTTAATTTTGGCAGCAATCTACTTATTTCCAGTGTATTATTTGATGCAATTTGGCAATAAAATGAAGGCTGCATTATCTTTGAAAGAAGATGCTATATTGGCGGCATCTTTTGAAATGCTTAAATCACACTATAAATTTTTAGGAGTTTTTACAATTATTATTTTGTCTTTGTATGCTTTGATTTTTGTTGTTACAATACTAGGAATGTCATTTTAGTTTGTAAAAAAAAATAAAAAACTTTCTCTAAATGATTTGTATCCTTATTTAGAAAATATTTTTAATGGCAGACTTTTAAGTATTTTTTAAAATTTTAAAAATTCAATCCAGGAATGTTAGGCATACCACTTTTAGCAACATTTGCCAATTCATTTTCGTTGATTTTTTTTGCTTTTTCTAACGCTTTGTTGAGTGTCAAAATCAAATAATCTTCCAATTCATCAGCATCAGTAAGCAAAGAATTATCCATAGAAATTGATTTGATAGTGCTGTTTGCAGTGACAGTTACTTTTACTTTTCCGTCATTTGAAAATTCATCGATCAAAACAGTATCCAACCTTTTTTTTGTTTCTTCCACTTTTTGTTGGGTTTCTTTCAATTTTTGCATCATTCCAGATAAGTCTCCAAACATATTATTTCTATTTTAAATTAAATTCATTACAAAATTAGTAAATTTAACAGGTTTTATAAGATACTAAAAATGAGAAAAAAAATTATAAGTACAATTGTATTAAGTGCTATTTTTGCAACCGCTTGTAAAAATGACACTAAAACAATGAAAAGTACTGATGCAAATGCACCTGTTGCACATAAAGAGCCAACCAAATTAGAAAAACATGGAGATATTCGTATTGATAATTACTTTTGGATGCGACTTTCGGACGAACAAAAATTAGCGCCTGTTAAAGACAAACAAACTCAAAATGTAACAGATTATCTAGAATCAGAAAACAGTTATTATGAAAAGGTAACTGCATATACCAAAAATTTTCAAGAAAAACTTTTCGAGGAAATGAAAGGGCGCATCAAAGAAGATGATGCTTCTGTGCCTTATAAAGATAATGGATATTACTATATCACTCGTTATGAAACTGGAAAGCAATATCCTATTTACAGTCGTAAAAAAGGAACGTTGGATGCCCAAGAAGAAATTTTATTCAATGTGAATGAAATGGCAGTGGGTTACGAATATTATCAATTGGGTGGTTTGAGCATTTCTGAAAATAATAAATATGCCGTTTTTGCTACAGATACTGTCGGAAGAAGACAGTATTTTTTGAGAATTAAAAACTTAGAAACTGGTGAAATTCTGAAAGATATTATTGACAATACCACAGGGGGAGCCGTTTGGGCAAATGATCATAAAACCATTTTTTACACGAAGAAAAATCCTACAACATTGCGAAGTGAAAAAATTTATAAACATATTTTAGGAACTTCAGAAAAGGAAGATGTTGTGGTTTTTCATGAAAAAGATGAAACTTTCAATACCTATGTAAGCAAATCAAAATCTAGTCAATTCATCATTATTGGTTCTTACAGCACAGTGTCTACAGAATCTCAATTTTTAGATGCAAATACACCTTCAGGAAAGTTTCAAATTATTCAACCAAGAGAGCGTGATTTAGAGTATTCTGTTTCGCATTATAAAGATCATTTTTATTTATTGACGAATAAAGATAAAGCGGTGAATTTTAAATTGATGAAAACTCCAATCAAAGCAACACGTAAAGAAAATTGGGTAGATGTAATTCCGCATAGAAAAGAAACTTTATTAGAAGATTTTTCGATTTTTAACGACTATTTGGTGTTAGAAGAACGCACCAATGGTTTGAGCAAAATTCGCATCAAACGTTGGGACAATTTAAATGATTTCTATTTACCTTTTAACGAAGAAACCTATTCTGTAAGCGTGTATGATATGCCAGAATTTGATACAGACATCATTCGTTATTCTTATAATTCTTTTACAACACCGAGCTCTGTGATTGATTTCAATATGAACAATCAGTCCAAACAAATCATGAAAGAACAAGAAGTATTGGGAGGGAAGTTTAAAAAAGAAAACTATATCAGTAAAAGAGTTTGGGCAACTGCCAGAGATGGAAAAAAAATACCAATTTCGATAGTATATAATAAAAATACGGTGTTGAATGAAAACACACCCTTATTGCAATATGGGTATGGCTCATATGGAGCCACCATCCCTGATGGATTTTCAACGACACGTTTGAGTCTGTTAGATCGAGGTTTTGTATTTGCTTTGGCACATATTCGAGGAGGAGAATATTTAGGACGTGAATGGTATGAGGATGGTAAAATGCTTCGTAAAAAAAATACGTTTACCGATTTTATTGATTGTTCTAAATATTTAATTGAAAACAACTACACTTCAGCCAAACATTTGTATGCCATGGGAGGTTCGGCAGGGGGGTTGTTGATGGGGGCAATTGTAAATATGAATCCTGAATTGTATCATGGAATCATTGCTGCAGTGCCTTTTGTAGATGTAGTTTCAACAATGATTGATGATAGTATTCCATTAACTACTGGCGAATATGATGAATGGGGAAATCCGAATGACAAAAAATATTATGAGTATATCAAATCCTACTCTCCATATGATCATGTAAGCTCAAAAAAATACCCTAATATGTTAGTAACCACAGGTTTTCATGATTCTCAGGTTCAATATTGGGAACCTGCAAAATGGGTAGCAAAACTTAGAGAATTAAAAACAGACACCAATTTATTATTTTTATATACCAACATGGATGCTGGACATGGAGGTGCATCAGGACGTTTTGAAGCTTTGAAAGAAACTGCTATGGAATACTCCTTTTTATTGGCACTTGAAAATAAAATCACTCACGAAATCATAAAACCATGATAATATCAATGAAATTGATTGAGAGAATCAATTTATGTAAACGCTTTAAAAACAATATTTTGTAATTTACAATCATGCTAAATTGAATGATTTTACCATTTTATTGATAACAATTTAGCAAAGAAATGTATTTTTGCAGCGCAATTTCTACTACAACCATTTTTTTAATTGGTTTTTTGAGAAACGATTCTAATGAAAAGACACCAAGGCATTACTAACAACATACTACAATTAGTAGGTCAAACACCATTGGTTAAATTGCATCAAATCACCAAAGAATTTCAAGGTGAATTTTATGCAAAGTTAGAAGCTTTCAATCCTGGACATTCTGCCAAAGACAGAATTGCCTTGCACATTATAGAAGATGCTGAGAAAAAAGGCATCATCAAAAAAGGTTCAACAATCGTTGAAACTACCTCTGGAAATACAGGTTTTAGCTTGGCAATGATAAGTATTGTAAAAGGTTATAAATGTATTTTGGCTGTTAGTGATAAATCATCTGTAGATAAAATAGACATGCTTAAATCTATGGGGGCAAAAGTGCATATTTGTCCTGCTAACGTAGCACCCGATGACCCAAGATCGTATTACTCTGTTGCGAAAGCCATTCATAAAAAAACAAAAAACTCTGTTTACATCAATCAGTATTTCAATGAATTGAATATTGAAGCACATTACAGAACAACAGGTCCTGAAATTTGGCAACAAACTGAAGGAAAAATTACACATCTTATTGTAGCGAGTGGTACAGGAGGAACTATCTCAGGGACTGGTAAATACTTAAAAGAACAAAACCCAAATATCAAAATAATGGGTGTCGATGCAATTGGCTCTGTGTTGAAAAAATACCACGAAACAGGAGTTTTTGACAAAAACGAAATTAGTCCATACAAAATTGAAGGATTGGGTAAAAATTTAATTCCTTCAGCCACAGATTTTGATGTAATTGATATTTATGAAAAAGTATCAGACAAAGAAGCCGCACTTACAGCAAGAGAAATTGTAAAAGCCGAAGGTATTTTTGCAGGCTATACATCAGGAGCTGTTGTGCAAGCTAGCAAACAATTTGCATCACAAAATTATTTTGACAAAGACAGTTTTGTGGTATTGATATTTCCTGATCATGGTTCTCGCTACATGAACAAAATATACAGTGACGTTTGGATGAAAAAGCAAGGTTTTTTTGAATAAAAATAACCTTTCCATAACATTTGATTAACTCCAAAAAAAGCGGTTAATTTGCACTAATTAAATTTTAATTTACACATCATGACGAAAGATTTATTTGAAAGAATAAAAGTAGATAAAGGACCTTTAGGAAAATGGGCCGAACAAGCTGAAGGCTACTATGTATTTCCAAAATTGCAAGGGCCTATCTCTAACAGAATGTCTTTCAACGGAAAAAAAGTAATCACTTGGAGTATCAATGATTACTTAGGATTAGCAAATCACCCAGAAGTATTAAAAGCGGATGCTGCTGCTGCTGCCGAACACGGAATGGCATATCCAATGGGTGCTAGGATGATGTCTGGTCATACAGATTTTCATGAACAACTAGAACGTGAATGTGCTGAATTTGTTCATAAAGAAAAAGCATATTTGTTAAATTTCGGATACCAAGGAATCATGTCAGCAATTGATGCGTTGGTAACAAAACACGATATCATTGTATATGATGTTGATACGCATGCTTGTATTATTGATGGCGTTCGTTTGCATCAAGGAAAACGTTTTGTGTATCGTCATAACGATATGGAAAGTTTTGAAAAAAATATCAAACGTGCTACAAAAATGGCTGAACAAACAGGCGGAGGAATTTTAGTAATTTCGGAAGGTGTGTTTGGAATGCGTGGTGAACAAGGAAAATTAAAAGAAATTGCGGCTTTTAAAAAACAATACAATTTCCGTTTGATGGTTGATGATGCACACGGATTTGGAACTTTGGGTGAAGGAGGAAGAGGCACTGGTTTTGAACAAGGGGTACAGGATGAAATTGATGTATATTTTGCAACTTTCGCTAAATCAATGGCAGGTATTGGTGCGTTTTTAGCAGGTGATAAAGACGTTATTCAGTACTTACAATACAATTTACGTTCGCAAATGTTTGCAAAATCATTGCCGATGGCAATGGTTAAAGGCGCTTTAAAACGTTTAGATATGATGCGTACTATGCCAGAATTGAAAGAAACTTTATGGAAAAACACCAATGCTTTGCAATCAGGATTGCGTGCAGCAGGTTTTGATTTAGGATCAACACAAACCTGTATCACACCAGTTTATTTGCAAGGGGATATTCCTGAAGCGATGGCAATGGTTAATGATTTGCGCGAAAATCACGGAATTTTCTGTTCAATTGTGGTATATCCTGTAATTCCAAAAGGATTGATTATTCTACGATTGATTCCTACTGCAACACATACACAAGAAGATATTGATGAAACCATCAAAGCTTTTTCAGCAATTAGAGAAAAATTAACAAACGGAAGTTATAAACAAGTTGCTGTAAGTTAATCTGTACTTTTTTCTAGTTTTATATTTTAAAAACTGTGAGTTACTTTAATATGTAATTCATAGTTTTTTTTAAAAAAGAATTCAAATTAAAATATCTTTTTCCATTTTTCATTTGGTATTTGTAAAATAAAATTTCGATATTTGCATCATAAATAAAAAACATGATATTTATTCAAGCACATCACCATCATTTTTACAATTGCTCTCAAGCGATTTAGAAATGTATTGAATAAATTCAACATATTTTATAAACCCGTTTGAGCAAATCAAACGGGTTTTTAGTTGAATCCATTTTGCTCAAACTTAACAAACAAAAAAATGAGTACCCTACGAATTGCAATTCAAAAATCAGGAAGATTACATGAAGAATCCATGGAACTTTTAAAAGATATTGGAATTTCTATTGATAACGGAAAAGACCAACTCAAAGCCGCAGCAAGAGATTTTCCTGTGGAAGTTTTTTATTTACGCAATGGTGATATTCCACAATATTTGCGAGATGGCGTAGTTGATGCAGCCATTATTGGCGAAAATATCATCATCGAAAAAGGCAATGATTTGCCATTTGTAGAGCGATTGGGATTTTCGAAATGCAAGGTTTCTATTGCAGTTCCCAAAGAATCTGATGCTTCGTCATTGAAAGATTTAGCAGGTAAAGAAATTGCTACTTCATATCCTGAGACCGTAAAACGTTTTTTAGATGCACAGGGTATTTCAGCCAAATTGCACATCATTAATGGCTCTGTAGAAATTGCACCCAATATTGGTTTAGCAGATGGAATTTGCGATATTGTTTCTAGTGGAAGTACTTTATTCAAAAACGGATTGAAAGAAATTGAAGTTTTGTTAAAATCAGAGGCAGTGTTGGCAATTTCTCCCAAAATGGATGATGAACGCAAAGCGATTTTAGCGAAAATACAGTTCCGAATTCACTCTGTTTTAAAAGGAAGAAATTCAAAATATATCTTATTAAATGCACCGAATGATAAATTAGACGAAATTATAAAAGTATTGCCAGGTATGAGAAGTCCTACTGTGTTGCCTTTGGCAGAGAAAGGATGGAGTTCTGTGCACACTGTGATTAGTAAAAATCAGTTTTGGGAAATTATTGATGAGCTGAAAAGCAAAGGTGCAGAGGGTATTTTAGTATGTCCAATTGAAAAAATGGTATTATAATGAAAACAATCCTAAATCCAGCAAAATCAGCTTGGAAAACAATCCTAGAAAGACCCACCAAAACAGTGGATGATATTGAAAAAACAGTATTGCAAATTTTTGACGATGTTCAAAAAAATGGAGATCTAGCTGTAGATAAATACACCTCTTTGTTTGATGGGGTTCAAATCAAAGAAAAATTAGTAACCGCCACTGAAATAGAAGAAGCAATTCAAGCTATTTCTATCGAATTAAAAGAAGCGATTAGAGTTGCTCATAGAAACATCTTACTTTTTCACAAATCGCAAAAAACAGAAAAAGTTGCTGTAGAAACCTATAGAGGTGTGTTTTGTTGGCAAGAAAAACGACCAATTCAAAAAGTAGGATTGTATATTCCCGGTGGAACAGCCCCTTTATTTTCAACTGTATTGATGTTGGCAATTCCTGCGCAAATAGTAGGTTGCAAAGAAATTGTGTTGTGTTCACCCCCCAATAAAGAAGGCAAAATTCATCCAGCCATTTTATATGCTGCCAACCTGTGTGGTGTAACAAAAATTATAAAAGTAGGAGGCATTCAAGCTATTGCAGGATTGACTTTCGGAACTAAAATCATTCCAAAGGTATATAAAATATTCGGCCCAGGGAATCAGTTTGTAACAGTTGCCAAACAATTAGCCACCAAATATGGTGTTGCCATAGACATGCCTGCAGGTCCAAGTGAATTATTAGTAGTTGCAGACGATTCAGCCAACGCATCTTACGTGGCTGCCGATTTATTAAGTCAAGCAGAGCATGGTATTGATAGTCAAGTAGTTTTAGTCACTACATCTAACGTATTAATTGAACAAGTTTCTAATGAAATTTCGAAGCAAATAACACAATTACCAAGAAAAGAAATTGCAGAAAAAGCAATTGCAAACTCTGTAGCAATTTTTGTTGAAAACGATGTAATTGCCTTAGATTTGATCAACGAATATGGTCCTGAGCATTTTATCGTTGCCACAAACAACAATGCCTTTTTTGTAGACAATATTGCCAATGCGGGATCTGTTTTTATAGGAAATTACACGCCAGAAAGCGCAGGAGATTATGCTTCAGGAACTAATCATACCTTACCAACAAATGGATTTAGCAAAGCGTATTCAGGCGTTAATTTAGATAGTTTTTTAAAGAGCATTACCTTTCAAGAAATCACTAAAGTAGGCATACAAGGTATTGGAAAACAAATTGAAATTATGGCTGAGGCTGAAGGGTTGCAAGCGCACAAAAATGCAGTTACACTAAGATTAAACGACCTAAAATGAAATCAATTTTAGATTTAGTTAGAGGAAATATAAAGTCTTTAAAACCTTATTCATCCGCTAGAGACGAATATAAAGACATTGCTATTAACGACATGATTTTTTTGGATGCCAATGAAAATCCATTCGAAAATGGTGTGAATCGTTATCCAGATCCACAACAATTGACCGTAAAAAAAGTATTGGCAACGATTAAAAATGTCAATAAGAAAAATATCCTGTTAGGCAATGGGAGTGATGAAATATTAGACCTGTTGTTCCGTGCTTTTTGTGAACCAAATAAGGACAACATCATTACGTTGCCACCAACGTATGGAATGTATTCCGTTTTAGCGTCACTCAATGCTATTGAAGACCGAAAAGTCTTGTTATCAACTGATTTTCAGCCGCAAATTCAACAGATTTTAGCAACCGTAGATGACAATTCAAAAATCTTATTTGTTTGTTCGCCAAACAATCCTTCAGGAAATAGTTTTTCTGAAGAAGTTATTGAAACCTTATTGAAAAAATTTCAAGGTTTGGTGGTGATTGACGAAGCATATATCGATTTTTCAAAACAAGAAAGTTGGTTGAAAAAACTTAATGAATATCCGAATTTAGTCATCACTCAAACCCTTTCAAAGGCCTATGGAATGGCAGGAATCCGTCTGGGAATTTGTTATGCGTCTGAGGAAATTATCCAAATTTTAAACAATATTAAACCACCTTATAACATCAATGAATTGACGCAACAAAAAGCATTAGAACGTTTGCAAGATAAGGAAGGAGTAGCCCAAGAAATTGAAACGATTTTATTTGAAAGAAATCAATTAGCAATAGCTTTGAGAAGCATTTCATTCATTGAAAAAATCTATGAATCAGATGCCAATTTCATTTTGATAAAAGTAGATGATGCTAATAAAAGATACAACGAATTAATTGAAAAAGGCATTGTAATTCGAAACAGAACATCACAACCTTTGTGTGAAAACACCTTGCGTTTGACAGTTGGTACAAAGGAGGAAAATGAGAAATTGATAAAAGTTTTAAAAGAAATATAGTTTTTTGCATTTCGCAAAATGCTAATAGCCAAAAGCTAAAAATATGAGAAAAAAAGTACTATTTATCGATAGAGATGGCACCTTGGTTTTAGAGCCACCTATTGATTATCAGTTAGATAGTTTAGAAAAACTATCGTTTTATCCAAAAGTTTTTCAATACATGGCAAGAATTGCCTCAGAATTAGATTTTGAATTGGTCATGGTTACCAATCAAGATGGATTAGGAACAGCTTCTTTTCCTGAAGATACTTTTTGGCCAGTGCAAAAAAAAATTATTGATGCGTTTGCAAAAGAGGGTGTTATTTTTTCTGAAATTATTATAGATAAAACTTTTCCGTACGAAAATGCACCTACTAGAAAACCAAGAACGGGTTTGTTAACCAACTATTTTTCTGAGGATTATGATTTAGGAAATTCGTTTGTTTTGGGTGACAGAATCACAGATATGGAATTGGCTAAAAACTTAGGTGCTAAAGGAATCTTTTTATCAGAAAATCCTGATTTAGGCGCTGATGAAATTAAAACTTCCAAACAAGAAATTTTTGATTCTATTGCATTAACAACCACTGATTGGTCTGAAATTTATCAATTTTTAAAATTAAAAGATAGAGTTTCAGAAATCATTAGAAATACCAATGAAACCAAAATTTATATCAAGCTAAATTTAGATGGTTCTGGAAAAAATGACATTTCTACAGGTTTACACTTTTTTGATCACATGTTAGACCAAATTGGACGTCATGGAAACATGGATTTAACAATAAAAGTTGATGGTGATTTAGAGGTTGATGAACATCATACAATAGAAGATACCATGATTGCTTTTGGAGAGTTGTTTCACAAAGCTTTAGGGGATAAATTGGGTATTGAACGTTATGGATTTTGCTTACCTATGGATGATTGTTTGTCACAAGTGGCTGTTGACTTTGGTGGAAGAAACTGGTTGGAGTGGGATGCAGAATTCAGAAGAGAAAAAATAGGTGATATGCCAACAGAAATGTTTTTTCATTTGTTTAAATCATTTACTGATGGTGCAAAATGCAACTTAAATATCAAAGCAGAAGGCGCTAACGAGCATCATAAAATTGAAGGTATTTTTAAAGCATTTGCAAAAGCAATGAAAATGGCTGTAAAAAGAGATGCCAATAAAATGTTTTTGCCAAGCACAAAAGGAATGCTTTAAAAGTGTATAATTATGAATTTTTAGTTTTGAGTTTATAAACTTAAAACTAAGCACTAAAAATTAAAAATTAATTATGAAACTCATAATTATTGATTACGGAGCAGGAAACATCAAAAGCATTCAATTTGCTTTTAAAAGATTGGGTGTTGATGCTGTTTTATCAAACACTATTGATGAGATAAAAGCCGCCGATAAAGTGATTTTCCCAGGAGTTGGTGAAGCAAGTTCAGCCTTTAAAATGTTACAAGAAAGCGGTTTAGATGTTGTAATTCCTACTTTAAAACAACCTGTATTAGGCATTTGTTTGGGCATGCAATTGATGTGTAATTCATCCGAAGAAGGAAATACAAAAGGCCTAGGAATTTTTGATGTGGTTGTAAAAAAGTTTTCAAATGCTGTAAAAGTTCCGCAAATGGGTTGGAATGTTATTAAAGACTTAAAATCGGATTTATTTAAAGGAATCAAAGAAAATGAGTTCATGTATTTGGTGCATAGTTTTTATGCTGAAAGTTGTGATGAAGCCATCGCAACTTCAGATTATGATATTGAATATGCATCAGCTTTGCAAAAAGACAATTTTTATGGTGTACAATTTCATCCTGAGAAATCATCAATAGCAGGAGAACAAATTTTGAAGAATTTTCTAGAACTAAAAACTAACCATTAAAGACTAATAATTATTTTGAGAATCATTCCAGCCATAGACATCATAGACGGAAAATGTGTTCGTTTAACAAAAGGCGATTACAGTACGAAGAGGATTTATAATGAAAATCCGTTAGAAGTTGCGAAAGAATTTGAAGCTGCTGGCATTCAATATTTGCATGTGGTAGATTTGGATGGTGCAAAAGCGAGTCAAATTATCAATTATAAAGTATTAGAGCAAATTGCTTCAAAAACCACTTTGAAAATCGATTTTGGAGGAGGATTAAAATCTGATAAAGATTTAGAAATTGCCTTTAATTCAGGTGCAAATCAAGTAACAGGAGGAAGCATTGCTGTAAAAAATCCAGCAGTTTTTGAAAGTTGGATTGCAAAATTTGGCGCAAAGAAAATTATTCTGGGAGCTGATTTTTATCCAGATACTTTTGGAGGAAAAATCGCAACCAATGGTTGGCAAGAAGAAAGTAGTTTGACTTTACTTCCGTTTATAAATAAATATCAAGAAAAAGGAATTCAGTATGTAATTTGTACCGATATTTCTAAAGATGGTATGTTGCAAGGACCAAGTTTTGACATTTATAAGGATATATTGTCAGTTCGAGCGCAGTCGAGAACAAATGATAACCTTTTGACTGTGCCCAAGGAGGAGACAATTGATCTAAAACTAATCGCATCAGGAGGAATATCAACCTTTAATGAATTGCCAAAATTAGCTGAAATCGGTTGTGAAGGAGTGATTATAGGAAAAGCGATTTACGAAAATAAAATTAGTTTACAACAGTTACAAAAATTCATAGTTGATGGTCTGTAGTTAGTGGTTTTTGGTTATTATTCTAACCAACAAACTAACAAAACAACCAACAACCAACAACAAAATAAATGTTAACAAAAAGAATCATTCCTTGTTTAGATATTAAAAACGGACGAACCGTGAAAGGTGTCAATTTTGTCAATCTAATAGATGCAGGAGATCCTGTAGTTTTAGCAAAACAATATGCAGTTTTGGGAGCTGATGAATTGGTGTTTTTAGATATTTCAGCTACTTTAGAAGGTAGAAAAACTATGATTGAAATGGTGCATCAAGTGGCAGAGCAAGTCAATATTCCTTTTACAGTGGGTGGTGGAATTTCATCCGTAGAAAACGTCAATGAACTATTAAAATGGGGTGCAGATAAAGTTTCTATCAATTCATCCGCAGTAAAAAGACCTGAATTAATTAACGAATTGGCCAATAAATTTGGGAGTCAGTGTGTGGTGGTTGCCATTGATGCCAAACAAATTGAAGGGGAATGGTTTGTGCATTTAGCAGGAGGCACTATTCCAACTGAAATCAAATTATTTGATTGGGCGCAAGAAGTCGAAAAACGTGGTGCAGGCGAAATTTTATTTACATCCATGGATCATGATGGTACAAAAGCTGGTTTCGCCAATGTAGCTTTGGCACATTTGTCTAGTTTGGTAAATATTCCAATTATTGCTTCTGGTGGCGCAGGAACAATGAAACATTTTGTAGATACTTTTACCATTGGAAAAGCAGATGCAGCTTTGGCAGCAAGTGTTTTTCACTTTGGAGAAATTCCGATTTTAGATTTAAAAAAAGAATTAAAAAATAATAATATTCCAATTAGGATATAAATGTCAGTTCGAGCGCAATAGAGAACTAATAACCTCTTGAATGCGCTCAAGGAGACAGAAAAAATAAAAATTATGGATATAGATTTCAATAAAAATAATGACGGATTAGTGCCTGCAATTATTCAAGATGCCACAACAAAAAATGTATTGATGTTGGGCTATATGAACGAAGAAGCATTCAATAAAACCCAAGAAACGAAAATGGTAACTTTCTATTCAAGAACCAAAAACAGACTTTGGACAAAAGGAGAAGAAAGTGGAAATATATTGAATTTGGTTGATATTAGATTAGACTGCGATAATGATACTTTATTGATTTCAGTTAATCCAAAAGGGCCAACGTGCCACAAAGGAACTGATACCTGTTGGGCTGAAAACAACACACAAAATTTCGGATTTTTAACCCATTTAGAAAATACAATTACAGATAGAATTCAAAATGCAGATGCTCAAAAAAGTTACGTAGCCTCTTTGTTTGCAAAAGGAATCAATAAAATTGCACAAAAAGTAGGAGAGGAGGCAGTAGAAGTAGTAATTGAAGCCAAAGACAACAATGACGATCTTTTTTTAAATGAAAGTGCTGATTTATTGTTTCATTATTTATTGCTGTTGCAAGCCAAAGGATTTAAGTTGAATGATGTTGTTGAAATATTAAGAAAAAGAGAAAAATAATTTTATGAATTTTAAGAACTCAAAATTACTCATTATCCTTGCATTTATTTCTATTTATGTAATTTGGGGATCTACGTATTTATTCAACAAAATAGCAGTCACAGAGTTATCTCCGTTTTTTTTAGCATCCATTCGTTTTTTTGTTGCAGGAATTCTAATGATATCACTTGCAAAGATTTTTAAACAAGATTTACGTATTTCCAAAAAGCAATTGACCAATTCAATGATTGCATCTTTTTTCTTTTTGATATGATAAAAATTATTTCTTTAATACCTGCATCAATGCATTCATTTATTATATATTCTAATCCAGGTTTTCCATTAATAGGTAAAAGTTCTTTTGCAAAAACACTCGTTAAAGGTAGCAGTCGTGTACCTAACCCAGCCAAAGGAATAATAGCTTGTTTAATCATTTAAATGTTTTACTTATTAAATATTTTAATACAAATGAAAATTATATTAAATAACAATATTTTACGTAAAACATTGAAACCTTTTAATGATATTGGTTTTGTACCTACAATGGGTAG
>ENA-OREM01001135-OREM01001135.1-marine-metagenome-genome-assembly--contig:-NODE-1135-length-14161-cov-8.262851_pt1 | contig 14161 bp, 12 predicted proteins | sample MGYA00248623_ERZ508561 | MGnify/ENA primary metagenome ERZ508561 (study PRJEB26227, sample SAMN06264494) | marine metagenome | isolation source: Columbia River Estuary | place: USA:Columbia River...
CGAAATTGCAGGCGAACTTGGTCTCTAAACCAAAAACACCAGCGCCTCCGATTGGGGCGCTGGTGCCGCTGATAGGAGACCAACCACCAATGATATCAATAGCTTATTTGTAAATTTATATATGTTTAGCAGTTACTTATGTTCTCCTCGGTGCGCATCGGTTTTTATGAGTGTTGTTGAATTAGCACCAAAAGTGTAACGTCAGGTGTAACTTTTGGGGGCGGCATTGCTAAACACAGATATTCAGGTTCGAAAGTGGAAAGCCCAAAAAAGCGGGGATCGGATCTCTTGCGGCCAAAGCTTGTATATGCGCGGCTGGGATGATGGCACCAAGGCGTTTGAGTTTCGCACAAAGTCTGGTTGGGTAACGCTGGGCTCGTATCCAAGCTTATCGTTTGCCGAGGCGCGGGCGATGATACCAGTCTGTAAGCGCCTACTAAAAGACAACGTCGCTACTGTGGAAAGCCTGAAGGCCATGGTGACCCGCGTGAATACGGCTCACGACTTAGGCATTTTGGCGGCTCGAAACGTAAACGACGCAAACGTCTCAGAAATGCTGACCTTTGATCGCGCCTTCCGCGATTGGTACCAACGGCAGCTGAATTCAGGCATTTGGACACACCGTGCATCAATGAGCCGGCCACTAACCTTCTATGAAACCTATGCTGCAAGACACATCGGGGGCCTTCGTTTGGATGAAATCAGACGCCCAACCATTAAGGCGTTTATGCAGCCGCTGTTCATGTCAAACCCCGCACTTGCCTCAAAGCTACTGGGTTACATCAACAAAGTGTTTGAGGAGGCCATGGACAACGAGCTTTTGGATGCGAACCCGACCCCTCAAAAGTTTGCAAAGCCTAACCGAGAGCCAGCGCATGCGCCGTCATTGCATTTCGACCAACTGCCTGAGCTTTGGTTATGGATAGACCAGCAAGGCTTTAGCGCCACGATGAAGGCGGCTATGCGTTTAACCATCATTACGGCGCATCGCGCAGCGGTTATCGCGAACATGAAGCAAGCGCACTACGACGGCGACAGTGGCTTGTGGGCTATACCGAGAAAGCCTGAGGGCAGCACAGAAGTTGGCTTGATGAAAAGCCGTCGCGCATTTGATGCAAAAGTACCCCCGGGTCTGCGTCCTGAGTTAGAAGGTCTTATTACGGCTCGGGCGGGCTGTGAGTTTGTATTCTCTATAGACGGCCAGCAGCCAATCAATGCAGAAAGCTTGAGACGGAACTTCAAACGGTTTGGTGCGATTACGACGCATGGCTTTCGGAATACATTCAAAACGTGGTGCCTACATAACGGCGTGGATGACTTCTTGGCGGATCGGTATTGCGACCATGCGCTCAAGGGGCTGGATAAAAACTATCGGCGGGATGATTTATTCCAGCAAAGGGCTGATTTGGCGGAACGTTATTATGATTTTGTGAAAGGTGCGGCATGAGTGGTCAAAATCACGACGATTATGACGATTACGAAGATTATGATGCTAATGCTGAAGAGTGCTTTGCTTGGCAGTTTCAGTACTTATCGCAGGGTAGGTCACGCGCGGTTCTGATCGCGTGGCTCACTGCGCGCCCACAGGACGCAAATCTTATAGTCCATGATATTTTGAAGTTCCTGCCAACAGAACGAAAATATCTTGAAAAAGATCAAAACCCACTCGGTTCATTGCAAAAAGAAGAGATCTACAAAATGCGTCAAACTGGGGATTTTCGAGGTTTTGGCAAAATAGATGGGTGGGACGACTTCTCAGTTAAGCAGAAGATCAACGAGATCGCTAAGGCTTTTACGCAGTACATTGGCAATGAATCGGGCCTTGAAAACATCATCAGTGAACAAAAAAATAAAGGCGCCAAAGAATAATCTCCTCACGGGGTTGGGGTGAGGTCGTGAGGAGGAAGCTTTAGCATTCAGCGAAATTTTAGTCTTATTGGGACGGGAGTTAATAACGGTTTAAGGAGTACAACCGATGACCCCACCAAAATGGATCAATGCCCGACAGGTCGCCATTCGCTACGGCGTGAACGACAAATGGGCTTGGCACCAAATGAAGCGAGATCCCCACTTCCCCAAAGGGGTGCGATTTTCCAACAAGATGACGCGCTGGAATACGGCCGACCTTGACGCTTATGATGCAGCGTTGTCAGCCAGATGAAACATTCACAGATCATGGCAAACGCCAGCACATCTACCCTACCCTCTCAAAATGATGGGTGCAGATCTACACAGACGTATTCACGCAGAGAGCGCGATGACAACTACTGGGGCGTCATCGTCGTCCTCAACGATCGCTTTCGGGTCATCATTGATGAGCCGTGCGACCAATTCATCGTGCAGAAGCATTACGCTGAGAGCTTACATGGAGACGTCTGGCGCGGTCAAAGCTACCTCACGACCAAAGACAGCCTGATGAAAGCCTGTGTAAGGTTAGGATGCCTGTCAGGGTCAAATCAGTGGCTGCTGCTCGACGCACTGCCTTCAACCGTTCGGGAATACGCCGCTCGGATTGGGCTTCCCCGTTAAAGAAAACCGCGCACCCCGAGGGCACGCGGTCTATGAAGCAGGTAAAGTTTGGCAACGTCTACCTGCTCCATAGTTATCACGTGACTGGGTGCCTCGCAAATCATGAGGTGATCCAATGGACATCAATTATCCGCTTTCTCCGAAAGCACGCAAATGTGGGCATGGGTGGGTTGATATCTGCCCCGCGCATAACGACCAAAATCCGTCACTGAGTGTCGGCTTAGGTACTGATGGCACACTGCTACTGCACTGCTTCGCCGGTTGCTCATTTAATGCAGTTGTTCAAGCTGCAGGGCTTTCTGGGACGCCTAACATCCGACAGGTGTCACAAAGTGATTTGGAGTACATTAAACGCGAACGAGAACTTGAGGCAGCGCGTAAACGTGCGTATGTGCAGAAGCTCTGGCGAGAGGGCGGCTCCATTCAGGGAACGCTTTCCCAGCAGTACTTGGCCTCACGGGGCATTCATCATTGGAGCGATACGCAACGCCATCACAGTGGCCTGATTTATGCTCAGACAGGTGAACGGCTTCCAGTTCTGATCACAGCAGTGCAGCGCGCAGGGCAGCTTGTTGGCTTACACAGGACGTATCTGAACTTAGATGGCAGCAAGCGCGACAAATTGATGATTGGACCATGTGGGGGCGGTGCTGCGCGTCTTCTTGGCACACAAGGACCTTTGATCGTCGCTGAAGGTATTGAAACCGCTCTATCTCTACCGTCACTCAATACTGACACCGTGGCGCGATATTGGGCGGCCCTTTCGGCTGGCGGGGTGAAGGCACTAGAATTGCCTAAGTCTCCCAGCAAACTGATCATCGCGGCAGATGGTGACGCCGCGGGTGAAGCTGCAGCGAATGAATTAGGACAGCGCGCGGCGCTCGCTGGGTGGGATGTTGTAATGATGGCGGCCCCTGCTGGCCAAGATTGGAATGACGTATTGATGAAGCAGCACAATGGCCGCGTTTGATATTGAGAACGGAACGCCTGTCATCAATGCGCGCGTTGAGCAGATAAGAGCGGCACTCACACCCGCAGGTCAGTTTGGCCAAATTGCTGAGCAGGCGTATCTGATAAAAAAGTGGCTAGATCGAGATGCAACCTCGTTAGTGTTTGGTGCATCCAACACTGGTAAGTCGTTCTTTGCGCTAGATTTGGCCATTCATGTTGCCGCTGGCGCGAGCTGGCAGGGCTGTAGGGTTACACAGGGCCACGTTATCTATGTGGCGGCGGAAGGTGGGCTGGGCTTCTCGAAGAGGATCCGTGTAATCTCACAGGCCCTCCCAGAGCTATTTGCGCAGGCTCAAGAGCAGTTCTGCCACTTGCCGCTGCAATTGGACCTGCACGGTGCTCAAGATGCCGATGCGCTATTAACCGCCATTGGTGATCGTCCAGTGGACATGTTGATCATAGACACGTTGGCGATGTCATTTGGCGCCGGTAACGAAAATGAGGGCAAGGACGTCACACAGTTCCTTACGCATATCGCGCAAATTCGTGATCAGCTTAAGTGTCATGTTATGCTGGTTCATCACAGCGGCAAGGATCAAGGCAGAGGTGCGCGGGGGCACAGCAGCCTTCGTGCGGCAGTTGACACGGAGATAGAGCTTACGGTGGATGGGCTTGTGCGCGCAGCTAAGGCCACCAAGCAACGCGACCTTGAGGGTGGCAAGGTTATCGCCTTTACACTCGAAGCCATCCAGCTTGCCGAAGACATGGACGGTGATCCAATTACGAGTTGCATCGTGAAGCCCCAAGACGCGAGTTACGCGAAAACGATAAAGCGAAGACGTCTAACTGGCCTAACCGAAATTGCGCATCAGGCGCTGGTCGATGCAGTACGAGATACGGGTGTCAAAGTTCAGGGCAACCCTGATTTGCCCGCAGGCCGTAAAGTCGTCTATTTGGCCAAATGGCGGATCCAGTATAGTCGCAAGCGTGAAGTTGACCACGTGCAGAAGGCCAGCATCTCGAAGGACTTTGAGCGTCAAGTCGCAAAACTAATTGACCTCAACTACGTCCGCAAAGAAGGTGATCGTGTTTGGTTGGTAGAGCGAACGTAAGACACTTCAGACATGTCGCGGACATGTGAGACTTTGTCCGCGCCCAATCTGGACGGACAGACATGGACATCCCCCTAAGGGGGTGTCCGTTTGTCCAAGGGTAGGCCAACCCTTTTGCGTGCTGCTGAGATTAATAGCCGCTTGGTTAATCTGGGGATTGGTGGATGCATTGGGTTTAGCTCTCAAAGAGCATCAAGCTGCCCGCTATTTGGTAAAATACCGCTGTGAGTTTGAGATACTTGACGCTGTATCAGGCTCACTGAGCCTTTGTGAGAGGCTGAAAGCCCTGACCTGCACGCTCTGAAACAGAAAGCGATATAATACGGCAAAGGTTACAGCACCGTATCCGTGGCGCACTGAATGCCGCTGGCTTTGAAAGCGCAGGCCGCAAGTTGAGCGCTGACAGCGCTGTCATGCTGAAAGCGCGCTGCCCAAGTCTTCGATAAAGGCATAGGAGTGAGTATTGATATCCCCGCTCCAACGCCAAATTGCGAGAAACCCTTCTGGGCCGGTGCGGAAGGCATGTGGCATCAGGCTAGGATGATGGATCAATTCGCCCGCCCTGCGCATGCGGACATCCTCTCCAGCCGTCCACAATGCCTGCCCCGCAACAATCACATAGGTCTCGTCGGCATCGTGAAGATGCAGCGGGTAGTAGCTGTCGGGCCGCATATAGACCAATCCAAGCCTCACATCCGGCGCGGGGATTGGCCCATTGGGGCCCATCAGAGTGGCCACGGTGATCATCGCTGCAATACTGTCCTCGGTCAGATCTTCCACCGGATTTGATCCCCAAGGCAGTCGTGTTTGTGCCGCAAGCACCGCCCGCGCGACGGGATGGTTGCTCGTGGCCAGAAGCGCACGGATGTCTGCATCGAAAGCGCATGGCGGCAACGAATCCAATGCGACTGGCGACGGTGTCACCATCAGGGTCTGCGCCGTATGCGGTCCCTGCGGATCTGATTCTGCCTCATATTCGACTGCGATCACCTCTAGCATCGTTTCAAAAAGATCAGACTGCATCGTTGTATCTCCTTGCGGTCGCAATTTTATGACTCACTGGGGTCACGCCTTGCACTCGGGACGCGAGCACATAATTGTCCGCGCGACTTATTCCAAAGTCAGTTGATAAATCCGGTGGGCGTCCAACCTGAGAAAACCCGCTACGTATACTTTTCAGCTGGAAGTTGCGGAGAAACGATATTCCACATCGGAAAATGCGCCTTCTGCAAAGCCATATGTCATGCGCAGGCCGCATGACCCGGCAACTATGCCATGTTCAGCGTTGGCGGGAACATAGACAGCTATGCCCGCGGCGACGCGATGCGCCACGCCGTCGATGGTGACAATTCCATCGCCTTCGATGCCAAGATAAAATTCCGCAGGGTCGTGGCGATGCTGCATCAGCGTGCCGAACGGTTCAAATTCCGCAATGCCGAGAACAAATTCGCGTTTGGTCTGCTCGTTTCCGCTGATCAGCGTCCGCCATTGCACAGTGCCGTAGGTTGGGTCTGTGCCACCTTCCAGCGGTGTTGTCGCTGCGTCGACGGTAAAAGCCATGCCCGTCGGGGCGAGGGGATTGTTGTCGGCCTGCGGCAATTGGTCGACAAAAGTTACCTCGGACGTGTTGAGGATGGGAAGGGCTGCTGCGGACATGGTGATCTCCCTTAATGGATTGCAGCTTTTTGGTAACCTCGGTTGTGTGGTCCCACAATATCGATAAGATGATCAGAATTATACTCTGAGGTTATGTTATGACATTACTCCCGTCCTTTTCAGGCCTGACAGCTTTTTACGCCGCAGTGCGAAACGGCACGCTCACCGGTGCGGCGTCAGAATTGAACGTGTCGCAACCCGCGATAAGCCGCCGAATAGCGGCACTCGAGGCCGATCTTGGTTGTCGGTTATTCGATCGCACTCATAAGCCCGCGCGATTGACCGAGGAGGGCCGCGTTTTGCTGCGTGCCTTGCGCAGCGGCTTTGGCCAGATCGAGCAAGCGGTCGACGTCTTGCGGCAGGGGAACGGCAAACAGGCGATCACCATAAGCGGTCCATCGGGCTTTGTGGCGTTTTGGCTGATCCCTCGGCTAGAGGATCTAAAGGTAGCCTTTCCCGAATTGACAATCCGTATCATGAGCCACGAACATGGCGAGGCAACGCCCACCGCAGAGGTTTCGGTGCGCTTTGGGCTGCCAGACCCGACCCAGCAGGGCGAAACTCGGTTTCTAAGCGAAGATGTATTTCCTGTCGCCAACCCGCTCTATCTCGCGCGCAAGGACATGAGTGCCGGTGATGTCGACTATGCGCGTTTGACGTTGCTGACCATGCAATCGGGGCGGCGCCATTGGTATGATTGGCCGGCCTGGTTGGAAGCGGCGGGTAAACCCAAACTGGAGCCTGCTCATTTCATGGACTTCAACAACTATGCGATGCTCGTGAATGCGGCGCTGGCAGGACAGGGCGTCTGCCTGAGCTGGGCGGGATTGCTCGATAGTTTCCTTGAAACAGGCGCTCTTGTGCGGATTGCTGGTCCCAGTGTTACGTCGCAGCGGGGCTATTTCGTCGCCGCGCGTGATGGGCATGCTGCACGACCCGATGTCATTGCGGTCTTGGACTGGATACAATCCCATGACGGACAGAACATCTAGATCATCGCGGCCAACACCCTGCCTCTGGCTTTGAGAGTGACGTCCGCCAGATTAGCGCTGCCAACCACAAAGCCATAACTGTCTTCTCCCGTGTGGAGCGCGAGCCGGGTTAGCCCCCCCTACGCTGACGAAAAGAAGGGAGCGTCGGCTAGAGCAAGCCACCCTGCCCGCTCCACTCTGTTATCCAGACGTGAACTGTCCGCGGACTGCGGTTTTCGATTGTGAAATATTGTTGCCTATGTCGACGAGAGCCTCAACAACGTCTCACCCGCCGACGTCTACTTCGGACGAGATAACGGCGTTCTACTGCAGCGGGAAAGGACCAAACGAAAGACACTCGAAACGCGGCGCTTTTCTCACAGGCAACGCGCCGCATAATGAAGCGAACAAGACGAGCCGAACTCTCTCTTAGTTTAAGCGACCATTGGTGCCAAAAACCCTAACGACGGATAGGCCTAAGTATTCATTATTAAATGGTTATTTTGCACATCAGATTGCCTCTTCTGGGCACAAAAACCTCTCGATGATAACCAATATACCAAGAAAATACAGAGATGTAGATTCTAATAGGGCCGCTTTGTCAGGCTTGGGATCAAAAGCGTGCGATTTGCCCTATCACACTACAACGCAAAAACGCGCTTTTCGCAGGCCACGACGCTGGCGCCTAAAACCGGGCAATGCTCGCGTCGCTCATCGAGACTTGCAAACTCAACAAAGTCGAGCCGCACAGCTACATAACCGGTGTCCTCATAGCCATAATAAAAGGGCATAAGCAAAAGCACATCGATCAGCCGCTACCATGAAATTTTGGAGGCTGAAGCAGCACTTACTATTCGACAGCCTTCAGCTCAGTCACAATCGGCTTATCAGCTTTCGTATCCTGCACACCTGATGGGTCAGGCTCGGCTGAAAATGCTCCAATGACAGCCGACAGGCCCAAGCTAATGTAATACTGCGCCATGAACACCGCTGGGACCGTCAAGACGATGATGACTGTTCCGAACAGAACACCGTAACCAATAGACACAGCCAGCGGGATCAAGAACTGCGCCTGCAGAGACGTTTCCATGATCAGTGGGTACACACCGAGGAACGTGGTCAACGACGTTAGTAATATAGGGCGAAAGCGTTGCTTGGTGCCCTGCACAACTGCTTCGCGCACATCCATGCCTTGGGCGATATATTCGTTATACACGTCCACCATCACCAACGAGTTGTTGATGACAACACCAGCCAAACCGATGATGCCAAAGATCGACAGGATCGTAAGCGGGATACCCATGATGTAATGCCCCGCGACCGCACCGATCAGGCCTAGCGGGATCGCGACCATAACAACAATCGGCTGCACATAGGATCGAAACACCAAAGCCAGCAGCGCGTAGATTATAAACAACGCAATGCCAAGCGCCTGCCCCAAAGCAGATTGCGCGTCTGATTGCTGACGTTGTTCGCCGCCCGAACTGATCAAAAGGTCGCCATATTTCTCTTGAAGAGGTGGGATCAATTCGGTCTCAATAATCGCGTTCACCTCAGAGCTAGTGGCCACGTTAATATCAAGATCCGAGATCACAGTCGTGACTTGACGGCCATTGCGGCGCAGGATCTGTGTTGGCGAAAGCCCCTCTTCGATTTTTGCTACAACATTCAACGGAATCTGGTCGCCATTAGGTGTCGTAATCCATGTGGATAGCAAGTCAGACAAGCTATCACGTTGATCGGCTGGATACCGCACCACGACAGCCACGTTATCAGCACCGCGCTGCACGGTTGTAGCTTCGACACCAAAGAAACCGGCACGGGTTTGGTTCGCGAGATCGGACAAAGTTACACCATAAAGGCGGGCCTCTTCGCGCAGTGCCAAACGGTATTCGATACGACCAGCCGATTTGTCATCTTGGATAGCAAAGACACCCGAAATTTCTCGCAAACCCGCGCGTAGTTCGGTCACGACAGGCGTAATGTCTTGTCCGTCAGGAAGTGACAGCTCGATTGAGACAGGATCGCCCGCACCGATCAATTCAGCTGAGACGCTCAGTTTATTCACAGAGGCCACGGCACCAATTTCGGCACGCCAAGCAGCCTCAAACTTACCAGCGTCCCAATCACGCATAATTGGGTCAGTGAGCTGCACAACAATGTTCGCAAGCGTTGCACCACCAACCGCTGAGCCGCCCTCGGGGCCACCAGCGGCAACACCCTGCCCTACGACCACGCTTACACCAACGATGACGTCAGGCGCGTCGTTTGACAGCTCTGCTTGGATCTCTGCCCCGGCCTTTACGGCGGACAGGCGGACATGTTCGGCCACTTGCTGTGTCATGACGAACGTGGTGCCGCCGTTCATCTCAATACTTGCGGTAACAAAATCGCTTTCAATGGAAGGGAAAAAATTAAATTTTACGTATCCGAAGGACAGCAGGCCAACCGTCATGATCATCATCGCAACAGAGAATGCGATTGGGATCAGCACGGCAAAGCCCTTGGTCGTGAAACGCAACACGGCATCAAGCGGATTTTGAATGAACCATTGAAGCACGGCGTCAACTCCAGCACGGATCACGTTCAACAAACGGAACACAAGGTTCGGGCGATATGTTGGCGACACATCAAGACCCGACAGGTTACGCGGCAAAATCAGCAGTGCTTGCAGCAGCGACAAGGTCAGAACCACGATTACGACAATCGGGATGTCCGTCAGGAATTTTCCCAGCGTACCGGGCAACTGTGTGAGCGGCCAAAACGCCACGATAGTCGTCAACGCGGAAAAGATGACGGGAACCGCGATGCGCTGCGTGCCTTTCACAGCTGCCTGCATGGGTAACAGACCGTCTTCGCCGTTTTTGTAGATGTTCTCGCTGACAACAATTGCGTTATCCACAACGATACCGATTGCAAGGATGAAACCAAACAGCGAGATCATATTGATCGACATGCCCAGCGCGCCCATGATGATAAATGCACCCGCAAACGATACGCCGATGCCCACAGCCGACCAAAACGCTAGCCGGATATCAAGGAACAGCGCAAGGCACAGGACGACAAGCGCAAGCCCGATGGCTGCGTTGTTTACCAGCAGATCCACACGGTCTTGCAAGTCCTTGGAATCGTCCTGCCAAACGGTCGCGTTAATCCCATCCTCAAGCGTTGGACGGTAGGTTGATGCCAGATAGCCGCGGGCCTCTTCGACGATAGTCAAAACCTGCTCGTCGCCGACGCGGAACACGTTGACAGAGACCGAGCGATCACCGTTGAAATTGGCCGAAAGATCCGCATCCTCGAACCCATCAACCACTTTGGCGATGTCACGAAGATAAACGCGACCACCTTTGTCGTCAGTACGCACAATGATGTTTTCAAAGTCACTTTGGGTATAGTTTCGGCCTGTTGTTCGGATCGGTATCGCGACAGTATCCGTATCGATTGAACCGCCCGGCAATTCGATCGAATTTTGACCAATCACAGTCGCTACTTCGGCCATCGTGATGCCGTAGGCCCGCAAAACATCACGGTCGACGTTGATTGAAATCTCGTAGGCGCGGATATTGCCGACCTCGACAAAGGAAATGCTGTTCAGCGCAGTCAGTTCGGCCTTAAGGCGCTCGGCTTCTTCTTTTAGAATCTGCTCGGACACGTCACCGTGGATCGCGATTTCAAGGACACGTGTGCTGTTGCTGGCTTGGATGACAACGGGGTCATTTGCATCTTCTGGAAACACAGAAATACGGTCGATCTCGGCTTTAATCTCGTCCAGCTTTTCTTCGATGTCTTCGCCACGCAGGAACGAAACGGTGACCCCGCCCCGTCCCTCGCTGATAGAGGCAGTGATACTGTCGATGCCGTCGATACCAGACAGCTGATCCTCTATTGGGCGCACGATACTATCTTGGATCTCAAGCGGTGAGGAACCCGGATAGCTGACCGAAATGCTGACCGTATCCAACGTAAATTCAGGGAACGTTTTCTGCGGCATTTGGAATGCTGTTAGCAGCCCAACGACGACGACAAAAACCATCGTTAAATTGGCCGCGACAGGATGCTCTGCCATCCACTTGAGGAGATTGTTCATGACCAATTACTCCGATGCTTCGGTTTGGTTTGCAGCGACTTGATTGGTGTCGATCACATCGCGCAATTGCATGCCCGCTTGTGGGGTAGAAAGCGCCGTTGTGATCAGTCGCGCGCCATCGGGTAGCTCCTCGGCCCGCACGTAAGATGTTTCGCCATCCACATGCACAAGTTGTGCAGGAACTATCACAAGGGTACCAGCGCCCTCTGATTCAGGCTCGAGCAACCAGATCTCTTCGCCGCCACGCAATGCCGTTGATGGTATTTTGTAAATCGCCTTTGGCTGCGGGCCTTCAATCACGACTTTCGCGAATGAGTTGATCAGCGCCGGCGGCGTACCTGACGACAAGGCACTAGTCGAAGTTGCGCGGGCGGCGTCGATGTCGCTCAGCTCAACCGTGACGGTCAGCGTGCGCGTGCGCAAATCCAGTGTTGGAGAAACACGAGTCACACGCGCACCCCACTCAAATCTTTGACCCGCAAAACGCACAGACACAGTAGCATTGGGTGAGGCGCCCTCAAACAGCCCTGGTATCAGCGCTGCGTCCGCTTCGCGAACAGGCACGTTGATTTCCATACGGCTTTCTGTGTAAATTTCAGCTATGGCTTGGCCAGCATTGATAACGCTGCCGATCTCGATCTGCTTGGTCAGTACAGCGCCATCAAACGGAGCCTTAACGAACTTTCGTTCAAGGCTAAGCTCTGCAGCACTTTGTGCAGCGATGAGGCTGTTCAGGGTCGCCGACAACTCGGCGTTCTGACTGCGGGCTTGGTCCAAAGCGGCTTGGCTGGCTGCACCGCTCACGCGAAGAGTTTCGGTCCGCTCAAGCAGAATTTCGTTCAGGTCCAAGCGGGCCCGCGTGCCGTCAATATTGGCCTGCGTTTGCGACAGTGCCGCAAGCTCAGAGCTGTCATCAAGATGAACCAGTACTTCGCCCTCTTTGAATGAACCACGGTTTGTGATCGCTGGATGCAATTTGATGACCTGCCCGCCGACTTGGCTGGCGAGATCAGCAAGGCGGAACGGCTGCATGAACCCTTCGCCACGAATTGGTAGCGGTGCGTTGATCAAGGCAAGTTCAGCAGTCTCAACCAAAGTGATCGGACGCTCTACCACTGCAGGCTCTACGACCTCACGATTTTCGCCTAGGTAACGAAACCCATTGATGCCACCGAATACCACTGCAATTGCAACAACGATCCAGAAAATCTCGCGTAGACCGACGCCTACGAAACCCAATAGTTTCTTCATGGTGTTCCTTCTGTCACTGGGTAATTTGACCCAGTGCAACTTGTATTAAATCAAACGTTTCAGCGGTGGCTTTCTCTGTCACATAGGGCCGCGAACGTCGTTTGTGAACTCTAGAATAATACGTGCGGTATTCCCTAACGGATCACAAAGATAAGGGCAGGTATTAATCAACATCGCATATGTCTCAATCTGGTGCTGTCAATATGAATGCGAATTCGTCTCTACTAAGCCAGCACCCCTACCCTTTTATGCCGCACAAAGGCCGCGCCACTCGGCAAGAGCAGCGGTGCGGTTGGCCTTGCAGTGATCGCGTTGGGAGAAGCTTCGGTCTTGATTGAAATGGTTGTGAATGGAAGCGTGGACAGCAAAGAATTTTTGCAAGGTTCGCATGCGCCTGAAGCGGATCATTGCACGGTCTCGTCGTCGGAATGGCTGATGCCGATGTCGCGTTCGTGCAGAAGATCCTCCACGTTCCGAAGCAAAAGCGGGAACCAAACATACATCATGAAAGATAGCCGGATGATCTCTGGGCTCGCCTTAAAGTAGCAAAATGGCCTGCGTTTTGTCATCCCGTGAAACTAGATCACCGCCTTGCCCGGCTCAACAAAGTTTCCTCTGACAGCACCATTTTGCCTCTACAAGGCCAGTTTTAAGTGACATTCAACACCCTCGGACAAACGTAGCAATTATTGTTGAGTGTCTCTTTAGAAACGAAAACTTCCAGTAATCGCGATGTAGGGGTACAGATTGCCGACAGCGCGCTCGTTTTGGATGTTTCGAACTTCGGTTGCGATGTCAGCGGCAGATACAGTTGGCGACACGAGGGACACGTCCAACCCGCCCGTCACAATGCCACCGATCTCGCCACTTAAGGTGAAACGAGGGTCAATATTCCAATCATATCCGACGGTGAGGATAGGTGAAATTTTCCGAGAGAATTCAGATGTTACAACGGCTGTTTCGCCATTTGTAAGCGTGGTGTTGCCGATGGGGACGGGATTCGATGGACTTGCAAGTGCAGTGCCTCGAAAACTCGTTCCGGAGACAAAAGCACCGCCAGAGACGCGAAAACCAGAATTTCCAGTATAATAATCTGCAAGAAGTGCGAAGCCGCCAAGTTGCCAGTTGGAGTCGTAACGAACGCCATCAACCGTCCCGACCCTGCCAGTGATGTCACTACCCGCCAAGACGCCGCGAAGCGCGAAGCTTTGGTTGAAACGGTATGCGCCTTCAACAGACGTGCCTAAGCTGGAAATGCCGAGACCGAAGCGAAGATTGTTTTCTTGAGCGAAGGCGGGGCTTGCTAGAACCACGATTAGAGATGCAACTGATAATGCTGGGTTCATGCGATTACTCCAATATTTCCCAAGTTCCGTTGGGATGTCGGGATATTGACCACATTGGCCGGCGTTTTCAAGCCTGTTGAGCCAGCGGCCCGTTTCCTGTTTGTCGGCGTTGCCGATGACCTTCAGCGCCGCACCATAGGATCGCAGCTTGTCGGTCACGATGACATGTGGCGGACCAAAGCAATGCAGCAGCAGAGAGCAATCGTCTGCGCGGATGGCTAGCTTGGCTGTGGTGAGGCGATCACGCACACGCCG
>ENA-OREM01001141-OREM01001141.1-marine-metagenome-genome-assembly--contig:-NODE-1141-length-14116-cov-3.275661_pt1 | contig 14116 bp, 11 predicted proteins | sample MGYA00248623_ERZ508561 | MGnify/ENA primary metagenome ERZ508561 (study PRJEB26227, sample SAMN06264494) | marine metagenome | isolation source: Columbia River Estuary | place: USA:Columbia River...
GCTTATTTAGGAATAATATTTCTATCTATTTTATTGTTTTCTTTTTTCTATTATAAAAGTTATTTAAATAAAAATAAAAAGGAACTTTTATCTAAAAATACTGAAATTACTTTTTGTAAAATAATAGGAAGTAATACACATAAAACATTACAAAATCATCTTGAATATAATGTTGGCGGAAAAAATTATGAAATACGACCTTTAAGTCCGCGAATTTTTAAAATTGGAGAGTTTTACGAGATTAAATATTCTAAATCAAATCCTGAAATTTCTGAAGTTAACTATAAGAAAATCTTATATTGATTCTTTAAATACCCAAGTTCAATTTGATCCAAAAAGTTCCTCAAGCTACATCTTACTTAAAGACGGTAATAACGACTATAGGCAACTATTTTTTGAAGACGTAAAATCATTATCAATTAAGTATGATTGGATAAAAAAAAATAAAATAGGTGGTATTGGAATCTGGGCTTTAGGATATGACAATGGTTATACAGAGCTATGGAATCTATTGCATGAAAAATTTTCACAAGAACAGCATAAAAATTTGTAAAACACCCTGTATAATTAATGGCTAGTTTTAGCTTGCTTACGAAAATCCTCGTGGATTTTTTATTCGGTTTGTATTTAGTAAATTTAAGGCTTAAATAAAGTAACAAAACATATACCAAACGTTGGCAGTTAAACTATTTGCTCAATAAAACCAAATAATGAAAAATGAACAATGATATTTTAATCAAAAACACAACCATTGTTAATGAAGGAAAGACATTTATAGCGGATATACTTTTATCAGGCGGACTTATTCAAAAAATCGGAAGTATGGAAGCTAAACCGAATCAAAAAGTAATTGACGGAAGAGAAAAACACTTGTTGCCCGGGATCATAGACGGGCAGGTGCATTTCAGAGACCCAGGGCTGACTCATAAAGGAGATTTTTATACTGAAAGTAAAGCCGCTATTGCAGGTGGAGTAACTTCATTTATTGATATGCCAAATACGGTACCGAATATTTTGACTTCTGAGAGCTTAAAAGAAAAATATGAGATTGCCTCAAAAAAATCTTTAGCAAACTACTCATTTTTTTACGGTGTAAATGGAGACAATATTGATGAAGTCATAGAAATGGATACTAGTAAATTTATTGGTGTTTCAGATGACGGCTTGTACTTTACCAAAAAGGGTAATCTATTGGCTGATAGTCCAGAGAAATTGGAAAAACTATTTGCTAACTGTAAATGCATTATTGCAATCCATTCCGAAAGAGAAGAAAATATAGAGATAAATGAACAGCTATTTAGAGAAAAGTACGGGGAAGATATTCCTGCAAAATTTCATCCATTGATCAGAAATGCTAAATGTTGTTATGAAGCTACTAAACGTGCAATTGATATAGCAAAGAAACACAATGCACGACTTCATATATTGCATTTAACCACTGAAGCAGAAACACATCTTTTTCAAAATGACCTTCCGCTAAAAGAGAAAAAAATAACTACCGAAGTTTCGGTGCATCATTTATGGTTTTCAGACAAAGATTATGACCGATTAGGAATGCTGATAAAGTGGAATCCTGCAATAAAATCTGAACAGGACAAAAAAGGATTGTTAAAAGCATTACTGGATGATAGAATTGATTTGATTACCACAGACCATGCTCCCCATACTTTGGAAGAAAAACAACAAACATACTTTAAATCAATGTCTGGAGCACCTATGGTACAACACTCCCTGAATTGTATGTTGGAATTTCACAAACAAGGTTTGATTTCCTTAGAAAAAATAGTTGAAAAAATGTGCCATAACCCAGCAGTTTTTTACAGAATGAACAAAAGAGGATTTATAAAAGAGGGATATTATGCCGATTTGACTTTGGTGGATTTGAACAGCAAATGGACAGTTACTAAAGAGAACCTACTCTACAAATGTGGTTGGTCACCATTAGAAGGGACTACTTTTCATTCGGAAATAAAACAGACGTTTGTGAATGGAAATTTGGTTTACGATAATGGAAAATTTAACGAAACGAGTAAGGGTATGGAAATAACGATAACAACACAATCAAATTAAAGAAATTATCTTCTTATGTTCAACGGCAGAAAATTAATCATTGCCACTAAGCACAAAAAGGAAATCGTAATTGCACCAATTCTCGAAAAATGTTTGGGTGTAAAGTGTATTGCAAATGAAACATTCGATACGGATACATTGGGCACTTTTACGGGAGAGATTGAGAGGGAACTTGACCCTATAGCAACTGCTAGGCAAAAATGCCTTTTAGCTATGAAACTGAGCAACTGTGATTTGGGAGTTGCAAGTGAAGGTTCTTTCGGTGCTCATCCAACAATATTTTTTGCAAGCGCAGATGACGAGTTTTTAATTTTCATTGACAAAAAAAACAACTTAGAAATAATCGCTAGAGAACTGAGTATGGAAACCAATTTTAATGGTCGTGAAATTGAAAATGAAAAAGATCTTTTAGAATTTGCTGATTTAGTAAAGTTTCCCTCTCACGGACTCATACTTCGAAAGTCAAAAACAGACAATTGCAATATAGTCAAAGGCATTACAAATTTGCAAAAATTAAAAAAAACTTTCCGTTTTCTTTATAAAAAATTCGGTATGGTTTATGTCGAGACGGACATGAGAGCTATGTACAATCCGAGCCGAATGGTAGTTATTGAAAATGTAACCAAAAAATTAGTTACTAAGGTAAATTCATACTGTCCTCAATGTTGTGTTCCGGGTTTTGGAGTAACAGACGTAAAAAAAGGATTAGAATGTGGCTTATGCGGTTCTGCAACCAATTCAACATTAAGCTATATTTATGTTTGCCAACATTGTAAATTTACAAAAGAAGAAATGTACCCTCATAAAAAAACAAGTGAAGACCCTATGTATTGTGATTTTTGCAACCCCTAAATTGAACAATACAACATTAAAAGTAACCTAATAGTATTACAACCAACAATTTGCAAACTAATTACTTATTTATAGCTTCCTTGATAAAACTAGATTTTTGGACCTTTCAAATTTTTCTTTGTTAGTAATTATTTACTATTTTTTTTTTGCTAAAATTTTACATCTTTAAACTACGTTGAACTTTCTCAAAGAGAGTATTTAGATAAGAAATTGGAAAATACTTTCATAGTTTTAACTAAAATCAGTGTCCTTTCTGTTTGTAGTCTAAAGTGTTTTTAATCACTAAAACTTTCTACTATTTTATCATTTAATTTATTTATGACATATTCAAGGTATTATTTTAATTTAATTATAATTTTGAATTTTTAATTGAGGTAGGTAAATAGATATGAAAAACATGAATAAAATAGAATTTATAGAAAATGAAATTTTAGGATTAAGAAATGAATTAAAAAATCATAAACTTTATAAAAATTTACACTCCATTGATGACGTAAAAATTTTTATGGAAAATCATGTATTTGCTGTATGGGATTTTATGTCTTTATTAAAAAATCTACAAATAAATCTCACAAAAGTTGAAACACCTTGGACACCACCTAGAAACCCAAAACTATCCAGATTTATAAATGAAATTGTTTTTGGAGAAGAAAGTGATATAAATGAGTTGGGAGAACCAAAAAGTCATTTTGAGATGTATTTAGATGCGATGCATCAAATAAATGCAAATACAGATAAAATTAATGATTTTATCAAACTAATTTTATCAGGAAATTCAATTGATTATTGCTTTAGTCAAGTTAATGTAGACAAAAGAGTGGCTGATTTTGTTAAATTCACATTTTCAATTATTGAAACAAATAAGACTCATCTCGTAGCTTCTGCATTTACTTTTGGTAGAGAAGATGTTATCCCAGACATGTTTATTGAAATACTTAAAAGTTCAGATTCTGAAAATAAGTTATACAGTAAAGTAAATTATTACCTCAAAAGGCATATAGAACTTGATGGAGATGAGCATGGCCCGCTATCTCTTGAAATGATTTCTGAATTATGTAAAGATGATGAGCAGAAATGGAATGAAACACTGATAGTAGCGAAACAATCATTAGAAAAAAGGATTGAACTTTGGAATGCTATCAACGAATTAATAAATAGTGAAAGGCAAGTATCTATGAAAGCTCATTAGTAAATTTAAATCTTTTAGTTAATCAAACGTCATTGCCACTTTGCCAATTCCCCGAACAAAAAATTTAAATCTTAGTAAAACTTGCCTCTAAATTATCAAAACTTAAAACTAAAAAGTGTATGACATATTAACTTGTCAAACTTTATAAAATAAACACCTTGAGAAAGTGAAACTAGATTATAAAATGCCTCTATTCAAAATAGAAAATAGCTTATGATGCTGTAAACTATTTTTTAACTGCGCTTCTCTAGCATAGGTACAAATGCAAAATCACCTAATTCATGTTTTTCAAATTCTTTATTGGATTTTCGAATAAATAACGTCATGATTTGCTTTTGATCTCCAACAGGAATCAAAAGCATTCCACCTACTTTTAATTGAGCCATTAAAGGTTTAGGCACAAAAGGCGCACCTGCAGTAACAATGATTTTATCGAAAGGAGCCTCCTCTGGCAAACCTTTGTACCCATCACCAAAAATAAATTTCTTAGGATAATAACCTAATTTTGGCAAAAACAGCGAGGTTTTTTTAAATAATTCGTGTTGTCTTTCAATGGTGTACACTTTTGCTTTCATTTCGAGTAATACAACGGTTTGATATCCTGAACCTGTGCCGATTTCTAAAATTTTATCTCCTTTAGAAATTTGCAAAGTTTGTGATTGAAATGCAACAGTATAAGGTTGAGAAATGGTTTGATCAGCAGCAATTGGAAATGCTTTGTCTTGATAGGCATGGTCTTCAAAACTAGAGTCGATAAATAAATGTCTTGGAATGGAACGAATAGCATCCAACACTTTTTCATCCGTGATTCCTTTGTTTTTTAAAACGCTAGCTAATTGATTGCGAAGTCCTTGGTGTTTTGCAGTATCTCTCAATATCATATCCATTTACGAAAGCTAAAAATAACAATATTTTTATTTAAATACTCATAAAATTGTATCTTTGTTTTTTAGGAATCTAGGGACTTGCTAATCGTGGATTTTGAATAAAATCATATAAATATCTAAAAAAGTATGTTGAAAGTTGGAGTTTTAGGTGCTGGTCATCTTGGTAAAATTCATTTGCGCTTATTGCAACAATCTAAAAAATATGAGTTGGTAGGTTTTTACGATCCATCTACTGAAAACACAAAAAAAGTAGAGGCCGAATTTGGGTATAAATCCTTTAATTCGGTGGATGAATTGATTGATGCTGTCGAAGTTGTTGATATTGTTACTCCCACTCTTTCGCATTTTGATTGTGCAAAAAATGCCATTGAAAAAGGACGTCATATTTTTATAGAAAAACCTATTGCAAAAACAGTAATTGAAGCTGAAGCAATTAAAACATTGGCAAGTCAGTATCATGTATTAGGACAAGTTGGACATGTAGAGCGTTTTAACCCTGCATTTTTAGCCGTTAAGGACATGATCAATAACCCTATGTTTATTGAAACACATCGTTTGGCTGAGTTCAATCCAAGAGGTACAGATGTGCCAGTAGTATTGGATTTGATGATTCATGATATTGATATTATTTTATCGGTGGTAAAATCGAAAGTAAAAGATATTCATGCGAGTGGCATTTCTGTAATTTCTGAAACTCCAGACATTGCCAATGCTCGAATTGAATTCGAAAATGGCTGTGTGGCAAACTTAACATCGAGTAGAATTTCTATGAAAAACATGCGTAAAACTCGTTTTTTCCAGAAAGATGCTTATATCTCAGTTGATTTTTTAGAGAAAAAAACGGAAGTAGTACGCATGAAAGATGCCCCAGAAAACCCTGATGATTATGCTATGATTTTGCAAAATGATGAAGGTGTACAAAAACAAATTTATTTTGAAAATCCTGAAATAGTACAAAATAATGCTATTTTAGACGAATTGGAAACCTTTGCTGATGCCATCAATAACAACACCTCTCCTGTTGTTACATTGAGTAATGGAACTGAAGCATTGAGAATTGCACAGTGGGTGATTGATAGTTTTTAGTGTAAAGTCTTTTATCTAAACTCTTGGTTCTTAGTTCTAAAATTTTATAGATTTACAAATTTGCGTTAGGGATTGAAACGGCATCCTTTTTTTGAGGAACCAAAAAAAGATACAGTTGAAAGCCCGAAAAACGCCCAAATAAATAAGCAAATTATACATTTTATATTATGAAAAATATAGCGGTTATTGGTGCAGGAACTATGGGAAATGGGATTGCGCATACTTTTGCACAATGTGACTATAATGTTCAATTGATTGATCTTTCGGAAGCATCATTGCAACGTGGATTAAACACTATTGATAGCAATTTAAACAGAATGGTTGCTAAAGGAAATATTACCCCAGCTGAAAAAGAGAAAACGTTGGCGAATATTACCACATTTACCTCCATTAAAGAGGGTGTAAAATATGCTAGTTTAGTCGTTGAAGCTGCTACAGAAAATGTGGCTTTGAAAACACAAATTTTTAAAGAGTTGGATGAAGTTTGTGCGGATGATACCATTTTAGCTACCAACACCTCTTCTATTTCCATTACTCAAATTGGGGCTGCTACCAAAAGAGCTGATAAAGTGATTGGAATGCATTTTATGAATCCCGTGCCTATCATGCAATTGGTAGAAATTATAAGAGGGTATAATACCAGTGATGAGGTTACAAATTTTATTGTTGATTTATCAAAAAAAATAGGAAAAATTCCGGTTGAAGTAAATGATTATCCTGGGTTTGTTGCCAATCGTATTTTAATGCCTATGATCAACGAATCTATTGAAACTTTATATACTAGAGTTGCTGGAGTTGATGAAATTGACACTGTAATGAAACTAGGAATGGCTCATCCTATGGGACCTCTACAATTGGCTGATTTTATTGGTTTAGATGTTTGCCTATCCATTTTAAATGTAATGTATGAGGGCTTTAAAAATCCTAAATACGCGCCATGTCCATTGTTAGTAAACATGGTAAGAGCAGGTAAATTAGGCGTAAAATCGGGTGAAGGTTTCTATGACTATTCAATTAGTAAAAAAGCTGAAAAAGTAGCTAAAATGTTTTCTTAAGACGCGTTAATGAAAAATCAAATTGTTGTTTTCATTGTTCTTTTAATCGGCTTTAAAGGATTTAGCCAAGATAGAAAGAAGTCGTTTTTAATACCTTACAAAATTGGAATTTTATATAATAATGGATCAAATGAAAACTTCATTTTTGATGATCCTGATTATACATATAGCACACAAACCTATAAAGCACAGCTATTTTATCAACTAGGCGCTTGGAAAAAAGTTGATTTTGAATTGGTTGTACAGCCTCAAATTCATTTTTTACGTCATCAACTTCTCAATGAATGGTTTGTAACACCTGATCAAGAAAATTTTCAGGATAAAATCGCCGAATTTACCAAACATAAATCCATGCGCTTATATGGTATTGAATTTGGATTTAGTAGTGTTAAAAAAATCATTCAAAAACTTTATTTTCAGGGAAGTTTGAGTTTAGGATTTTCAGTAATTAATACACGAACTGAACGATTGGCAAAGGGATTTACCTTCATAGAAAATTTATCTTTAGGATTTTTATATAAAACGACTCCAAAACATCATTTTTACATAGGGACTAGTTTTGGGCATGTATCCAATCTTGATTTTCAAAAACCCAATGATGGATACAATACCTTAGGTTTTGATGTTGGATATGCTTTTGTTTTGAAGTGATTCTTGAAATTATTTTCCAAACCAAGTGTTTGACATCCAAAATGTTTTTTCTTTCTCAGCTATAAAATCACTCAACATAGAGTTAGTGATTACGTCATTTGATTCATCTGAAAGATGTAAAATTAAATTTTGATAAAAAACTGACAACCAATTCTATGGCTTCCGCATCGTTTAAAATAACTTTCCCATCAGGAACTAATGATGTGTTCAAATAATCGTTAAAAGTGTTTAATAGCTTTGCTTTCAATCTTAAGATTTGTTCAGCAATTAAATCGATTTTTACTTGAGTATCTGTAAAAAATTCTCCAAAATTTAAATGCATTTCTAATAAATTTTCACCTTGGTATTCTAATGTAAACCTATCAAATTTTGGTAATAAATTTGAAAATCAGCTAATAATACATTCAATTTTTCGGCAACATTTTTACTTTCAATCTTGTCTAATCCAATAGTTAATTTACTTATAATCTTCAGATTTTGTGTTTTTCAGATTTAAAAAAAATTATCCCAATAAACTATAATTAATATTGATAGTTTTAATATCTTTATCAGATATTACTATTCACATGACAATCACTCAATTAAAATACGTTTTATCGGTAGCAGAATACCAAAATTTTACTGTAGCAGCCGAACACAGTTTTGTAACTCAACCAACATTGAGCATGCAAATTCAAAAATTAGAAGAAGAATTGGAAGTAAAGATCTTCAATCGTTCTAAAAAACCAATAGAGTTGACAGAAGTTGGTAAAAAAATTGTTGAACAAGCGAAAGTGATAGTTGACGAAAGTAACAGAATTACAGACATTGTACATCAACAAAAAGGCTACGTAGGTGGCGAATTTAAACTAGGAATGATTCCAACCATCATGCCTACTTTATTACCTATGTTTTTAAACAATTTTACAAAGAAATATACCAAAGTAAAGTTGATTATTGAAGAATTGAACACGGAAGATATCATCAAAAAATTAACCGACGGTCATTTGGATGCTGCCATTGTTGCAACGCCTTTAGAAAACGAAGCCATTAAAGAACGCCCCCTATATTATGAACCTTTTGTTGGTTTGATTCCTGAAAACCACCGCCTTTATCAATCAAAACATATTGCTGTAGAAGATTTAGAAATGGAAGATATTTTACTACTTGAAGATGGACATTGTTTTAAAGATAGTATTATTAACTTATGTAGAAACTATAAAGTTGACAGTAAAAAAGGATTCCAGTTGGCAAGTGGAAGTTTTGATACCTTGATTAAACTCTCAAAAGAAGGTTTAGGAATGACTTTATTACCTTATTTACACACGTTGGATTTGTCAGAAAAAGATAAAAAACACCTCAGAGAATTTCAAAGTCCACCACCTGCGAGAGAAGTAAGCCTGATTTACCATAAATCTCAATTGAAAATGCAATTAATTGAAGCTTTAAAAAAAACCATTGATGGAGTTGTAAGAGGTGCTATTTCATTTTCGGATGTAAAAATTATAAGTCCTATTCAGAAAAAATAGTTAGACTTTAGACAGTAGCATAGGGTCTTTACAAAAACGACAAAACTAAATACTACAAACTAAAAATTATTAAACATACATTTTATCACGTAATTCTTTAATTTTTGGATCAGAAATATAATCGTCAAAAGTGGTATATCTGTCAATGATGCCGTTGGGAGTCAATTCGATGATTCTATTGGCAACAGTTTGTGCAAACTCGTGGTCATGAGTTGTGAATAAAACGGTGCCTTTAAAATTGATCAATGAATTGTTCAACGCTTGAATAGATTCTAAATCTAAGTGGTTGGTAGGATCATCTAACAGCAAAATATTGGCTCTTTTCATCATCATTCTAGACAACATACAACGCACTTTTTCACCTCCAGAAAGTACATTGCTTTTTTTCAAAGCTTCTTCTCCAGAGAAAATCATTTTTCCTAAAAAACCTCTTAAAAAAACCTCTTCACGCTCTTCTTCAGTCTGAGCATATTGACGTAACCAATCTACCAAATTTAAGTTACCATCTTGAAAAAATGAAGAATTGTCTAGAGGCAAATAAGATTGAGTGGTTGTAACACCCCATGAATATTTTCCTGCATCCGCTTTATCACTGTCTGTAATAATCTCGTAAAATGCTGTAACAGCTCTCGAGTTCTTTGAGATAATAGCCACCTTGTCTACTTTATTTAGGTTGATGTGAACGTTATCAAATAATTTTTCACCTTCAAAAATTTTGCTCAAACCTTCTACATTAAAAATTTGATCTCCAGCTTCTCTGTCTTGATCAAAAATAATGGCAGGATAACGTCTGCTTGATGGTTTGATATCCTCAACATTTAGTTTTTCAATCATTTTTTTACGAGATGTGGCTTGTTTTGATTTGGCAACATTGGCAGAAAAACGACGGATAAATTCTTCTAATTCTTTCTTTTTATCTTCCGCTTTTTTGTTTTGTTGTGCACGTTGTTTCGCGGCTAATTGACTAGATTCATACCAAAATGTATAATTCCCTGAATAATGGTTGATTTTTCCAAAATCAATATCTGAAATATGTGTACAAACAGCGTCTAAAAAGTGTCTGTCATGAGAAACAACAATCACACAATTATCATAATTTGCCAAGAAATTTTCTAACCAAGCAATAGTTTCAAAATCCAAATCGTTGGTTGGCTCATCCATAATCAACACATCAGGATTACCAAAAAGCGCTTGCGCAATCAATACTCTTACTTTTTGTTTTCCATCTAAATCTTTCATCATTGTAAAATGATAATCCTCAGAAACCCCTAAATTAGACAACATAGCAGCAGCATCAGAATCTGCATTCCAACCATTCATTTCCTCAAAAACAATTTGAAGTTCACCAATTTTCTCAGCATTTTCATCAGAATAATCTGCATATAAATCATCGATTTGTTTTTTTATTTTAAACAAATCTTTATTTCCCATGATGACAGTTTCTAAGACTGCAAATTCATCAAACTCATTGTGATTTTGAGTTAGCACAGACATTCTTTTTCCAGGCTCTAAATGAACTTGTCCTGAAGTTGGGTCTTGTTTTCCAGAAATTATTTTTAAAAATGTTGATTTTCCTGCACCGTTTGCACCTATAATTCCATAGCAATTTCCTTGCTGAAATTTGGTGTTCACTTCATCAAATAAAATTCTTTTTCCAAACTGGACAGATAAATTAGAAACTGATAACATATTGTAAAATTTTGTGCAAAAGTACGAATTTGATTTACTTTTGTGGCCTGATTTTAAATGCTTTTTAAGGATTTTTTTTTGGAACTATTGTTGATTTTTTAACAACGCTTTAACAATCATAGCTGTTTTGAATACCTAAATTTGTAGTGCTAATAGCAAAATAAATAAATGCTTACATACGTAAAATATCTTGCATTCATAACGATTTCAATTTCTCTAATCAACTGTAAATCAGAAATAAAAGAGACACGTTCTTATTTTGGTGGAAAAATAATCCATCCAAAATCTGATCATGTTATCTTATATTCTATGGATCAAGCAATAGACACTTTTTATCTTGATGAAAACAATAATTTTTTTGGAGAATTAAAAATTGCTTCAGAAGGACTGTTTTATTTTACGCATGGATATGAAAATCAATACTTATATCTTCAACCAAATGACAGTTTACTTTTGCGTTTAAATACATGGGATTTTGACGAATCATTGGTTTTTTCTGGTAAAGGTGCTGATAGAAATAATGTGTTGATTGATTGCTTTTTGGAAGACGAAAAAGATGCAATCGACACTTATGAATTCAACAAACTCCCTCCAAAAAAGTTCAAAGAAAAATATGATTCTTTACTAAAAGATAAATTATTCTTTTATGAAGAGTATATTAAAAGTCACCCTGAAGAATCCAAAGAATATCAAAAAGTTTTAAAAGTTGCTTTGACATATCCACTATATGCAAGATTGGAAAAATACCCGATATTGTATGCTAAATACTCTGATTCTGATAACATTCCTAAACTTGAGGAGTCTTTTTATGATTATAGAAATTATGTAAAAATAGATGATAACTCTCTAATTTACTATCCTCCGTATTCCAAATTTGTCAGAAATCAACTGTACAATAAGACATATTCTTTAGGACACTCACCTCTTAAAAAAATTTATCCTCCAAAGTTTACAACTGATTTATTAACTATAATCAGTAAAAAAGTTTCTAACGAGGACGTGAAAAATACATTTTTAAAACAAACAATAATCAGTCATTTCTTTAACAAATCGAGTTGTAGTTTAAATACTGAACCTTTTGATACATTTTTGAATTTAAGTACGGACAAGGAAGATAAATTACTTATAAACAACATCATTAATGACACAAAATCTATCCATCTAAATTCAAAATTAATGGATTTTAGTGTGAATGATTATTTACATACTCCTAGATCAATTCACGATTTAGTTGGAGGTAAAAATGCTTTTCTTTTCTTTTGGAGTCCTGAATATGTATCTGAATCTTATTTGGTCTCTCGCATCAACTTTTTATCAAATACTTATCAAAATATTATTTTTATTCCCATTAAAATTGATGGTATCAAAACAGAACGCATTGAAAAATTGGATATCAAATCGCAATTTTACTTAGCAGATGATAGTGCTGCAAACGATTTTTTAACTTCAAAAATGCCTCGATCAATTCTTGTAAACAAGAACGGAAGGGTAATCAATGGCTATGCTTCTATCTCATCACCAAACCTAGTTGAATATCTAGAAAATCTAAATAAAATAAAATAGCCTTTAAAAAGTTGCGATTTGTTTTATTTACATTAACTTTGCACGATTTTTAAAACGAGATTATTTCTTTTAAAATCAAGTCGAATTATAACAATAGGTTTGCAGGTGGGCGTCTGTGAATCAAAAAAAACACAGTATGTCAACATTTTTAGAGTTAGGTTTGAAAGAACCTATAACAAGAGCATTATTAGATTTAGGATATGAAAATCCTACGATAATTCAAGAAAAAGCAATTCCTCAAATCATTTCTTCAAAAAGCGATTTAAAAGCTTTTGCACAGACAGGAACAGGTAAAACTGCCGCTTTTAGTTTGCCAATTTTACAATTGGTAGATGAAAATAATTCAAATACACAAGCCATTATATTATCACCAACAAGAGAATTAGCTGTTCAAATTGGTAAAAACATTCAAGATTTTTCTAAATATATAAAAAACTTAAAGGTAGTTACTGTCTATGGTGGTGCAAGCATGGAAGAGCAAATTCGTTCACTAAATAAAGGTGCACAAATCATTGTTGGAACACCGGGAAGAACGTTAGATTTAATCAACAGGAGAGCTTTAAAGCTTGGCAATATTGAATGGTTGGTGTTGGATGAAGCTGACGAAATGTTGAATATGGGTTTCAAAGAAGACTTAGACAGCATCTTACAAGTTACTCCAAAAACCAAACAAACATTGTTATTTTCAGCAACTTTCCCTGCTGAAGTTGAAGCAATTTCAAGAAACTACATGACCAAACCAGTGGAAATAACCTCTGGCCAAAAAAATCAAAGTTCAGACAACGTAAGTCACGAATATTATTTAGTAAATGAAAGTACACGCTACCTCGCTTTGAAAAGAATTGCAGATTTAAATCCTGATATTTATGGAATTATTTTCTGTAGAACTAGAAGAGAAACGCAAGAGGTTGCTGATAAATTGATCAAAGACGGTTACAATGCTGATGCTTTACACGGTGATTTATCACAAGCACAAAGAGATTCAGTAATGGATAAATTCCACAATAAAAGTGTTCAATTATTGGTTGCTACTGATGTTGCTGCACGTGGAATTGACGTAAATAACTTAACACACATTATCAATCACAAATTACCTGATCAAATCGAAAACTACAACCACAGAAGTGGACGTACAGGAAGAGCTGGAAAAAAGGGAATTTCGTTGGTTTTAGTGAATAATAAAGAAAAAAGCAAATTAAGACCGATTGAAAAAATTATCAATAAGAAATTTATTGAAACGAGAGTTCCTTCAGGAAAAGAAATTTGCGAGAGCCAATTAATGCATTTGATTGATCGAGTAAAAAATACGGTCGTAAATGAAGGTGAAATTCAAGAATTTTTACCAAGTATTTATAAAAAATTAGAAGATTTTTCAAGAGAAGAATTGATTCAGAAATTTGTTTCACTTGAATTCATTCTTGTGGGAATACTCAAAACGAAAGATCAGGTCAGTCAAATGCTTAAAGATGCAGGTTTAACTGAGAAAGATGTTTTATCAGCTATAGCCGAACTAAGGAATGGAAATAAAGCTACTTCGCCCTCAGCAGAGGAAACCTATAACTCCTT
>ENA-OREM01001145-OREM01001145.1-marine-metagenome-genome-assembly--contig:-NODE-1145-length-14096-cov-3.051002_pt1 | contig 14096 bp, 12 predicted proteins | sample MGYA00248623_ERZ508561 | MGnify/ENA primary metagenome ERZ508561 (study PRJEB26227, sample SAMN06264494) | marine metagenome | isolation source: Columbia River Estuary | place: USA:Columbia River...
TATAGAGTGTTAAGTAATTATTAGGCTGTAATTACTGGCGAAAAAACTACAGCCTGTTTTGGTTGTTAATTGGATCGCATGGGACTTCTATAGTTAGGAGGAGCCCTCGTGTATGTAGAATCCCCTATAAAAGTGGACAACTTTTTTCCCATTTTTTTAAAAAAAATTCCTAGAAAGTGTAATAAAATTCAAGAGCATTTTTTAAATGTAGGAAAACTTCAAATTAGTTTTTTAACAACTGCAATACGTGCTGCTGCCGTTTCTTGAATGAGGGGCTGCCCGTGAGAGAGTACGTGCGTACGTCAAGTGGCTGTTACTAGTAGCAGTAGTAGTAATACAGTTAAGTATAAGTACTAGTAATAGTATGTTTAGGTACTATGTATCCTACAACACCTACGTAGGTAGGTACTTACGTATGTACGTAAGTACAGCTATGTATGTAGGTATGTACGTACGTACAGCTACGTAGGTAGGTACGTATGTATTACAGTGTGTTATTTGAGTTGATATGTGTTTTTTTTTATGTTGTAAAAATGTGACTATAGAGTTTTTTTACAGTGTTATAAATATATTGTATGTGTTTAATTTTGATTTTTAATAATTTATCATGTTTGATTTTCGCCATATGTCATCTGTTATAATCTTGTCTATTTGTGATTGGGGTATTTTTGTTTTTTCTACCCACTTTATTAAGTTCTGTTTTTTGTTGGTTGATATTTTAATTTTATATGCGTGTTGTTGTAGGTATTTTATCCATTTTCTCCTTTTTTTTATTTTTTCTGTTTCAGTTCCATTTTTAGTCTGTGTTATATTACTTATTCTTGCTTTGTTCATGTTGTTACTACAGAAGAACAGTGCTGATTTAAATCTGTTTTGTGGTGTTCCAATTGTTGTTGCTCTAGATGTGAACATATATAGTAGTCCTGGGCATAAAAGCTCCATAGATTTTTTTCCTGGATTAACAACAATACAGGGAATTGGATGGTTTGGGCCGACATTTTGTCCTTGAAACGTATGTCCTGTTCTAGCATATGCAATGCTAAGTGGAATATATTTATATGTACAACAATGTTTCTTGCATGTGATTTCTATAGGTGGAATGGGGACCCATGTTGGTTTGTTTTTTATCCATGAAGGGCCACAGTAAGTTGGAAAATCCACTATAATATACAGTGGAAAATTGTATTCTAATGGACTTTCGTTGTCTTTATATACTATTTCTTTGATTGTTCCTTGTGTTCCATTGAATAGACCCCAGTTTGGTTCGAAATTTTTTCCAGTTAACTGTACTCTTGCTTCGCGACAGCAGTTTAGTACTGAGTCAATGTCACATTCTTTCTTCATGCATTTTGTTTTTCCATTGTAAGTTATATTTTTGGACGTTGTTTGGTTTTGAATTCTGGCAACTGGATTTGTTGATGAATGTATTTCTTTTATTTTGTTCCAGTTGTGTTCAATTACATCTTGTTTATTAGCATAAAGAAATGTAGCTCTATTTCTAATGTATTCTATTTGTCTCGGTGTAAGATTTCCACTGTTAAGATGAAGTGAAAGTAATACATCTTTATCAGATTCAGTAGGATAGCCTAATCTTGTGTTATCTAAAAGACTTCTGAATTCTGTTTCATCTTCATTTTGTCGCATTATTTCAGTCAATTCCATTGTAGTTTCACCTAAACTTATGAACTGTTGACATCCATTCTGTACAGTTTTGTTTTTATTCTTCTGCACAAAAGAATCAAAAGCACCTGGAAAAACGGGGGGAGGTAGTTGGTAATCATCGCCAAAAATGGCCACCACTGGTATTCCTCCCCAGTCTTCAGTATCATGTCCACCGTTATGTACAGTTTCTTTTATGTTTAATTCTGTTTGACCGAGAAGCATTAATCCTATCATACTTCTTTCATCAAAGAATAAGGCTATAGTTCGTAGGAGTTTCTTCATCAATTCTTTTTTGGTATTATCAGATAATGTATTATAGCCTGGGACATCTCTTACATTTATTTTGAACTCTCTATGTATAGTTGAACCTCCTACATTGTATGCTGCAGCTCCAGTTGGGGCTGTAACAAATACACTATCATTGTCATCAAATATTTTCCTGATACAAGTTACCAATGTATTTATAAGTACACTTTTTCCTGTACCACCGCAACCCATTATTGTCATTCTTAGTGGTTTGAATTTCTTTTTTTGTGCCATAGTTGCCGTTGTTAGTCGTAGCCATTCTTTTATTTTCTTTAAAATTACATATGCGATTTTGAACTGACCATCGTTAAGATCTTGTAGTTTATATTCTTCTCCATTTTTCTTTTTAGGTATTAGTAGGCAATTATTTTTAGTATTTGTATATTCATCGATCTTTTCGAATAACCAGTTTTCTCCATTTTTTGGTGTCTATCGTTAAGAAGTAAAATTATGTTAAAATAATCCAATTCAGTTTTTTTACATTCGTATAAGTATAATATCTGAGTAGTGTTTCAAATACATATTGAATAAAAAAATCATTATTTGCTTACCTTGTATATTCTTTTATCCCATTTATACTGCTTTCCAATGTCTAATCCTTGTTGTTCTAATTTTTCAAATATGTTTATTGTCTCTCTTAAGTTGGTTGATGTTTTTAATAAATCTTGAGTGTCAAGGTTTATGTAATTGTTAATTGGCTGTGATTCTATTGTTTCTTCTGATACTGGTTCTTTTATACCTTTTTGATAGTTTTGGACTCGGTTTTGTGCTCTTTCAATAGCTATAGATACTGATGTTGGGCAATATTGAGATTCTTTGAAATCATTGAATAATTTTATGTAGTTTGCTTCTGTTAATGTCGGTAAAGGATTGTTTTTATGCCATGGTATATGTTTGATCATTTCTGTTCTTGCAAAATTTATAGATATTGGGTAAGATGGTTGCCCTCCTCCCCCAACATAATGTGGTATGAATTCCTTTTTAGGTTCTTTTGATGAATTGTTCTTAATGATATGAAAATACTGATGTAATGATTTATCTAGATGGTCTGTTCTATTTGTATATTTTGATATGTATGTGGTTGAATAAGATGCATTATTTTCTAGTATTCTTACTGCTTTAGATAGGCTGATTATGTCAATGTGTTCAGAACATATTACTAGAGGTAGTTTTCCTATTTGACAGACTGTTTCTTGTTTGGTGATAGTTCTATTGGCAATTGATTTATTTAGGCATTTTTGAACTGTTTTTATAACATCTTTTTCATCACCTGTTTCTGATTCACAACTATATAAAACAACAACAAATAATATGTTAAATTACGTTTTAATGTAATATTATAAAGATAATGTTAACTTACCTTAATGCAAAGTCTTTAACTTGTTTCTTCTCAATGTTTAATGTAGCATTACCTTTGCATGCATATCCTATAACATAATCAGTTACTGTTGCTATTTCTTTTGCATTTGGATATGTTGGATTACTTTCATAAAGCAATATACTGATGTCACAGTTTGCACGCCAAGCTTGTAAACAGTACAATGAGGTTTGTAGTAGTTTATTATGGTTTCGTCTTAAGGATATTTTATTAAATCCTCGTGTATCTTTTTCTATTTCGTCTTTGTTTTTTATTTTCCATCCTGGTGTTCTAGATGTACCTGGAGCTATTTCTTTACCACACCCCATGCGGCAGGAGCGTAGCTTATTTATAATAGTTTTATGATCACATAAAAAATATGTAAAAGTAATTCAAGTTAGTTTTTTTACATTCATATCAATATAATAACTAAATAAGTTTGGGGATCATATTACCTTATTTTTTGTACTGTTGTCAGTAGAAGATTTTAGACAGTAATCACTGCAATTATGTATTTGACAGAACATACATAAATCTTGCTGATCTGTTTCTATATTTGATGTTTGTGAAAATCTTGTTTTACATGGACTAGAAAATTTATCTGGTGTTGTACAGTTTTTTGGAATTTCGGCTGTACAATTAAATTTTGATCTAACCCAGTTTGCTATGAAGGCTGTTTTTTGTTTTTTGTTGTTTCTCAATTTCCATAATTTTTCATTTATCATAGTTGCATCATTGGTTATGCCAATTAAATGTAGATGGATCTGTCCCCTTGATTTTGCAAATTCGAATCGTCCCCAATAATGTTTTATTCCAAATACCTCTAATCCGATTGTTTTTAAAAATTCGTCTACGCGTATTTGGAAAAATTCCTGCACAATAATAGTGTAGTCATTTAGTGCTTGATGTAGCTTGTGTAGGTTGACATCTAAATCAACTTTTGTTCCCTCTGTAATATAAATATAATGTTCTAGTAGTCTTTTGAGATCAGGCCAAAAATACTCGGCACAAGATAAAGTCATAAAAATGTTTGGTGGTCCTCTCCCTTTTTCAATATGATGATTAATCCATGAATATAATTCGGCTTTTTTTGATCTCCAATATGCGTTTGATCCTGGAACAACTTTTCCAAAATACATCAACTTGTCAATAAAAGATTGATCACCACTAAGTAATTTTGTTTGAAGTGTTTCCAAATTTGGTGGGGAATCCCCAACAAAATCACTTACAAACCATCGACTTTGAGATTTGTTTCTGTGTCTTTGTATATAATTTAGTACAAAGAAACACCATAAGTTGTCTTTAGCAAATCGACCATCTTCATAAAATAATAAATTTTGGGCCCAATCAGCAATGTCAATGTCACATTCTCTACTCTCCTTTATATCACCGATACCTCCAGGAAATAACCAAGGAAAAGCCAAACAAAAAATCTTGGTATCAGAAAATTCTGATATTGGTTTTATATCTCTTGGGGGCCAATGTAGTTTTTGAATGTTTCTATCTTGTATTTTTTTGTTTATTAATCTTGTTAATTCTCTATCGCCGTCGAATATAATTTGTGTTTTGTCTTCAGAAATACAGCCAAAATATTCATTTTCTGGATGTAATAATTCGTCTTGTGGTTGTAATACTTGACGATAACTTGGTCCCTCATCTTTGTCTTCATCTATGTCATTACTGTTTTCAATTCTTATAACGTGATTTATTGTATCAGATTGAGATTTCGTCATCCAATTTAAATTTGATTCATTGACTATAATGTCTTTGTACAATGGATTGTATTGTTTTAGCCATTTTAAAGCATTCAAGATTCTGGAACGATTGACGGTAAAAACATTTTGTATATTTTCTCCATCTGCTGTAACACCTGTTCTTACTACTTTTATCATAGTAATATCTGTGGGTAATCTTGGTAATTCAGTACATATTCCTGATATATCTTGAAAAAAACTTACAACATGTCCTCTTATTCCAAGTATCCCATTTTTAATGTGAATGACAGGAACTAAAGGTGAAACACGTTGAATTAATAATTTTTCTGCCAGTGTTAGATGTTGTAGTTCTGATGGAAGCGTATATTTTATAATGTTATTCTTTGTTTTCCATGTGGGTAATAATTTATTTTCATATGAGTAGAACATTTCATTTTTTTTATTTTGACACCTATAGCATATTCCATTTGAAGTTTTCATATTCAATCGTCTTTGGTGGCAGATACAACAATGTTTAAAATATAATTTGTACATATTTGATTCAAAGTTTAATGTTTGTTGTATAAATTTCTTCGTTCTTTCATCTGCTGTATTGCTGTGAAGCATTGCAGTATAATTTTTGTTTATTTGTGGAATTTGAACTTTTGAAGATAGATTTGAAGATTGCAATTTGTCCAAAATTATGCTAAGTTGTTTGATATATTGACGGTACTTGAAACGTTTTACTTTTACTCGAAGATTAATATCATAACATTTACATGTCGTTTCGATTTCATTTCGTAATCGTTGAAATTGTTTTCTTGAAGTACATTTGCATAATTTTTGACGAAAATATTCTCCATTCTATTGAAAAGACAAAAATAAACAAAATGTGAAAAAAAGGTAATGAAGTTTTTTTACAAATAACATAATTATATATATTCGTACCTTTCTTGTAAGCTGGAGTAGTTGTTGTGATGAGTTCAGTGAATCCAATGACATCATTATTTTGGTTTTTTTTGACTCAGATATCATGTCTAGTATATCATCTTCACTGAGTATTCTCTTTTTAACATTAGTTGCTCTATCAGATAAATCTACTTGGTAATTTTGTAGTAACTTCTTAGCAACTTTTCTTTCATATCTTCTTTTTTCAATTAATTGACCTATGTATGAATAAATATAAAAACAGCAATAAGTAATCATGATAAAATGATATATATAATAACTATATTAAATTAATTATATAGTCTTACTTGTCCCAAGTTTGCATTCTGTTTTCACCCAACCATACTTCTGATATTTTGCTTCAGCATGTTTATTTCCAAACATCCTTGTTAGAATAATATTAAAATCATGATCCATAAACTTTGCATCTAACGCGTTGATATATTCAATTTTGTTGTTGTTCGGAGCTTTAAGTTGAGTCCAGATAGATGAATTCATATTTTTCAACATTTCACCAGGTTTACCGCCTTGGTTATTTCTTCTGTTTTGGTATACTACCATCATGGAAAAAAATTCATCACTTCCTAATAATTTGATCATTGTATCTTTAAACTTTTCAATGATATGTTTGAATGAACCCATTTCTTTTGGAATCAAGTAATAATTCACATATTGCTTGTAATTATATCCATTGCTTGTGTTAGAACGACATATATTGGCACCGTTAGGTTCTAAACGAACTTCTGCTAATTCCCCATTAGCAATCACATTTTCAAATCCGTTGAATAGCGGTTTAGCATCTTTGTCATCCGTAGATAGACATTTCAATACGTCATGAATAAATGTTGCTTTTAACCAAATGTTTAATTGTTTCATAGGATCCTTATCATCATTTGAAAATTCCATTTCCACTAGATAATATTTTGCAGCCGATATTTCTTTCATAGTGTAAAATTTCAATGTATACCAAGATCCTTGAGTACCTCCAAAGTTATTCTTCTTTGAAACTATATCTGAGTATTTTTTCATAAGTTTCATCTTGACATCATCATATACTACAGTCTTTGTTGGCTCAATATCAACGGCATTTTCTTCATTATCAGAACTTGAATTTTTACTTTCATTTTCGCTTTCGGAAGATTCTTTTTCTTCTTTAACAATCACATTTTTTGTAGATAAATCTTTCATAATTATCGTGTCGTCTTCGAAAAATCTAGCCTGTTAAATATAATAGAAAAATTTAAAAAAGCAACAAGATAGTTAAAAATATATAAAATCAAATATTTTGACATAAAGAAAAATGTAATATGTTGTAAAAAAACGGTACATCAGTAAGAATACAATAATTATTTTTCTTTTTGTGTTGTACTTACAAACGACATTTTGAAAAAACAAAATATTGTATAAAAACTGTAGATGAGTAAAAATACAAAACCACTTATTTTTTGACTCATAATAATTCATTGATACATGTGCATAACAGGTAATAATACAGAAAAAGGACGTCAAGGACAAAAAACTGGACATACGCAAAGGCATGCACAACAATAGTGATATAATTGTATAAAAACTGCAAACGAGTAAAAATGCAAAAAGTATTGGAATACATGGAAAAACGTGCATAACAAATAATAATATAGAGAGAAGTCAATAACAAAAACTTGGACATACGCAAAGGTGTCGCAATAATACTGATATTTTTATGCACTTGACAAACGTTTAATAAAACATAACTACATATACATACACACAACGTATAACACGTATATCAACGTACGTACAACACGTATATCTACGTACATGTAACACGTAAGTAAAGGTACGTAATCTCTGTATAAAACATACGTACACATACTATAATAGGTAATGAGCTTACCTTTTTTGATATGTCCCTGCTAGTTGGTGTTATCTTTGCAGGACGACCACGTTTAGTGCCATTGTTGGAAGCACCATTGTTGCTGATTTTTTGTTGTTTTTGTTGAAGTTTTGGCATTTTAAAATTTTTGGTTTGAACGAGTAACGTTTTGCTCAATCGTGATTTTATGAGCTGAATGAAAAACTCAATCGCGATATTTGGATAATGCATATTCTTTCGTATTTTTACACAAAGTTCTCGTTCTATTAAATAGTAGATAGTACGTACATCCTCTCATTCTCTCTAAGAAAGCAGATAGAGGCAGGCAGGGGCTGTAATCGTACTATTCGTGCGTATACGTACAGCGCGTAAGAATCAAGAGAGAAAAAGAAAAAGAGAGATAGTACGATTGTAGCGATTAAACGGAACTTTCGTATTTTTACACAAACTTCTCGTTCTATACTTGTATCTCCTCTATGTAAAAAGACTGTATTCACTCTCGTTCTCTCCAGTAATAGCAGAGGGAGGCAGGTAGAGGGCTGCAAGCGTACTGGCTCCATATTTCTTTTTTTTTTTTTTCTCAATCGTGCGTATACGTACAACATGACAAAGAACATTTGATGACACGCGTCACATGGTGTACGTAGTGACACATAATAAGAGACTGTTCTCTTTCAAGTATGTACGTATATCAGTATACTAACTCTACGTATCACATTGTGGGTTAGATACAGGTGCTTCAGTTAAGCGAGATGTCAACGTAAAAAAACGGTTGACGTGACAACAAAGAGAACACGCATCACCTCTGTTTTCAGTCAGTCAGGTACTTTGATTAGGCAAAGTATCAACGTACAAATAACATTTGACGACACGTGTCACGTGGTGTACATAGTGACAAATAATAAGAGACTGTTCTCTTTCAAGTACGTACGTATATCAGTATTACATTATCATCCCACCTCATACGCATGTGCGTTCGCTCATACGCATGTACATGACAGAAAGACAACATTCTCTCATAAAACGTACGTTCATACTAGGTATCGATACGCATGTACATGACAGAAAGAGAACATTCTCTCATGAAATGTACGTTCATACCACGTAGATCTTACACCGTCTAGTACAAATGCAGTTTGGCAATTTTTGCGCAATTCCTCATAATTTTCAAAACAGGGGAAACTATACTCCTTTAATCCTTTGCATTATTTCTTTCATATCACTTAGAAATCTTCATTAAAAATTTTCAACAATGGTGTTCGAAACTCGTCATACGCACTACAGGGATCTAGTACTAACAGAAGAGCGGAGTGAATTAAATGAGGTAAGTTCATAACCTATTCTTTTACTTATAGTATATACACGTATAATGCGTATGTGGTTATATTGATATATAGTGGTACCTCCATGTACGTAGATACGTAGTATATACGTATGTAGTTATGTAGAACTACGATGGTACCTCCACGTACGTAGAACTACGCGTGATACGAAGTGTACATGTATGTGACTATGTCTTGTCAATTGTTTGACAGGTGGATGTGTATTTTTACCGAACAATATTTTTTTTCCATTTTGGTTAGAAGTGTTAAGTTGCTTTCTGTTTACTATTTTATTATTATCACAAACTGTATGAAAATTTTTGCTTTGTTGCAATTTTCATAATCTGAACTTTTTTTTAGACTTGTTATATTGATGTTTTTTTACTGACCATCAGTTCTTTTTCAATTTACTTTTTTTCTTAATGATAACAAGTCTAATTTTGACTCTGCAACATCGAAACCCAGCGACAAAAATGCAAAATTAAGAGAAGGTAGTAAAATTACAATCGAGTACAATCCCAAGTGTTCAAGTTCTAATGATCCAGAAGAAAAAAATACATCTGAAGACAACCCCAATTCCAAGTTGACAAGTACTGGTTCTAGGTCTGACTATTCAAGCTGTGATGCAAAAAAAAGTCAAGATAGTAAAATTGCAACCGATCTTGATTGTGGTAAAGCAAGCGCTGATTCTAACTCTCAGGGTAAAAATGCCAATTTTACCTCTGAACATGCAAGTGATAATGGAAATGCAACTATTGAAGAACAGGATCATGATTCTTACTCTAAAAATTCAAGTGTTAGTGAAAATAGAAAAAAACGACAAGAAAGTAAAAATACATCTGAAGATGATGCTGCCTCTGAAGATGCAAATGAAAATGAAAAAAAAATTCATGGTAGTAAAAATGCATCTGAAAATGACACTGCCTCTAAAGAAAACACATTGAATGCTGTTCAGGAAGAACTAAAGGATCATGACATATCGCACTTTGCTTCTCCCTCTGAAGAATTGAATGCATACATTGCAAGTCCAAATAAAAATAATTCTACATGTGACAACACAAGAAGATTCAACAATACTTCTACTTTGAAATCTATTAACACCGTATCAAGCAAACATATTACACCCATACTTTCTACTAACTATGTTCTTACAAAGGAAAGTGTCACATCTTTGAGTTTGTTCACACTAAGTCTTTTTCTACATGAAACCAAGGAATGCCTAATCAACCAACCAAATGCAAATTATCGTACTTTGGTAGTTAATAATTTGAAAAAGAAGAGTTTCCAAACTGCAATGACAATCGATACTAACGATATAACAGAAGAAATATACATTACTGTATATGAAATAGTCAAATATAATAATTCTTCCTGTATCTCGCCAAGTTTTCCTAAAATTCATGCAACCTATTCTACACAAGAAAATACATACGAACGACCTGAAATACCTGGCTTATATGCGATTGATCCTACCAAGGAAGGTTTACAAAAACTTATAGCAGCTTGTAAATTCCCTGATAAGGAATCCTATTGTTTCAATGATGACATACATACATCAATAACAGATATTTTTAGTAACATCAAACTACATCAAGCATCTATGTTAGAAAAGGTTTATCTAGAAGATCATTCAGCTGTTGATCAAGGGACTCCAACTCTTCATAAAAATCTATATGAAAGATATAGAAAATTTCGTGAAAGATTTCAAAAGAAACATCCTATAAGAATTGCAATTGCAGGAGGACTTCATAGAACCGCTTTAGCAACTCATCTTTTAGGAAATTGGCATATTCATAATGCCCCACCAAAAATTATGGAAAGTACACCATCAAAATCAATTACAATATCATCTCCTTTAAATAAAGATATTGTTATACACATCTTATCACCAAAAGGGATGGGATCTGGTTTTACTAACGTCTACCTCGAAGAAGTACGAAAAATAAGTGAAGATGTAAACAACCGATCTTATAATCAACTCAAATTAACAAAATCTGCACAACTATTTGATTTATTGGTACAAACTTCCAATGAAATAACAGAGAAACGTTTTATCCCCCAACAACTATATGAAACTAAAGAAGTAAGTAAGAAATACTATTTATTGCAATAAAACTCTTTTCCTGTTTTTTTACATTTACATTTTTTCTCTTCTCATTTATATTATGTTAACTAGGTACTTACTAAATATTTCCAACAAAGAAAAAAGGTTTTTCAAAACGACTTCCAAATGTTATTAAAGCATCAACCAATCAGGCAATTTACAGTATTATGTAGTAATATATCGACTAAAAAAACTGAAGAAGAAATTATTGAAGGATATAAAGCGGTATTATTATCTACTACACCAGGACAATGTCTGCATTATAGAAAATATCATCTCTCCTCAAAAAGCAAAAAAATTAAAGTACCACCTGAACTACTAACGTTTCTATGGATATTACGCTACTGTATTCATGATGCAGATTCGTTACATAATCTAAAAACATTTCTATCACCAGATACATTTACAACATCAGAAACAATGATAGAATGTCCACTTCTTACAGTGGATTTCTTTTCTAAATATCTTTTATCTTCAGTTGAAAGTATCGTCCATGATATTATTGGCAACAAAAAAGAATTTTTATGTCAAAAGATAAGAGAACATTATGTATCTAAACATGACAGAAGATTATTTCCAAAAATACAAGAATTTGTCTACTACAGCACTGCATCAGAATTCATCAAAATCATGTTACACTACAAAGAAAATCCCATTTTCCGTGAAGATAACATACATACAACACTAATTCAACAAATGATGAAACAAATTAATCCAGTTTTAACAAAAAAAGAAGAAGAACCATTTTATGAAGCAAAAAATATATACGAATTATTCTTCTCTTCAATACCAATAATTATTAAACAACAACAACGTGATCACTGGGAGATAATTCTATCAAATTTTAAAAAATTTGAACAACACCAAAATCAGGAATCCTTTGGAAGCAATACAACTATAAAGAACTTCACCTTATCTTTACCAATCCAAAATGAAAATGGGACATGGGAAGCAATATCTTTTATTGGATTTTTTGAAAATATCTTACAAGGAAAAAATTTACTAACTCCTGTTTTAGAATTTATGACTGAAGAACCAAAACAATCACTAAACAAAAAGAAACAAAGAAACATAAACGAAGAAGAAGAAATTGAAGTAGATGAACAAAGTAATGATGACATACAAGAAATTAATGACAACCACAATGATGATGAGGATGACAATGATGAAGATGAAACTGGAGATGAAATCAATGTCACACAATCTGCTAAAAAGAGACAACGAGCTGAGACTGATGAAGTAACTAATATCACACCGACAAAAAGAAATAAAACAAATCCCGATAAGCTTACTATACAACTGGATCAATCTAAATATACCAACATCAAAAATACTGTCAGAAACAATTTAACAAAAATACAACAATTAATAGACAACGAAGTTGAAATGCAACATAAACTGGAAATAAATGTGAAATTGAAGGTTATACTAGAAAAAATAGAAGATATATTTACTCCAGTTGATGCAGCTTTCATTAAAAAGAATAAATAAATATATATGTTACTTAACTTATTCAATTATGTATGCATTTATACTTATTAACATTGAAAATACATAGATTGTTGAATATATTATCCCCTACTACTACGTATCCTTACAGTATGTTATTTGAGTATATATATGGTTTTTTCTTTTTATGATGTAAAAATGTGATTATAGAGCTTTTTTACAATGTCATAAATACATTATATGTGATTAAAGTATGTGTTTAAGTGTCATAAATATATTGTATATGTTTAATTTTGATTTTTAATAATTTATCATTTTTGATTTTCACCATGTGTCGTCTATTATGATTTTATCTATTTGTAATTGGGGTTCCATCCTGAAGTTCTATATATACCTGGAGCTATTTATTTACCACATCCCATGCAGCACAAACGCATCTTAATTTTAATAATTTTATAATCAGATAAAAAATATGTAAAAATAATCCATATCGGTTTTTTTACATTAATATCAACATAATAACTGAATAAGTTTAAGGGTCATATTACCTTACTTTTTGTGCTGTTATCAACATAAGATTTTACACATTAATCACTATAATGGTATATTTGACAAAACATACATAAATCCTATTGATCTCTTTATATATTTGATATTTGTAAAAATCTTAATTTACATGGACTAGAAGATTTATCTCATGTTGTAGAACAACCGTCACATGCTTTCCGATGTAGGTACACAATTGCGGAGCAAAACTTTACTCGATAAAGGGGGGCGAAGCCCCCCCTCCATCCCACATGCACAAAATATTACTTATTATGATATACTACATATGGTCCCTTGCGGTCCACTCTGCCGTGCTCTCATATGTACTCATAAGTACAGTCTCTTACATTACACTCTGCTATGCTCTAACACGTACTCATACCTACAGTCCCTTACGGTCCACTACACATAACAGTCCCTTGTGGTCCACTCTGCCGTACTTTCATTTATACGTATGGCCGGCAGAGTACCTACGTAACCCACCGGTTGCGTGACTTGTAAAAGCACAGAGACAATTTCCCTAAAGAAACAACCAAAAAAAAGCCGTTCCAATAAATTATCTACTGAAAACAACAATAAACCAGTAAAAATAGAAGATATTGTTTCATGGTTCTTGAAAAGCAAATTAATCTTCGATTCTTTGCTTGTTCATTATTTCCTCTTTTAGACGGTTCAATTGCTCGATACGTTGTCTAAAGTCCTGACATATAGCAAAAATATTATACGTCTCTGTGGGTATTGTTTCGCTCTTACTCATTCTACTTATATCTATAGGCCTAAGGTAAGTAAAAAAGCCTAGGAATGGGCTTTCTGACCAATAAAATGGCTCATTTGTGCATAAATAGCCTTGAGC
>ENA-OREM01001148-OREM01001148.1-marine-metagenome-genome-assembly--contig:-NODE-1148-length-14067-cov-2.474482_pt1 | contig 14067 bp, 10 predicted proteins | sample MGYA00248623_ERZ508561 | MGnify/ENA primary metagenome ERZ508561 (study PRJEB26227, sample SAMN06264494) | marine metagenome | isolation source: Columbia River Estuary | place: USA:Columbia River...
TTGAACTCGGCTTTACAAATTATTTGAATTTACCTAAAAACTACATCTCCTTCAGAGGTTTTACTACACTTATATCGAGACATATAGGACGTAATAATTATGTCATTTTTGCAGATAAATCGACTGAAGACTTGAACACCATCCTTTACCAAGGAGAAGAAGTTGAAACTTTTTCTAATATAAACTCAGGAGATCGGTATTTGCTGGGAGGCTCAATAGATGGGTATTATTCGTTTATCGAAGAATTTTCTGTACAAGGAAATATATCTTATATCAAAGGAGCTAAAAGCAAAAAGTATGGCCCCCTTCCATCCATCTCTCCCGTTTTTGGGAGTCTTTTATTAAAATATTACAAAGAATCGTGGCTGGCAACTTTACGTTTTCAATTTAGCGGAAGTAAAAATCCTGAAAACTATAGCTTTGGGGGAGAGGATGGCCTAGAAGAAACTCCTTTACTTTCAGAAACACTCGGATTGTATGCGGGAGCACCCGCATGGAATGATTTGTCCTTTTTAACTCAATACAATTGGAAAGAAAATATAACTTTTCGATTTGGCTTAGATAACATCTTTGATGTTCATTACCGAACTTTCGCCTCTGGGGTTTCTGCTCCGGGAAGAAATGTTAAAATAGGGGCAAATATCTCTTTTTAAAACCTGTCTTTATAAACGTCTGCAAGTTTAAAAAAACACGCTGTTTTCTTTAAATTAATTACTTTCGCATTTGAACACAAAAAATGGTGGTTTATAATTACCGTTTATCTGTTTTATAAAGAATATTTAAAGATAAGTTTACAAACGAAAAATTAGGGATGAAATTCAATGAATACAAAGGGCTAAACTTACCTAAAATTGCAGATGAGATACTTGCCTCTTGGAAGAAAGACAATACTTTTTCTAAAAGTATTAGCCTCCGTGAGGGGAAGCCTTCGTTTGTGTTCTATGAAGGGCCGCCTTCGGCAAATGGAATGCCCGGTATTCACCATGTTATGGCTCGTGCCATAAAAGATATTTTTTGCCGATACAAAACACAAAAAGGATTTCAGGTACATAGAAAAGCAGGGTGGGATACCCATGGACTTCCTGTTGAACTAGGCGTTGAAAAAGAATTGGGGATTACTAAAGATGCAATCGGAAAAACCATTTCTGTAGAAGCATACAACGAAGCTTGTAAAAAAGCCGTTATGCGTTATACCGATGTTTGGAATGAACTGACTCAGCGCATCGGCTATTGGGTCGATATGGAAGACCCCTATGTTACCTATACTTCAAAATATATGGAGTCTGTATGGTGGCTACTCAAACAAATTCATGATAAAGGCCTTTTGTATAAAGGGTATACCATTCAACCTTATTCTCCCATGGCAGGAACGGGATTAAGTTCGCATGAACTTAATCAGCCTGGCACCTACCAAGATGTTACGGACACTACAATTACTGCCCAATTTAAAGTTATTGAAGACCACATCCCTCAGTCCCTTAAAGAAGATATTCCGCTTTATTTGTTGGCTTGGACCACTACCCCTTGGACACTTCCCTCCAACACGGCTTTAACAGTTGGAAAAAATATAGATTATGTAGTCATTAGTACTTACAATCAATATACTTTTGAACCCATACGCGTCATTCTTGCAAAAGCACTAGTTTCAAAACAGTTTGGAAAAAAATACACGCTTCAAGAAAAATTAACTGAATTTAAAGAAGAAGACAAAAATATTCCGTACCGAATTGAAAACGAATTAAAAGGAAAGGATTTACTTGAAATTCGCTACGAACAACTATGGACAAAAGCACCCTTACCCTTAAGTAATCCAGAAAATGCCTTCCGAGTCATAGCAGGAGATTTTGTGACCACTGAGGATGGAACTGGAATTGTACATACAGCTCCAACTTTCGGTGCAGATGATGCAAAAGTAGCCAAAGAAGCCAATCCGGAAGTCCCACCATTATTAGTCCTAGATGAAAATGAAAATACAGTCCCTTTAGTTGATCTACAAGGTCGCTTTAGACCCGAAGTAGGTCCCTTAGGAGGACGGTTTGTTAAAAATGAATACTATCCCGATGGGGAGGCACCAGAGCGCTCAACTGATGTTGAAATAGCAATTCAACTTAAGGAAGAAAATCGTGCGTTTAAAGTTGAAAAATATGTTCATTCCTATCCCAATTGTTGGAGAACCGATAAGCCTATTTTGTATTATCCATTGGACTCTTGGTTTATTAAAGTAACTGATGTAAAAGAGGAAATGGTGCGATTAAATCAAGAAATTAATTGGAAACCTAAGTCAACAGGGGAAGGACGTTTTGGAAATTGGCTTTCCAATGCAAATGATTGGAATCTTTCGCGCTCTCGATTTTGGGGAATTCCACTCCCTGTTTGGCGCACTGAGGATGGGCAAGAAACTCAGGTAATGGGCTCCATTAGTGAATTAAAGAAGGCGATAGATTATTCCGTAGAAAAGGGAATGATGCAAGAGAATCCGTTTCAAAATTTTAGTGAAGGTGATTTTACTGAATCTAATTATGATTCGATAGACTTACATAAAAACGTTGTAGATCAGATTGTTTTATGTAGCCCTAAAGGGCAGCCAATGCAACGAGAATCTGATTTGATAGATGTCTGGTTTGATTCGGGCGCAATGCCCTATGCTCAATGGCACTATCCTTTTGAAAACAAAGAGAAAATTGATGCTGGTGACCGTTTCCCAGCAGATTATATTGCCGAGGGAGTAGACCAAACAAGAGGTTGGTTTTATACACTTCATGCAATTGGCACACTTGTCTTTGGTAAAAAAGCATATAAAAATGTAGTCTCAAATGGTTTGGTTCTAGATAAATCAGGTCAAAAGATGTCAAAGCGATTAGGTAATGCTGTAGATCCTTTCAAGACCTTAGATCAATATGGGGCGGATGCTACAAGATGGTATATGATCTCTAATGCTAACCCCTGGGATAATTTAAAATTTGATGCAGAGGGGATTGCAGAAGTTCAACGTAAATTTTTTGGAACACTCTATAACACGTATTCATTTTTTAGTTTATACGCAAACATAGATGCTTTTGATCCAAAAAAAGAAACACCTATACCATTTGAAAACAGAACAGAATTGGATCGTTGGATCTTATCTGAATTACACAGTTTGATTCAATTAGTTGATGCTGCTTATGAAGATTACGAACCTACAAAAGCGAGTCGTGCTATTTCAGATTTTGTACAAGAAAAATTAAGTAATTGGTATGTTCGGCTCTGTCGCAGACGCTTTTGGAAAGGAGAATATGGACCCGATAAAATTGCTGCATATCAAACACTTTATGATTGTTTACTTACGGTTTCAAAATTAGCCGCTCCTATTGCACCATTTTATATGGATCGTATATTCCAAGATTTGACACAGCAAGCTACTTCCATCCATTTAACAGATTTTCCTACTGCAAATTTAGGCTTAATAAATTCCGATTTAGAACATCAGATTAATACAGCGAGAACACTTACGTCATTGGCTTTATCACTCCGTAAAAAAGAACAGGTACGGGTACGTCAACCCCTTCAAAAAATGATTATCCCAGTAAAAAACAAAACGGAACGAAATCGAATTGAACGTATCACCGAACAGCTTAAGGGAGAAATAAACATCAAATCAGTTGAACTCTTGGATGATGCTAATTCACTCTTAGTAAAAGAAATCAAACCTAACTTTAAAGCATTAGGACCTCGCTTTGGAAAAGATGTGAAAGCAGTTGTTGAACTCATAAAAAATCTAACTGAGGAGCAAATCAATCTATTAGAAGGAAAAGGCACCCTCGAAGTGCAACTAAACGAAAAAAACCTTACTTTAGAACGGTCAGATGTAGAGGTTTCCTTTAAGGATATTGAAGGTTGGCAAGTAGCGCAAGGAGGTGGAATGACGGTTGCCCTTGACATGACATTAACACCTGATTTGATTCAGGAAGGTATTGCAAGAGAATTAGTCAATAGAATTCAGAATTTCAGAAAAGACAGTGGTCTAGAAGTAACAGATAAAATTGCTATTTCCCTAAAAAGTGAACCTCAATTAGAGGCTGCAGTTTTGAAAAATAAAAATTATATTTTATCCGAAACATTAGCCAATAATTTAACGTTTGAGCCTAATTTAACTGACGGGTTAGCACTTGAATTTGAAAATATAAAAACCATAATACGAATAAATAAAACATCCTGATGAGCGAAAAAACAAAGTACAGCGACGCGGAACTCCAAGAATTTAAAACTTTAATTGAAGATAAAATCCAAAAAGCACGTTTAGATCTTGATTTACTAAAAAGTTCATACATGAATGATGGAAATAATGGAACAGAAGATACTGCACCTACCTTCAAAGCCTTTGAAGAAGGATCTGAAACCATGTCCAAAGAAGCAAATACGCAATTGGCAATTCGACAAGAAAAATTCATTCGAGATCTAAAAAATGCTTTGATTAGAATTGAAAATAAAACGTATGGTATTTGCCGTGTTACAGGGAAGCTAATCAATAAAAAACGTTTATTCCTTGTTCCGCATGCTACCTTAAGCATAGAAGCTAAGAACTTACAAAAATAGACTCCTAAACCCACTGATTCTGGATAATAAAAAAACATACATAACCCTAAAATGGGCGCTGTCGATTATTATTAGTATACTTCTAATTGATCAGTGTAGTAAGTTTTATATTAAGTTAAATTATCCTCTTTCTGGCTATGGCGTCCCTCCCATTGTTGATTGGGGCTTTTTCAAATTACTTTTTGTAGAAAACAAAGGGATGGCTATGGGAACAAAATTTAATGACTTCTTTCCTTTTATTAAAGAGGATTCTGCCAAACTTTTTTTAACGCTTTTCCGATTGGTAGCCATTGTAGGTTTGGGATATTGGTTATGGGATTCTATAAAAAAACAAGGCCCTAAATTACTCAACTTGGCACTAGCATTGATTTTTGCTGGGGCTTTAGGTAATATTATTGATTCTGTTTTTTATGGGGTAATCTTTACTGATAGTTATAATACTGTTGCTAAACTCTTTCCTGAGGGCGGTGGATATGCTCCCTTGTTTTATGGACATGTAGTGGATATGTTACAGTTCCCTTTAGTTGAATGGACTTGGCCCAAATGGATTCCAGTTGTGGGAGGAGATACTTTTTTGTTTTTTCAATATATTTTTAATGTTGCCGATACAGCAATTAGTTCAGGTGTTGGAATAATGATTGTTTTTAATAAAAAAATATTTAAAAAAGAGACGCCTAAAATGAATGAATCTTTTGAGGACTAATACAGTAATCTAAAGGTATATCTTCATCACGAATCCCATCAATACGATCTACTGGATCAAAAAAAGAAAGTCCAATTTTCAAAACTTCTTTTTTACAATTTTTCAAGAAAACATCATAAAAACCTTTTCCATAGCCCACTCTATTGCCTTTTTTGTCAAAACTCAAAAGAGGTATGAATACCACTTCGAGCATTGATGGGTCAATTGAAATGCCACTTTCTGGTTCAGGAATACCCCATTTATTTTGTGTGATTTTTGTCCCGTCGGTCAATAAGATATGCTCTAGCCTATTTTGTCCAGAAACCCTTGGTAGAACAACCTGTTTGTCTCTTCCTTGGAGTAGTGTTAAAATTAAAGTAGTATCTACCTCAGCCTGAGAGGCAATAGGTAGAAACAAATGAAAAAAATTAAATTCCCAAATCGGTAGTTTTAAACATAGATTTGCGATTGCCAAACTATAATCATCATGTGTCTGATGAGAAAGTGCTAACCGTTTTTTCGAAAAATAATCCCGTAGTGCTTCTTTTGAATAATCCATTAAAATTAATTGATTGAAATAACAGTTTCTTTACCCAAAGAAAATCAATATTTTCGTTATGTGAAATCAGATCTCATTGAAATTCAATTAAAAAGCCTTCCACAGGTTGCGGGGGTGTATCAATATTTTGATAAATCAGATCGTGTAATCTATGTAGGAAAGGCTAAAAATCTTAAAAAAAGGGTAAGTTCCTATTTCAATAAAGTTCACGATAATAAAAAAACTTCTGTACTAGTAAAAAATATTGTGCGCATAGAACATATTGTTGTTGAAACTGAAATGGATGCCCTTTTATTGGAAAACAATCTTATAAAAAAATACCAACCACGATATAATGTCTTGCTTAAAGATGACAAAACCTATCCTTGGATTTGTATAAAAAAAGAACCTTTTCCGCGTGTTTTTTATACCCGTAGGGTTATTAAAGACGGCTCTGAATATTTTGGCCCTTATACCAATATGAAAACGGTAATGACACTTTTGGGATTGGTACGAACGTTATACCCCTTGAGGAGCTGTAAGTTTGACTTAAGTGATGAAAAAATTGTAGCTGGAAAATATAAAGTCTGCCTAGAGTACCATATGGGAAATTGTTTGGCGCCCTGTACAAAGCAAATCGAAACGGAAGATTATGATAACAACATCAAAGCCATCCGAGAAATAATCAAAGGAAACTTTAAAGATTCCATTCAAGGTTTTAAAAGGCAAATGGATTCTTTTGCTACCGCTATGGAATTTGAAAAAGCACAAGTAGTAAAAGAAAAAATTGAATCCCTAACAAATTATCAAGCTAAATCTACCATAGTAAGCCCTAAAATTAATAATGTAGATGTATTCAGTATTGTATCTGATGAAAGCTATGGGTATGTTAATTACATTCAGGTTTCACATGGCGGTATCGTTCGCTCACATACCTTAGAAATAAAAAAGAAGTTAGATGAGTCTGATGCCACTTTATTACAATTAGGCATCATAGAAATCAGGCAATTATTTTTTAGTTCAGCAAATGAAATTTATTTATCAGAACCCGTTGCCCTGGGGGAAGATTTAAAAGTAAGTGTCCCTCTTCAAGGAGACAAAAGAAAGCTGGTAGACCTTTCCATTCGCAATGCCAAATTCTTCAGAATGGAACGTTTCAAGCAGATGAAAATTGTTGATCCAGAAAGGCATACTTCTCGAATTATGAGTCAAATGAAAACGGATTTAAGATTGCCTAAAGAACCTTATCATATAGAATGTTTTGACAACTCTAATATTCAAGGGTCAAATCCTGTTGCCGCTTGTGTCGTATTTAAAAATGGAAAACCAAGCAAAAAAGAGTACCGTCATTACAATATAAAAACCGTTCAAGGACCAGATGATTTTGCTTCCATGGAGGAAGTCGTATATAGGCGCTACAAACGTTTGTTAGAGGAAGAGGCTCCTCTTCCCCAACTTATTGTGATTGATGGAGGGAAAGGACAACTATCCTCAGCAGTAAAAAGTTTAGATCTATTAGAGCTTCGTGGAAAAATTTCCATCATCGGGATTGCGAAACGATTAGAAGAAATTTATTTCCCTGAAGATTCTATACCCCTTTACATAGATAAAAGATCTGAGAGTCTGAAAATATTACAGCGCGCAAGAGACGAAGCGCATCGTTTTGGAATTACTTTTCACAGACAAAAACGAAGTAAAGGAAGCTTAAACTCTGAGCTGGATCAAATTGATGGTATTGGTCCCGCAACACGAGATAAATTATTAGTTCATTTTAAATCATTAAAAAGAATTAAAAAAGCGTCCAAAGAAGAATTAGAAAAAATACTGGGAAAGCAGAATGGTGCAAAAATCTATATAGGCTTACATTCTAAATAAGATATTTAACATTTTTAAAACGTTATCCCTTCTATGTAGACTAAAGGAATTGTTACCTTTGAACTATGATTAAAAAGTTAATTTTCATTTTATTTTTTGGAATTTTAGCAAGCTACGCACAGCCTATTCCGACAGATTTGCTTGCGCCTTCTTCCCCCTTTCAAGAGGGAGAGTGGTTTCAATTACGAATCCACTATGGCTTATTTAATGCTAGTTATGCCACCTTATCTCTTGAGCGTGACACACTAAACGGAAAGCCAGTGTTTCATGCTAAAGCTTTTGGAGAGACTTCTGGAATTGCACGTTGGTTTTTTAAGGTAGAGGATTACTATGAGAGCTATTTTGACCAAACAACAATTTTACCTTACAAATTCATCCGAGATATAAATGAAGGGGGATATACTAAAAATGTAGAGATTGAGTTTGACCACATGCTAAAAAAAGCTAAAGTCAATAATAAAAAGAAAAAAGTAATTGAGGAATTTGAAATACAACCGAATGTTCAGGATTTGATTTCTTGCTTTTATTATTTACGAAACTTTTATCCTGAAGATAAGATTGAAGTAAATGAAAGCTTTGACATCAATATGTTTTTTGATCAAGAAAACTACGTTTTCAAACTGAAGTATTTAGGTAAAGAAGTCATCAACAGTAAATTTGGAGATGTAAATTGTCTAAAATTCAGACCTGTAGTTCAATCGGGAAGGGTTTTTAAAGAACAAGAAAGTGTAACCTTATGGGTTTCTGATGATAAAAATAAACTCCCAATTCGCCTTCAAGCAGATATTTTAGTGGGTTCAATAAAAGCAGATATTGAAAATTTCAAAAATTTAAAACATCCCTTCAAAATTAAAGTTGAATAACCTGTATAGAAAAAGAGGATAACTTTTCCTTTGCTTTTATTATAATTAAATTTAAGTTTCGAAATTTGCAAAAAATAACTATATGTATCGGGTAATAATTTTTCTCTTTATTATAACTTTATTCTCTTGTAATTCTTCAGGAGAAAAAGCAACTAGCGAAACAACAAAAACCGAGACAGAAGTTCAAGCTAACCTTCGTTATGGCATAGATCTAAATGCCTATGAGTTACGGGAAAATAAAATTAATAGAGGTGATACCTTTGGAAAAATTCTTGAAAAAAACGGAATTGATTATCCCCAAGTTTACAACATACTTCAAGCCATAAAAGGAAAGGTTAATGTTCGTAAACTCACAATAGGAAAAGCATACAGTTTGTTTTATAGTAAAGACAGCATCACTACCCCAGAATACTTTGTTTATCACCCTGGAGTTTCTGGCTATTCTGTAATTCATCTGCGAGACAGTTTATATGGTGAAGAGATCGTAAAACCCTCTCGCCTAGTTGAATTAGAAGCCTCTGGAGTCATCGAAAGTTCACTTTATGAAACCATGCAGAAAAGTGGTATTAATGAAAACTTAACCTATTATTTATCTGATGTTTACGCTTGGACTGTAGATTTTTTTCGTTTACAAAAAGGGGATCGTTTTAAAGTTATTTATACTGAAAAATTTGTTGATGATTCTATTTCTGTTGGGATAGAAAGAATCAAAGCAGCCTATTTTGAGCATAATGGAAAACCTCTTTATGCTTTTGAATTTATTAGCGATCCTGAAAAAGGTATTGTTGATTATTTTGACAATGAAGCCAATAGTTTACGCCGTGCCTTTTTACAGGGGCCTCTAAAATTTAACCGCGTTTCTTCTCGGTATAATCTGAGGAGAAGAATTGCCTATTATGGAAATCGAATTCGTCCACATAAAGGAACTGACTTTGCTGCCTCCGAAGGAACTCCCATACTGGCAACAGCGAATGGAACTGTGGTAAAAGCAAGTTACACAAAAGGGAACGGCAATTACGTAACGCTTAAACACAACGGCACCTACTCCACTCAATACCTGCACATGAAAAAAAGAAAAGTGAAAGTAGGTCAATTTGTAGAACAAGGGGATGTTATTGGATGGGTTGGAATGACAGGAAATACCTCTGGACCTCATGTGTGTTATCGCTTTTGGAAAAACGGAAAACAAGTTGACCCCTTCAAACAAAAACTTCCAGATGCGAAACCCATTTCTTCAGACTTAAAATCTAAATTTGCCGAACATATCATTCCTTACAAAACAAAACTTGACTGCATTCCTTTTGAAACACCAACTTTAGATGAAATTGCGGTAAATAACGATAAACCTAATAATGCAAAAGATCCTTCCTAATACCAATCCAACAGAGCTAAATGCTTGGGAATCACTCAAAAAACATTTTCAAAACACCAAACAAACTACACTTAAAGAATACTTTGAAAATGAGCCCAATCGATTGGACTATTCCATATTGAAATGGAGAGACTTTTATGTAGATTTTTCCAAGAATAGACTTGACAAAAAAGGGTTTGATTTATTGCTTCAATTAGCGGAAGAATCCGGCTTAAAAAAGGCTATTGATGCTCAATTTTCTGGAAGTAAAATTAATGTGACTGAAGACAGAGCCGTTTTGCATACAGCTTTGAGATCCATTACAAAAGACCCCGTTCTGTTTGAAGGAGAAAATGTCCTTCCTTCCCTGGCAAATACACAAAAAAAGATGTACGCTTTTTGTGATAAAGTCATTTCAGGTGCTTGGAAAGGATATACTGGAAAAGAAATTACCCATATAGTAAATATAGGTATTGGAGGATCAGATTTAGGCCCTGCAATGGTTGTTGAGGCATTAGAATATTACAAAAATCAATTGGACGTTCGTTTTGTTTCTAATGTGGAAGGAGACCACCATCAAGAAATTATCAAAGATCTCAATCCAGAAACAACCCTGTTTGTGATTGTTTCAAAAACATTTACTACTCAAGAAACTTTAAGTAACGCAAATAGTATTCGAACTTGGTTTTTAAATCAAGCTCCAAAAGATGCTATTGCTAAACATTTTGTGGCTGTCTCTACAAATACAGAAAAAACAGCCGCTTTTGGAATTTCATCAGAAAACACCTTTCCAATGAGTGATTGGGTGGGAGGTAGATTTTCCTTGTGGAGCACTGTTGGTTTAAGCATCTGTCTGGCTGTAGGTCCAAAAAACTTTACAAAACTTTTAGAGGGGGCAGGCCAAATGGATTACCATTTCCAAAACACCCCTTTTGATAAAAATATTCCTGTAGTTCTTGCGCTCATCAGCATTTGGTACAACAACTTTTGGACTGCTGAAAGTGAAGCAATTATTCCCTACACTCAATACCTAAGAAACCTTCCTGCATACCTCCAACAAGGAATCATGGAGAGCAATGGAAAAAGTGTCGGTCGGGATGGTAAAAAAGTAAATTATCAAACAGGGACCCTCATTTGGGGTGCTTCTGGAACCAATGCACAACATGCCTTTTTTCAACTTATTCATCAAGGAACAAAGTTGATCCCCGCTGATTTTATTGGCTTTAAAAAAGCACTTCATGGTAATAAAGACCACCAAGAAAAATTATTGGCCAACTTTATAGCTCAAACCGAGGCCTTAATGAACGGAAAGACTCTCGATCAAGTAAAAATTGAGTTAAGTGCAAGTGGACTGTCTACCGAAGAACAAAATAAAATTGCGCCATTTAAAGTATTTGAAGGAAATAAACCAACCAATACTTTATTGATTGATTCATTAACACCCGCTTCCTTAGGTTCGCTGATTGCACTATATGAACATAAAATTTATGTTCAAGGTATATTATGGAATATATATAGTTACGATCAATGGGGCGTTGAGCTTGGAAAACAATTAGCAAATGTAGTTTTAGAGGATATTAAAGATAATGCGCAACATCCACATGATGAATCTACTAAAGCGCTTTTAAAACATATCGCTAATTAAGTAAAATCAATTTATACTTCTTCAAATTTTAAATCCTTCACTTTAAGTTGAAGGCTAACAATACCGTTATACTCGTTTTCTTCAAGGGTGTATAAAACCGAAAAGGGGAGTTGATTTTTTATAGTTATCAAATTCGCTCCCATTCCAAAACCAATCCCTTGAATTTGTATTCCAGAAGAATCCCTAATTTCAAGTTTGAGATGCGTTTGATCTTTCCCTACCAAACGTGATCCTCCTGTATCCTTGCAATGATGTGTGACAAATACAGGACGCATATTTTTTGGTCCAAAAGGTCCCATTTGATTCAAAATCCTGAGAAGCTTAGGACTTAACTCATTTAATTTCAATACCGCATCATAAATCAGACTGGGAGTTTGTTGTTCCTTTAAAATAGTTGAACGCACATAGGCTTCAAAACCTTTTTTAAAACCCTCTAACTGCTCTGGTTTTAGGGTTAATCCGGCAGCATATTTATGTCCCCCAAACTGAATCATGAATTCTGCACAAGACTCTAGTGCCTTGTAAACATCAAAGCCCCTCACAGAACGAACAGAACCGGACAATACTCCTTCTGATTCTGTTAATACAACCGTAGGACGATAATAGGTTTCAATCAATCGGGAGGCTACAATACCAATGACACCTTTATGCCAGGAAGGATGATACACCACAGTAGAATAGCTCTCTTTTTGTTCGTTTAAAATAATTTGTTGCAAGGCTTCTTGAGTAATCCGTTCATCGGTTGCTCTTCTTTCAGAATTGTAAAACTCAATAGAACGTGCAACGGGAAGCGCTACTGCTGGATCTGTTGCAGCAAGTAAATGCACTGCATTAAGTCCATGATCCATTCTTCCTGCGGCATTAATTCGAGGAGCTACCACAAATACGACATCTGTAATAGTCAATTCCGTTTTATTGACTTGTTCAAGCAATGCTTTTATACCCGGTCTTGGAAAGGTGTTTATCACCTGCAATCCAAAATATGCCAATACTCTATTTTCGCCCGTAATTGGAACGATGTCTGCGCCAATAGCTGTGGCAACTAAATCAAGATATTCAACAAGATCTTCAACGCCTTTCCCTTCTTTAGAATTTAAGGCTTGAATAAGTTTAAAGCCAACCCCACAACCACACAATTCTTTATAAGGATAATTACAATCGTCTTGTTTTGGATCTAAAACAGCCATCGCATCTGGAACATCAGGGCCAGGTCTGTGATGATCACAAATAATAAAATCAATTCCTAATTCTTTAGCATAAGCCACTTTTTCTACCGCTTTTATACCACAATCTAAAGCAATAATAAGCGTGAAATCATTTTCTAAAGCAAAATTGATTCCCTTATAAGAAATACCATAACCTTCATCATAACGGTTTGGAATATACGTCAGAACAAGCTCATGTCTGGTTTTTAAATAAGAAGCCATTAATGCAACAGACGAAGTCCCGTCAACGTCATAATCACCATAAACTAAAATATTCTCCTTATTGGCAATGGCTTTTTCTATTCTGGTAACTGCTTTATCCATATCTTTCATTAAGAATGGATTGTGCAAATCAGTCAGACTTGGTCTGAAAAACTTTTTTGCTTCCTCAAAGGTTTCTATTTCTCTTTCTAATAGTAAGATTGCAACAATAGGGTCTACTTGAAGCGCTTTTTGCAAGGCTTCAACTTTAGAAGATTCCGGTTTAGGTTTAAGTGTCCAGCGCATTTTTGTATAAAGGTTAAAGGCTGATTCTACAAATTATTGATTGTGGAAATGAGTGTCTATTTTCAACTCTGAAAATTGACGAAACATTTCCATAACACCACAATATTTTTCTATGGATAAATCAACTGCCTTTTGAAGTTTGCTTTCATTGAGTTCATTTCCAAAAAAATGAAATTCCATAGTGACTTTATCATAATATTTTGGGTGTTCTTCTGTGAGATTAGCCTCTATTTCAATTTTAAAATCAGCAACCTTTAACTTCATTTTTTTAATTAATGAGGCCACATCCAAACCCGAACAACCAGCCAGTGCAGATAACATCAATGCTTTGGGTCTGTAACCTTCTCCATTTCCGTCATTTTCAGGACCCGCATCCATAAACAAATTATGTCCAGATGGGTTTGTGCTTTCAAACTTCATATTTCCTTTCCAGGTTGTTGTAATATGATTCGTCATTTCTGTATTATTTTTTGTTACTTGTATATATCAAAAATACATATAAAATTACTAAAAAAAACATCCTATGCCATTAGTTACACCGCTCTCTGCAGACCACGATTTAGAAACCAAAAACCTTGCAGAATTTTTTAATGAGACTTTAGGCTTTTGTCCAAACTCCGTCTTAACCATGCAACGCCGTCCGGCCATCAGTAAAGCGTTTATTAATTTGAATAAAGCGGTTATGGCTAATGAAGGCAGAGTGACTTCTGCTTTAAAACGTATGATAGCCTGGGTAAGTAGTAATACAACAGGTTGTCGGTATTGTCAAGCACATGCCATAAGAGCTGCGGAACGATATGGTGCCGAACAAGAACAATTAGATAATATT
>ENA-OREM01001153-OREM01001153.1-marine-metagenome-genome-assembly--contig:-NODE-1153-length-14043-cov-2.738508_pt1 | contig 14043 bp, 9 predicted proteins | sample MGYA00248623_ERZ508561 | MGnify/ENA primary metagenome ERZ508561 (study PRJEB26227, sample SAMN06264494) | marine metagenome | isolation source: Columbia River Estuary | place: USA:Columbia River Estuary...
CTCGGCGGTGGCAAGGTAGAGCGCGAGCCGATCGCTATCGGGCAGTATAAGGTCGTCGAAGCCATCGCCGTTCACGTCGCCTACGAAGTGTAGCCTCTCAATGCCAGACCCGATAGCCGCAGCAAATCCATTCAGCAGAGTCTCGGGCGCTTGCCACTGCGTTGCCGTGGTATCGAGTCGGTACACGCGAACCTCATTCCCGCGCTCGAGTGTGACCAAACCGGGCTTACCCTGCGCGTCCGCAACACCGATGTCCCAGCCCAGTGCTCTGCCGGATAACGGCAGTGAGATAAAGTCTGCGTCGAAATCGAAGCCGCCTTCTCTCTGCAGATAGAGTCTGAGTTCGGCGTCGAGCTGTGCGAGGAGGTCTAGGCGACCATCGCCGTTTAGGTCTACCGCCGTGAGGCTCGCGGTCTCAATTGGCAGGCGAAAAGGGGTTTGGGTAAAACTCAGCGCGGCTGCGCTCGCACCAGCCGCGTTGCTCGACGCTATGCTTGCCGCGAATAAGGACGTTGCGAGTAAGGGGAGAACGAAAGCAGCGGGATAACACTGTGGCCAACACCGTGCAGAGGCAGAACGAGAGCTCATAGCGGCCCACCTTGCTCAACTCCTCGCGACACCAATACGGTAATCGAATTGCCATGCCGCAAAACGAGGTCGGGTATACCGTCGGCATTAAGGCTTGATACGTCGAACTCGAAGACGGTTTTATCGCTTACGTATTCCCAGAAGGGCTCGGCTTCGATGCTCAGCGAATCATCGATGCGTTTGGCTGCGAGTGTGCCGCGTTCGGTGATGTAGAGGGCATCGTTGGCGCCGTCGCCGTCTATATCGAAAGCGAGTGACATTTGCTCCGAAAGCCCACGCACATTGGCCGCCGAAAAGCTCTCGACCAACTGACTCGAAGGCCTGCGTGCGAAGAGCGCAGTAGTGGGCTCAGACTCGGTGGTCGTTCCATTAGCGCTCGTCGCGGTGTTTATAGGCGCATAAAGAAGTTGAGTTCTGTTAATGCTTGCGCTGCGTATCGCATCGATTATGGGTAGTGTGTAGTAGCTTACGCTGAGGGCAATCTCTCCTGAGGGTAGCGCGTAAGGATTCAATCGCATGTCGTACCCCGAGAAGCGCATAACCTGATCAGGCGTCGACAAGTCGAAAGGCTCTCCCACTTTTTTGTTGATGAAGAACCGCGCCTCCCAGTCGTCACCGCTGCCCGAAAGACGCAGTATATCGCTGCGTCCATCGCCGTTAAAATCGCGGAGGCTGATTTCTCCGCCGGCTTCGAAGCTCGCTTGCCACGAAGGAATGGGGCTAAAGCCTGTTGTGTCTTGCAGCGCAATATTTAGCTGTGGATTGGCAGCACTATCGAGATTGATAAACACGAGGTCTTGCAGGGCATCGCCATTGATCTCGGTAAAGACAGCATTGGGTATCCAGTTATTAGCGCTCACGAGATTGGCGTCTTCGGTTTTACTTGGCCAATGCTGGACAAAATTGTCGAACGGATTACGCCGCTCGACTTCGACTTTTACCACTACCCCATCTGTCGCATTGATGCCGAGCTGAGTATCGAGTCCAGCCTCGCGATCGTTTCGCTGTGCGCTGCGTAAATCAGTGTTTACTGTCGTGATGCTGCCGGCTGGCTCGAACTCCCCGTCTTGTGAACCTGCGAAAAAGGCGAAGCCTTGCTCTGCCGGTAAGAAGAGGTCGAGGATTGAATCACCAGTACGATCTTCAAGCGGTGGCAAAAACTCCACTTGCCTGCGTGAGGGAATGGCGGCGATGGAATCGAAGCGCATGATGGGCTTTAAATTTCCGGCATAGCCTTCGATAGCAGGCGAAAGGCTAAACACGCCGTTCGCAGCATGTAGAATTAATTCCGTACCGGGTTCTTCGCGTAAATCACCAAAGCCAATGGCGATGATTTCAGATTTTATTTCGATGACCTGTGGCGCATCGGGAAAATCGCCATTCGCGTTCTGATAGTGAATGAGTAGCTGCCTGCCAAGGCTCGGATCGTAATTCGCATAAACAAGGTCGAGTAATCCATCGCCATTCATATCTTCGGTGATAAGCGGAGCCCAGTTCTCTTCGCGCGCAAGAGAGAACGCCGCATAATTACCCGAACTTTGCGCATAGCTGAACGAGGCGCTCGTTGCGAGCACAGTTAGCAATGAGAGAGGCCGGATACTGCGTCTAAAATTCAAGGCTGAGGTTCCTCGATGAGTTCGCCGTAATCGCTTGCAAATTCGAAAATGCTCAGTAGTTTATGCGTGCGCTCGCCACCGCTCTGCCCATACTGGTAAACCGAAAACAACCAGAGGTTTATAAAAGTGAATGACGTCGTCGCATTCTGTGCAGACGCTTCATAGTTCAGCAAAGGCCCGAGCGAGACACGACTAATTCTGCGCCCAGGATGCCACAGCACGAGGGTTTTTCGTTGTACAGAAGACCCATCATAAACATCGACTTCGACGCGATCACCGAGTTCGTGTTCGAGGGTTAGCCGGCTAATTAGGTCCTGCGCTGAATTAATCTCACGACCCTCCAGCGCGATGATCGCATCGCCTATTTCAATGCCCGCGGGGATCAGCGGACTATCGAGCTGAATGTCGACGACCGTTGCTGCGGCTATGCTGCGAGAAGTGCTAGTTGAGAGGGTGAGTAATTGCGTCGTGTAGCCAGCTCTTGTCGCGAGCGGGTCACTTCGGTACAGCTCGCGCGGAGGTGGTGTGCTGCGTGCTGGGCTTGCGATAACCGAGGCCAAAAACACTGTCGTGTCGCGGCGTACCGTAAACTCGAAGGTCGCGGGCTGCGCCGTCTGCTCGATGCTCGCAAGGGCGTCGGGTTTGTCGATAGGCAAGTTGTCGATGCGCAAAATCACATCGCCTGTGCGAATACCTGCGGTTGCGGCGGCGCCCCCCGCAATAACCTCACGCACGAGAACGCCGGGCAGGGTAGCTAGGTCAAAAAGCGAGTCGCTTTCATTAGCGCCTACGTTAAGGCCAAAGTCTATTTGGCGCTCGCTGGTATTAGCACTGCTGAAACTGACGTCCTCGCCCGAGAGCGTGAGTTCTGGGATGAGTTGAGCCGGCTCATAACTTACGCAGCCGGCGAGGGAAAACGCGGCAAAGAAAAACAGCGCCTTTATCCGACCAGAGCTTACAAAGTTGAGAAGTTGAGCAATTTGTGAAGGTTGTGCAAGCTGAGAAAGTTGAGAAAATCGAAAGCACCGAGCAAGCGTAAAAATAAAGCGAACACCAGTGGCACTAACACCCGGAAGTATTCGCTTAGCAGACAGTAAAAAGCGCACTCTCATAAATTTTTTGTCCTAACGACGAATAGGCTTAACCCAAGACAGAGAAGAAAGGCAGGGAGCGGAGACCATAGATTCAGCACAAGCAGTCTTTCATCAATGAGCACATCCGAATAGCCACGAGCCAAGCGCGCAACATCGCCGAGATAAGAAACATCGATAAGAGACGGTTGGAAGCGCGCATAAACATAGCCAGCCATGTCACCTAATGAGGTTTTGAATACGTCGAATGCTAGCGTCAGTCCGAGCGCGAGTGAAAGCGATTGCATGGCCGACTGCGCGACCACCGAAAGTAGAACGCCGAAGGCGATCGCTGCGGGCAGGGGAAATACAGCAAGGCGTAAGCCCAAATGTATCTCATCGAGGATCTCGCCTTCACTTATTAATTCGTAGCCATCCTCTATCACAGGGCCAAGTTCCCACAGCGCAGTGCTCAAAAGCCACGAGCCTAAAATGAGTAAGAGGAGAGAGGCCAACGCGAGCAAATGCAGCAGCAGTAATTTTACGATGACGATTTGAGTGCGACTAGACAGTCGGATAAGCCTATGACGTAGTGCGCCGAGTTCACGGTCGGCAGCAAAACTGTGCGCCGAGTAGCCGGTAATGAGCAAGCCGAGCGCAGTGAATCCGGTAACCAGCGAATCTACCCAGTTGCCATAGCCATTGGTTGCCACAGTTTCTTCGCCGATCAGCGTTTGCTGCGCCGCGGTACTTGCGTCGCCAAGCGCAGCGATGAGGAGTTGGGCGCAGGCGAGAAGCAGCGGCGCAAGCACAACTAAGCGCGCGCCGAGTGAGTAACGCGCGATAAATACTTCCGCTCTTAATGCTGTCGCTAGTCTGTTCATGAGGCTATCGCTCGCGAATTAGACTTATCAGTGGAGGCGCTAGTGAGTTCACGGAAAAGTGACTCTACCGAGGCGCGCACATGAACGAGCTCATCGACCGGAATCCCTGCACTGACAAGCGCCTGATTAACTGCGGCGGGTTTAGCGGTGGCGAGAGTGACGGTGAGTGAGCCGGTATCGCTGACTACGCTCAGTATCCCGTCGAGCTTTTCTAGCAATGCTTGTGCTCGCGCTATGTCGGGCGTGCGGACGATGAGCTTTGCGTCGCTGCCTTGAAGCAGTTCCTCGAGAGAGCCGCTCGCGACAATGTGCCCGTCATGCAGTATTGAAAGATGGGAGCAAACCGATTGCAAATAGGGCAGCTGATGGCTCGACAATAAAAAGCTAGTGCCAAAATCTCGATTGAGGGTTTTGATGAGAGCCAGTACTTCGTCGACGCCACCGGCGTCAAGCCCGTTGAAAGGCTCGTCTAGCAGAACCAGTTTAGGGTTGCCAAGCAGCGCGTGAGCGATAGAGGCGCGCCGACGATTGCCAAGCGACAGGCTGCGAATCTTAAACGACGCGTAACGGCTTAGCCCGAGCAGCGACATCACCTCATCGACCGAGCGCCGGGGTTGGACGCCGCTCGCGGAAGGTTTTTTCTGAGCCGGAATCAAATGCGCAGCGTGTGACAGCGTTTGCCGGACAGTTAAGTTGGCATGCAGAGAAGGCGTGTCGAAAACGGCTACCACGTCGCCTTCGGCGCGATAAAGATGTCTAGGCTCGAAGCCAAGAATCGAAGCGCTGCCCGAGTGCACTTGTTGCAATCCAAGGATGCATTCGAGCGTCGTTGTCTTGCCGGAGCCATTAAGCCCGACGAGACCATGGATCGCGCCGCGCTGGACAGTCAGGTCGAGATCGCGCAGCACGTCAACATTGCCGTAGCGTTTTGAGACTCCGGCAAGGCTAATCACGTTTAGTGCTTGTGGCTGAGCGTTCATCGTTGTCGGTTTTACCTCTGGGTTAGCAGTTCGCTACGGTGAGACCGTAATGTAGCGCTACTCTACAAACAGATCGTCTATCGCAATCTGTTTGACTGACCCGAAGCGTTCTAGTTCCGCTTGGTCGATGATCGAAAGGTCACCAACGATCGAGATAAGCTTCGCACGATCCTTCACATGCTCGCGCTGGAAGTCGACTAGATCTGCGAATTGCAGTTCTTGCAACCGCGCATAGCTGTCGGCACGAGGATCGCCCTCGAGTCCCAATTTCTCCCAGCCGCGCACCGCACCGATAACCTCACGGAAACTGAGTTTAGACGTGCGATAACGATTAAGCAGTGCGGTGACGGTTTCGTCAAAACGCTCTTCAGACTCGGGCATATTGTCGATGAGATCGATAAACGCGTCTAACGCATCGACTGTTTTGTCGGTCTGTGTCCCGATTGCGCCGAGCATCAGGTTCTGATCTTTCAGGCGGCTTCCCTGTCCGTAACGTGCAGAGGCCGAATAGGCGAGGGCGCGCGCCTCGCGCAATTCTTGGAAGACGACGCTCGACATACCGCTGCCGAAATAGCTCGTGTAAACAGAGGCAGGCACACGGTCGTTTGCGTTGTATTCACCATCGGCAAACTCGATGCGTACCTGCGCCTGCGCGGTTTGCTGGTCGACCACGTAGACTTCGTTGGCGCTTATTTCGCGCACTGTCCTAAATCGGTAGGCGGGCGGTTGTTTTAGGTCGCCTGCGAGTGGGTGATGCCGACGCAGCGCTTCAACAAGTTGCTCCAATGGCATCGAACCGGTGTACGCGAGTGTATGCTCGTAGTCGAGCAGATCGCTCGGTAGCGACAACAGTTCATCTAATTGTGTCGCTCTGATTTCGTCTGTGGTTAGCGATTCGAGCATGGGTGATTCTTCGCCATAGCGATTATAGAGGTTGAGCGCATTTGCGATAGCTGGGGGTGAGCTCTTCAACTCTTGGCGCGATTTGATGAGTATCGACTTGAGTTGCTCGAGTGTCTCATCATCTGTTGTTGGCTGTTTAATCGCCGACATCATAAGTTCTAAGCTCGCCTCAAACTGCTCATCCAGACCCGACAGGCTGAAGCCCGAGGCATTTTCGCCTGCGCCAAAATTAAAACTGCTGCCGAGTCGATACCACTCTTTTTGCAGCTCTTCGTTACTCAGTGATGCTGTGCCAGCCACGTCCATCAACGCGGCGGCGAGGCTGAGTTTGTCGTTTTCTTCGGTGCCAACATCGACGCCGATGGAAAGCGTGAACAGATCGTTGAGCGGATTTGGTGCATAGAAAAGCTCGACGCCGTCGGCAAACGTGATGCGTCGATAGTCTTTATCGGCCTCGACAAAGCTTGGCTCGATTGGCTCGAAATCCATGGCGAGTATGTCGGCGGCGAACGTCGACTGCCTCGAGGGATCGATGGTGACCGGGTCGATCTGCGGCTTCTCAACCGGTGGCAGTGTGTGCTGCGCGTCTATTTGCTGCACCGCAACGTAGTCGCCGCCGAAATATTTATTGGCAACCGCAACCACGTCGGCCTTGGTTAGCGTCTCCATGCGCTCAAGTTCCGCACTGTAGTCCGCCCACTCAGCGCCTTCGATAAACGATTGGCGCATCACCGAGACGCGCGAGGTGTTGAACTCAAGACTCGCCTTCTGGTTCTTCTTAAAGTCATTGATGATCGCAGGAATGATCCACTCTTCGAATTCGCCTGCTTTAATTAATTCGAGCTGGCTGAGAAGGAGAGACTCTACTTCGTCGAGCGTTTGGCCGTCTTTAGGTACGCCGTAAAGCATCTGCATCCCGTAGTCGTTCATAAACTGGGGTGAGGAGCCGGCGTTAGCCACACGTTGTTGCTGGTTGAGGTTAAGATTAATAAGGCCTGCGGTGGCGTTGTCTAAAATCATGTCGACTAGAATTAGCGCCTCTTTGTCTGCGTGACCATTCGGGACAGTGCGGAAGGCGAGCTGAACCTGCTCCTCGCCCGGGTATTGCACAGTTGTGCGCTCCGCGCCGACTAGGGGCATTTCTTGCCACGGACCCACCTCGGGCACCGGTTTGGACTGCCAAGCGCCAAACTTGTCTGCAATGAGCTCTATTGTCTCTTGCGTGTCGATATCGCCGCTGATGAAAATGCCCATATTGTTGGGCACATAGTAAGTGTCGAAATAGTTTTGTATGTAAACGAGCGAAGGGTTCTTGAGGTGTTCAACCGTCCCGATGGTCGGTTGCTGTCCATAAGGATGCTGTTTGAACATCAACTCATTAAGCGCGGTATAGAGAATGAAGCCGCGATTGTCGAGCGAGCGATTCTTCTCTTCATAGACTGTTTCTAGCTCGGTGTGAAAGATGCGAAATACAGGGTTCACGAAACGGTCGGATTCGACTTCGGCCCACTGATTAAGGCGGTTAGCGGGCAGGCCGATCTTATAAACCGTCTCTTCATTAGAGGTGTGGGCGTTAAGACCCGAACCGCCCATGGCGTTGTAGAGTTTGTCTATTTCATTAGGCACGGCGAATTGAGCGGCAGCCTGCGCCTCGGTGTTAATTTCGGCGTAAATCTCTGCGCGGCGCGCTTCGTCGGTAGTATTGAAATGCTCTTCGTAGAGCGCAGTGATGCGATCGAGATGGGGTTTTTCTGCCTCGTAGTCGAGAGTGCCTAGGTGCTGATTGCCCTTAAAGAGCAGGTGTTCGAGGTAATGGGCCAAGCCGGTCGCATCCTCCGGATCGTGTTTACTGCCCGCGCGTACGGCGATTTCCGCATAAAAACGTGGCTCTTCATGGTTTTCGGTCAGATAGACTCGCAAACCGTTGTCGAGCTCATAGATGGAGCGTTGAGCGGATCATTGGGGTCGCGTTCATCTATGCGGGTATAGCCCGGCGCGGAATCCACGCGGGTTATTATTTCTTGGCTAGGCTCGGTGCAGGAGGCAAGTAAAAACGCAGAGCCTACGCCAAACAGTACTTTTGAATTGATTTTGCTATCAATAGCCGCGGTGGCTACAAAGCGCACAGATCGAATAAGGGATTTGAAATTTAATGCATCGACTAAAAGCATGACAATCGGCCTCAGTAGGTCGTAGAAAAAATAGGAGCTAGGCGAGGCGGCAAAAGAACGCTCTCCGCCTTACAGCTTCTTGGGCGCAGGCAATGCCTAAATGTAGGGCATTCGCAGTTAAAATGTAAGCCATTAGGGGTTCTTGAGAGGGCGTCTAACAGCGGTTTTCGGCCTAACTCCTCTCAGTTAGCTTGGTTTCGAGTTGGATTCAGCGAGCTACTCAGAATACCGCGCAGAGCGCTATTCATGACCCGCTCAGCAGCACCCCGCCCGTTAGTGCCCGTTCAAGATTTCAAGGATAGCCAGCGCTAGATACTCAAAAGTAACGAAGAGTAACAGCAATATTCCAACTAGACGGAAATCGGGTCGTCAGGCGTATACTGGTTAGTATAACTAAAAGCCACCTCCAGTGGATTTGCTCGCTTTCAGGTCACCGATTCCATGTGTCGATTGTTCAACATTTTGCATTCAATGGCGCCGTTACGCATTCTCGCCATTCTGTTTGCACCATTACTCCTTGTTACCTGCACTAATAACGCTTACGAAGGGCGGGCGGATTCCCAGAGTTATGCCGCGATTGTGTCTAAGGCGCCTCTCGTGCCGGGCATGACAGAGCAGATTTTCATCGATGACGAAGACGTAGCAGTGCTTGATGACTTCGCAAGCAACCAAGAGAGCTATGAGTTTCTGGCAGTTGAGGCCACAAGCGAAGTCGGAGCTAAGATTATCGGGCTTGGCGCGGCGCTGGATTTAGCCTTTCAGCACAATGATGACTATCAAGCGCAGAAAGAAAGACTCTACTTGGAGGCGCTTGCGCTTACCCTTGATCGTTATCAATTCACGCCCATTTTCGATGGACGTGGTGGCGCCGCCTATCAATGGGACAACCGCGATCAGTTTGTGAATGATATGCAGGCGTTAACAGGAATGAGTGAGGCGGCGTTAGTCTCGCAGAGCGAGGCGATTAACGCGCAGACGAGTTTAGGAGCGCGCTATCTCCTTCGTAGTGGCGGCGAGATCGCGTTGAATCTCACGAATAACTTTACGCGGTTCTTGACCGGCGGTGTCAGCGAGGCTAACAGTAGTGCGTTGATCGGCTCTTTTACGCAGCCTCTTTTACGTGGGGCAGGGTCGGCGGTTGCCGCAGAGACACTATTGCAAGCCGAGCGAGATCTTCTCTACCAACTGAGGAGTTTCACCAGGTATCGCAAGCAATTCGCCGTCAATATTGCCTCTCAGTACTATTCGGTGCTGCTCAATCGGGAGGCGGTAATCAATAATTTTGCCGGTCTCAATGCGAATAACTTGCAGCTCGAACGCGAGCGCGCTTTTCAGGCAGAGGGGCTACGGACGTTGTTACAGGTTGGCCGCCTCGAGCAATCGTCGCTGCAACTCGATCTACGCTGGACGTCATCTATAACGCGATATAAACGTTCGCTCGACAACTTTAAGTTGTTACTCGGGCTTACAGCCAATGACAATATTGTCCTCGATTATATGGAGATGACGCTGATAGCAGAAACTGGAATGGCGAGTCCTGAACTTAGCCGCGATGAAGCTGTTGAGCTTGCGTTACAGACACGATTGGATCTCTACACGCAGCTCGATCTCGTGCAAGACGCTGCGCGTAAAATTCGTGTTGCAGCCAATGCCCTAAGGCCTGGGGTCGACCTTACCCTAGCTGTGTCTGTCCCCGACGGTGGCAATAACGCGCTGGGCGAATTAGATTTTGAAGATGCGGTTTATAGTGCTGGGCTTGATTTCGATCTGGGGCTCGACAGGCGTATCGAGCGCAATAATTACAGACGCACCCTAATCAGCTACGAATCGGCTCGCAGGGCGTATCTTCTTGCCTCGGATAATGTGAAGCTCGACGTGATAGATGCGTGGCGGCGGATGACCGAAGCACGCAAGAGTTTCGAGATTAATCAGACTAGTGTGCAGATAAACGAGCGACGTGTTGAAGAAGCGGAGCTTCGTGCCGAACTTGGATTGGGCGACGTGCAAGACACGGTAGATTCGCAAAACGACCTTACCGCTGCCAGAACCGAATTGACGCGATCGATCGTGAATCACAATATCGCCAAACTCGAATTTTGGCGCGACGTTGGACTTCTTTACGTGCGCGATGATGGTAGCTTAGAGGAAGGGGTGACAGATAATTCCGCAGGCCAATCACTATGAGTCAAGAGCCAGAATCAGGCAATAACAATGAGGCCAGAACAGCAATGGATCGAATAAAATCGCAGCTCCTCACGCTCGAAAGCAAACTCCCAGAGCCAGTTCGATTGCAGCTCGTGAACCTTAGCGCTCGGTGGCGAGCAGCGTCTCGCAGAACACAATCCGTTATCGCTGGGGGCGCCGGAGTGCTGCTTTTTTTGTTTTTTTTCTCGGGAAATAATGACGAAGCCAGTAATGCGATTACTTTTCCCGCGCTGCGCGGCGATCTTGAAATAACCGTGCTCGAAGGTGGCGCTCTCGAGGCCACACAGTCGCAGGAACTACGCTCGCAGATTAAGGGCCGCGAGGGTGTAAAAATTCTCTCTATAGTGGAGGAAGGGTATCGCGTTAGCCCGCAAGATGTTGATTCTGGCCTCATTCTAGTCGAGCTTGATACCGCCGCATTAATCGACGAGCAGTTGAATCAAGAAATTTCGGTAGAGACAGCCGAGGCGAGTTATATCGAGAGCCGGGCGCAGTATGAGATCCAGCTTAATCAAAACGCGAGCGACCTTAACGACGCGCGGCAGACGATGCGCTTCGCTCGCCTAGATTTTGAGAAATTTTTAGGCGGGAAAATTGTTGGGCAGATACTCGGTCAGCTCCAAATAGATGAGCGGCTAGCGCGTGCTGAAGAAGCCGATCGCGTAGCCGCCGAGTCGCCGACGATTATCGAGCGGCCGAGGCGAGCGGCAAAGCCGGCTCAAGGTGAGCAGAGCATCGACATCGATTCAATGCCGCCGCAGGTACAAGAGCGCCTGCGTGCTGCTATGGCCGAAAACGGGGGCGAGATTCCTCCCGAGATGCTCGAGCGCATGCAGCGTTTTCAAGGGGGTGGCTCACGCGTGCAACAAAATGGCGAACCCGGTGCAGGACAGGAGCGGCGAAGCGGTTCGCCGCAAACCGCAGGGCGTCCAGCGCCTGCTGACGGCCCGATCAGTGCAGATAAAAACGAGTCGAACGACCTACTGATGCTCGCCGCCAATGCGCCTACAACCGAATTGAGCGCCACTACCAATCTTCTAATGGACGAAGGTTACATGGCTATCCGCGACCAGCTCGATTTTAGTGATTATGCCGATCTCGAATTATTGGAAGATGGGGAGGCCAAGCAGCAGTTGAGATCGCTGCAAGACGAGCTTCAGGTTGCGCAGGAAGAACTGTTGCTTACCCAAGACAGGATCGCAGGTCAGCGGAGACTCGAGGAACGCGGTTTTATAACGCCAACCGAGCTTGAAGCGGAGGAATTGAACCTCAATAAAGCAAATAACAAAATGGAGCAGAAAGAGACAGCGCTCAAGCTCTATATACAATATTCTTTCCCGAAAGAGGCAGAGCAAAAACTCTCCGACTTCGAAAATGCGGTGATGAGCTATCAACGGCAGGTGAAAGAGAATATTGCCGAACAGGCGCAAGAAGAGGCGCGCTTCAGTTCTGCAGAGCGCAAGTTCAATCTCGAGAAGGTGAAGCTTGCCGATGTGAATCAGCAGATCGAGTTCGCTACCATCCGGGCACAGCGACCGGGGCTTGTAGTGTATGGCGCAGCGAATCAAAACTCGAGCCGCTGGCGACGCAGTAATCAAGAGGCTATCCAAGAAGGCGCCACAGTGAGCGAGCGCCAGGCCATTCTTACTATTCCTGATCTTCGCGAGATGGCTGTGAAGGTCAATATCCATGAGTCGGCGGTTCAGCGAGTTGCTGTGGGTCAGCGCGTGCGCGTCGCAGTGGATGCTTTTCCGGATGACCCGCTTATGGGCACGGTGAGCCGCGTTGCCGTCGTTGCCGATTCTGCTAACTCATTTATGAATCCTGACCTTAAAGTGTATCCGACGACGATTAACATCGACGGGACTCACGAATGGCTCAGGCCGGGAATGAGTGCCGAGGTTGAGATAGTGGTCGACCGATTGGAAGACGTCATTTATGTGCCGGTGCAGGCCGTGACTTATTTCGACGATCAACGGGTGGTTTATGTCGCCGGTCGTGGGGCGCCAGAGCGCCGCACAATAGAGGTGGGTTCGTTCTCCGAATCGTTTATCGAGATTGTCTCGGGGCTTGAAGAGGGCGACGAAGTGCTCCTACTTCCGCCTCAGCAAAGCCAAGGAAACAGCCAGAACGATGCTTGATACCGTGCTAGCAGCTCGCGACTGTGTGGCGAGCCTGACCGATATTCGCAAGACTTATACGATGGGCGCGCTCTCGGTTGAGGTGTTGCATGGTATTAGCCTCGACTTTTTGCGCGGCGATTATGTGAGCATCATGGGCCCGTCGGGCTGCGGAAAATCGACGTTAATGAATATTCTTGGCTGCTTAGATCAGCCGACTTCTGGCAGCTATTTTCTTGGCGCCGACGACACCTCGACAATGCCCGACGACGAACTCTCGGGCGTGCGCGGTGCGCGTCTCGGATTTATTTTCCAATCTTACAATTTGATTCAACAGTTAAACGTGCTCGAAAATATCGAGATGCCACTTTTCTATCAGGGTTACGCCGAAGACGAAAGCCATGACATTGCGATGTCCTTGGCTAAGCGCGTCGGGCTAGATACACGGGTTCATCATAAGCCATTCGAATTGTCGGGTGGGCAACAGCAACGCGTAGCGATTGCCCGCGCGTTGGCCGTCGATCCGTTGATTATTCTCGCGGACGAGCCGACAGGAAATCTAGACTCGCGCTCCGGCGCCGAAATTCTCGACCTTTTTGACGAACTTCACGAGCAGGGTAAAACACTCATTATGGTCACTCACTCCGACGAGCTAGCTGAACGCTCTGCACGGTGGGTTCGCCTCCGCGACGGCTTGGTAGAGAGCGATGAACGACGTACCTAATTCGATTACTGATAACGGTGCTCCTGCTAACCTATCTGTTGGTAAGCCAATCGCAGCGCGTGCCGCAAGCGGGTTTACGGCAACGCGGTTTAAAAAAATTACGCAGGTTGGTATCAAAAGCATTTATTCGCACGGGCTTCGGTCGTTGCTTACGGTGCTCGGGATTGTGATAGGCGTCGCTGCGGTTATCGCTATGCTGGCGGTCAGTGAGGGGGCTAGTTTTGAGGCTCAGCGTCAGTTTCGCGATTTAGGTGCAAGCAATATTTTGCTTAAGAGCGTGAAGCCTGCCGAGGTAGAGCAGTCAAGCAGCCAAGGCTTTGGTCCACCACAGGCAATTATCTATGGCCTTACGCTTGCTGATATTACAACGATTCGCGAATCGATTCCGGGCATAAACAATGTGATCCCTTCGCGTATTGTAAAGAAGAATTTGTGGAACGGCGGCAACCAAATGAATTCCGATGTTGTCGGCACTGCAGTCGATTACCCCGTGTCTCGGAACTACAATTTGCGCGCTGGTCGATTCTTCAGCGAGTCCGAGGTGCGCGACAACGCCAACGTAATCGTGCTTAGCGACGAGGTTGCTCGCGGACTGTTTCCGATCGATAACCCTCTCGGACAGTCTGTGCGAATTGACAGCGACTATTACAATATTGTGGGCATCATGGAGGCAGAGGGATACTCCAATCTTGGGCAGAACCAGGCGGGGAGTTCTAACGCTGCGCCAAGTCGTGTCTTTATTCCCTTCACGTCTTCGAAGTCGCGCTTTGGTGAGACTACGA